>Ga0138256_10002220_pt1 | contig 20947 bp, 17 predicted proteins | sample KNB2016incub_MG_FD_105486 | JGI IMG/M metagenome (GOLD analysis project Ga0138256, IMG submission 105486) | Active sludge microbial communities from wastewater in Klosterneuburg, Austria - KNB2014incub_MG | ecosystem: Engineered > WWTP > Activated sludge > Unclassified | place: Austria... | reverse complement strand
GCGAAAACCCCGCTGGGACACAATGTTATTTAGTCATGATTGTCCATGGACTTTTATAATCTTTTGCAATTTTCAAATAGCCTGCTAGCTCTTTCTCAGTAATCATAGGTATTCGTCCATCATAGGTCAAACAAAGAAATAATCTGTCCAACATAAAATCCCGAACTTTTTGTTTTTTCCTGCGTTCGCAGTCCTCGATCCAAATCTCAGACTTGTCAAGCAGATAATGATCTAATACTTTCTTAGACTTAGGATTATCATCAGAGCATAACAATAAGAAAAGGGATAAGGCAATTTCTGAAGAACTTTTCAATGCAAGATCAACAAGCATATCATCAGTTGAATACATTTTAATATAAACAAATTTATCAAAGACAATTTTCTCGTGTATAGAAATCGAATCGCATAAAAGTCGTTTTAACTCAGGAGAGTCTGGATATCTAATAATCTTACCTCCGTTACTTTCATAAATACTGTCAAATCTTGCTAATCTGATATCCGAGCAATAGTTTTCGAGCTTTCCAAAAATCACTGGTGACCCCGAATCATATTTTGTGAGTTTTCTCACTTCGTTAATCAGAGAATCGAATTGTGAGGTTGTAATCTGGTCGGAGTTTTGAGAATATGTCTCATACGATAGTGACACAAAACAGAGTAGCAGAAGAAGTTTGACACACAGCTTCATAATATGATTTTAACGGATGTTTGTGGCTAGCACACAACATTTGCATTGGAGTAACTCTCTGTACACTTTATCAATGATTATCATCACCAAACTTTACAGGAATATTACCTATCGCAATCTACAAAAATTTCTAACCCATCATGCATTATAGATCCACTTCCTGAACTCTGCCGCATTCTCCTGGCTTATTATAATGGTATGCTGCAGTTCTGGTACACTCAGTTCCAGCAGGGTTTTTACCTTATCATAGGTTTTAAATGCATGAATAAAATTGATGTTGATAATATACTGCCGGTTTGCCCTGAAAAAAAGCCTGCTGTCAAGCATTTCTTCCAGCTGCTGCAATGTTTTATCAACCATATATTTATTGCCTGCAGTATCTGTTGCAAATACAATCTTATGTTCGGTATAAAATAATATCACATCTTCAAGCCGCAGGCTGATATGGGTGGTGCCCTTGCGTACCACCAGCCTGTTCTTTTTCCGCTGCTCATAATGTTTTGCAAACTGATGCAGGGCAGGAGCCTTTGCATTAAAATGACTCTTCAGGTTTTCATATTTATGCAGGGCATTTACCAGATCCTGTTTATCTACCGGTTTTAATAAATAGTCAATGCCGTTGTGTTCAAATGCACTCAGCATAAATTCATTGTAAGCCGTTGTAAAAATAACCGGCGTGGTTATTTCCACTGCCTTGAATATTTCAAAGGAGTGCCCGTCGGGTAAATGTACATCGCTGAATATGATATCAGCCGGAGGGTTCTCTGATAAATAATTTATTGTTTCTGCAACGCTGCCCAGCATGGCTTCTACCTGTATACCGGCTGATATCTCATAGAGCGTATGTGCCAGCGCATGTGCAGAAGGGGCCTCGTCTTCAATGATAATTGCTTTTGTCATGGCTTTTGAATTTCGACTGCTGAATTAATGGCAGCTGCACGGTAAAAAACTGCTTGTTGTCTTTAATGATGATATCTTTTTCGCAGATGAGTTTAAAACGCTGGCTGAGGTTTTTCAATCCTATATTGGTTGAATTATGGGAGTATGGCTTAAGCCTGATCGTATTGCTCACTTCAACCCACTGGCCATTCATGGTTATGTTTATATCGAGCGGTAATTCTTCAGAAAATTCATTGTGCTTGATTGCATTTTCAATCAGCAATTGTATGGCGCAGGGAGGTATCATCAGTTTACTGAAATTTTCACCCAGCATCAGCTGCAGCAGCACTTTGTTTTCGTACCTGATCTGTAAAAGAAAAAAATAACTTTCTATAAAAGCTAGTTCTTCCTGCAGCGGTACAAGCGCTTTTCTTTTGGTGAGGAGGAAATATTTAAACACCTGCGACAGGTTGCTGTTAAACAGGTGCGCCTGCTTTGGGTTATTCAATATCAGGTAACTCATGGCATTTAATGAGTTGAAAATAAAATGCGGATGCATCTCATTGGTTAATGCCAGCAGGCCGGCGGTGGTAAGTTCATCATCCATTTTTTTTACCAGTTGCGAATCCTTTTCCCGTTCACGGGTCAGGTACAGTATCTCATAAACCAGTGTGAAGATGATTACCGCAAGTATACAAACTGATACAAATTTGGATAAGTTGATCCAGCTGAAAATTTCCTTTGAAAACTTATACCAGATCAGGGCCGATAAAACTGCTATCGAGGCTCCAATCAAAACAGTTGTACTTATAACGGCAACGATTTTTTTAAACGGGCTGTATACACTTATAAAAAGCGGCCTCACTTTCAGGTGAACCCAGGAACAGCCTTTCCAGATGATAAAAGACGTGAGTATGAAAAAAGCATTGGCCGCAAGAATTATAGCTAAGGAATAATTTGAATAATGAATAATACCTGATACATATGGTATCAGGAACCCCAGTACGGGTGCAAAAAAGATCCGCATATATTCATCTCTGGCCATGGCTATCTGGTTAAAAATGATGATGTTGAATACCGGCTATTTACATAAACCAGATCTATACTTTAATTATACGACATAAAACAACTTACAAAAGCTGTTTTGAGTTCGTTAAATTTGTTCTTATGGATATTTTTCTGTTTAAGCGGTAAGTGATTATCATAGGAATGTTTGTTTTTTACATGACCGCATGATTTGAGAATTTGTAACCGGGAATAAAAATAAAATGCTGCAGGTTATAACCCCAAAAACCGCCCGGGCATTCAATCCTGCCAATTCATGTTTCAGCATCAATTTTTCATGCTTCGGTTTTTCTATGCCTTTTTTTTGAAACATTACCGGATTCTCTTTTGTCCTTTGTAAAGAGAACATATTATTATTCAGAAAAAATTTAGCCATGAAAAAACACTTACTTTTTATTGTGCTCTTTATTGCAGGTTACTCCCTTGCCCATGCACAGCGGAATGTTTCGGGGAGCGTAACCAACAACAAAGACGGCACTCCGCTACGGGGTGTTTCTGTACTTATTAAAGGCAGCAGCACAGCAACACAGACAAATGAAGGGGGAGTATATGCTTTAAATGCGGTTCCCAATAATGCAACACTCATTTTCAGTTATGTGGGATTTAAAACCCTGGAAGTAAAATTGAGTCCGGGTAATACAATGAATGTGGAACTGGAAGAAGAGTCGAAACAATTAACCGAGGTAATTGTAACTGCCAACTCAGTAAGGCGTGAATCGAAAAGCCTGGGTTATGCCACGTCCACCATCAACAATGCTGATCTTACAAAGGGTAAGGACAGGAGTGTATTGAATTCCCTGCAGGGAAAAGTTGCCGGAGTGCAGATTTCGGGGAGTTCGGGAGGAGTGGGAAGTTCCACGAGGATTGTTTTCAGGGGAGGAACATCCATTACCGGAAACAACCAGGCATTGATAGTTGTAGATGGAATTCCGATTGATAACAGCCAGACCGATGCAGGCGATAACCTGAACAACCAGGTAGATGCCGGCAACAGGGGTAATGATATCAATCCCGAAGATGTGGAATCGGTTACCTTATTGAAAGGCCCGGCAGCCGCAGCTTTATATGGTACCCGTGCGGCTAATGGTGCATTGATCATCACTACCAAAACAGGAAAAAACCTGAAAGGAAGAAAATCAGAAGTGATTGTAAGCAGTTCCTATAACCTTGAATCAATTTTAAAATTGCCCAAATACCAGAATGAGTTCGGGCAGGGTGGACAAGGTGTACCAGATTCAAGAGAAAATTTCAGCTGGGGTCCACGCTTTGATGGTAAGACCAGGCCATGGGGTCAGCAGGTTGGCGACTCACAAAGAGTGAAACCTTATGTAGGGCTAAAGAACAATGTCAAAGAGTTTTTCGACATAGGATCGGTACTTACCAATAATGTTTCCTTTGCTCAAAAAAATGAGACCAACAGTTTCTTTCTTTTATTTAATAATGTAGATCAGAAAGGTGTAATGCCGGGAACAGAATATAAAAGAAACTCGGTAAAACTTTCCGGCACTGCAGATATATCTGATAAGATATACAGTTCAGCCACTATTAATTATATCCGGTCCAATGGTGATCTTTCAATACAGGGACAGGGTAACTCTCCTTACGACCAGGTTTTACAAACAGCCAGAGATATTCCTTTACTGGAGTTAAAAGATTATCATAACAAATTCAATGACCTCAATGGATTTTATGGCGCTTACACCGTTAACCCCTGGTATTTACTTGGTGAAGATTCCTATACATCAGTTGTTGACAGGATATTGGGTAATGTACAGGTAGGTTATAAACCTTTAAGCTGGATAGATATCAGCCTGCGAGTTGGTACCGATGTTTCAGGTGATAAGCGCAGGCAGATAGTATCTAAACGGGTGATTGACCCCAACAGCCAGAACTTTGGAAATAATTTTGCGGGGCAATATTCCGAAACAAGTATCGGCATCAGGGAGTTTACATCAGACCTGATTGCCACCGGAAAAAGAAATCTTACAAAAGATCTTTCGCTGAGTGTTTTACTGGGGCATAATATCAGGCAGCGAACTGTCGATATTCAGTTCAGTCAGATCAATTCACTAACTATACCTTTTTATTATAACCTCGCTAATTCGGCTCAGCCGCCACTTAGTACAAATCTCTATAACATACGCCGTTTGTATGGTGTGTATTCCGATATTAATTTATCGTACAAAAATTATCTGTTCCTGGGCCTTACCGGAAGAAATGACTGGTCATCTACCTTGCCAAAAGGAAAAAATAATTTCTTTTATCCAAGTGTGAACGGAGCATTTGTGTTCAGCCAGGCGTTTAAGATGCCGCAATTTGTTTCGTATGGTAAAATAAGAGGAAGCGCTGCGCAGGTAGGTAATGATGCTGCTCCTTATTTACTGGAATCGGTATTCATTGCAGGAACAGTTACTGATGGACAACAAAATTCGCAGGTAAACTTTCCGCTGAACGGGGTACCGGGTTTTACACAAGGCAATATAATCGGCAATCCAAATATAAAACCAGAGATAACCACATCTTATGAAGCAGGACTTGAACTTGGACTGTTTAAGAACAGGCTCAGTTTTGAAGGTACATTTTATTCCAACAGAAGTAAGAACCAGATCATAACTGTACCAATAGCCGCTTCATCGGGCTTTACCACACAAACTTTAAATGCAGGTCTTATCACTAATAAAGGTATTGAGATTTTATTAAGAGGAACGCCTGTAAACAAAAGGGATTTTTCATGGGAAGTTACCGGAACATTTACACGGAACAGGAACAAAGTGGTTGAGCTGTTCCCCGGAACAGAGCAATTGGGACTTGGTGGCTTTTCGGGAGGGGCATTAGTTGCACAGGTAGGACAACCTTATGGTTCATTCTTTGGTTCATCTTTTTTAAGAAACGAAACAGGAAATATTGTTGTGGATGCAACAACCGGTTATCCCATCATTGATCCGCAGGCAAAAATACACGGTAATGTACAACCCGATTTTCTTGCAGGCCTGAACAACAGCTTCTCTTACAAAGGATTTACATTATCATTTTTGTTTGATGCCCGCAAGGGTGGTGTATTCTATTCAAGAACAAAATCATTACAGGAATTTTTGGGAACCGACCCACGTACCTTATATAATGACAGGACTCCGTTTGTAGTGCCCGGCAGTGTTGTGCTGGATGCCACCGGAAAATATGTAGCGAACACAACGCCGGTTCAGAATGCAGAAAATTACTGGACAGCGACAAGCGCTACAACTGCCATGGAACACCTGGTTGATGCAAGTTTTGTAAAACTGAGAGAAGCTTCACTGAACTACAGGATGCCTTCACGCTGGTTTGCAAAAACCAAGATACAGGGAATTGTTGTTGGCTTTTCGGGCAGGAATTTATGGTTGTGGACACCAAAAGAAAATACTTATTCCGATCCCGAAGCCAGTTCATTCGGCACAGGCAATGTACAGGGCTTTGAATATGGTACCATTCCATCACTCAGAAATTATGGTGTAAACCTGCGGGTAACATTTTAAAAATTAAAAACAGAAAGTCATGAAATGAGCCGAAACGATTTTTTAATACGAACCGAAATTTTAACAGGCGAATTCCATGTGACAATTAAAAACAATAAATATAAACACATGAAAACAATAAGATTTATACCGGTGATAATTGCAGGTGTTATGGCACTAACCTTGTCATCCTGTAAAAAAGATTTCCTGGATGTGAATGTTGATCCGAATAATCCTGTAAAAGCAACTGTTGATTTAGTATTGCCAACAGGACAGGGTTACGCTGCTTACAACCTGGGCAACCCATACCAGGTGCTTGCAGGTTATTGGGGGCAGGTGTGGACACAGGGCCCAACCGGCAGCCAGTTTTTAAACTACGATCAGTACAGCATTACCAGCACCAACTTCGACAGGCAATGGATAAATATGTATGCAGGTCCGCTCAACGATTTTAAATATATAGTTGATGAAGCGACAAAAAACGGCAATACAAATTATGCAGCCATTGGTAAGATCATGCAGGCATATCTTTTCCAGGTGATGACGGACCTGCATGGCGATATTCCTTTTTCGGAAGCATTGCAGGCAGGTACAGGATTGATAAATCCAAAATTTGATTCGCAGGAACAGGTATATGACGGTTTGATAACACTGGTGAATGAAGGGCTTGCCTTGATTGATGAAAACAGTACGCTGCATCCGGGTGCTGATGATTTTTTCTATCATGGTGATATGCACCAGTGGATAAGATTTGCCAATACATTGAAATTAAAAATTTACCTGCGCCAGGCTTATATAAGACCGGCAGTAGCACAGGCCGGTATCCAGGCCATGTATGCAGCAGGTGCCGAATTTATTGACCAGGGAGATGAAGCAGCAGTGCCGTTCAGCAATACTGTTTTTAATCAGCATCCTTTGTTTGCACATATTAACTCGGTAGGTCAGTTTAATATTCTTGCCAGCCAGACTTCAATCGGTGCATTACAATTTTTGAATGATCCAAGGATTGATGTTTTTTATCAGCGGGCGACTGCAGCGCCCAATACAGGCAACCATGTTGGTATTGTACAGGGCATGGGCAGGCTGCTACCAAACCCGGCTACATTAAACGACCGCCAGTTTTCTAAACCCGGTATTGCAGTTGGCGGCCCCGGTGGCGCTGCGGCCAGGGTAATATTTATGAGCGAAGCAGAAAGTTATTTCCTGCAATCCGAAGCCGTACTGAGAGGCTGGGGCACAGGCGATGCAGAGAGCCTGTACTATGATGGAATTGCCTTGTCCTTTTTAAGCTGGGGTTTAAGTATTGCACAGTTTAATTCTTATGCAGCACAAACTGCTGTTGATTACCCGGTGGCAGGTACATTGGAACAGAAATTAAGAGCGGTTATTTTTCAAAAATGGACAAGCATGTGTGGCTCACAAAATGTAGAGGCATGGACAGAATGGCGGAGAACAGGTTACCCCGATATTTTTACGATTTCTGCTTCAACCAATATCGGTAATAAATTTCCGGTGCGGTTATTATATCCCGATTCGGAAATAACCAGCAACCCCAATACACCGGCACAAAAAACCATTACTGATAAGCTTTGGTGGGATGCGAATACAACCGGGCAAAACTGATTTTTAACTTTATAAAATTCAAAATGATGAAACTTCAAAAATATATATTATGGTTGTTGCTGGCTCCTGCCTTATTCATGGCGGGCTGTAAGAAAGAGACCACGGATAATGTATCCGCAACGGCAAAAGTCAGTTTCCCGGAGATAACATTAAACGGACCGGTAATGGTAATATCTGCTACCGGGGCCAATTATGTTGATGCCGGTGCAAAATTAAAAGATGACATTACCGGGGTGGTTACTGATATACAGCCAACATCAAGCGATGTAAATACAGCCGTACCCGGTTTATATAATGTAACTTTTACTGCGGCTAATGCTAATGGTTTTGAAACCAGTGTTACCAGGCTGGTAGCTGTACCCGGTGTTACGGGAGCGGTAAACCGCGAAGGCAGTTATTTACGCACGGCAACAGGTGTACTCTGCTTCATTACAAAACTGGCAGATGGAATATATGAAGTAAAAAACCCTGCAGGTTTTTCGGGCAGCACCAATACCATTGTGTACATGGTGGAAACTGCGCCCAATGTGTACAGTTGCCCGCCGCAGCCAACAGATTTCGGAACCATGTCGGTGATCAATATCAGCTTTACAGCCACCGGTGTCAGCTGGAATGTGGTGAACCCGGGCTTTGGTACTGCCGCCAGGATATTTATAAAACAATAAAACACAGCCGCCGGTTTACAGGGTAACTGCTTAATACCGGTTCAATAAAATATGCGTTTGTTTACCCTTTCCTCTGTTGCTGCAATTAAACAGGAATAATAACCCATTGTACTGTCTTACGAACCGGTTTTAAAACCGGTTTGTGAGACAGCGGCAATGTGGGGGAGTGATTTAAGAAACTGCGCTGGGACACAAATGCCAATGTTGTGCATTTGTACCTTTCATTTTGTATCATCTGGGAACCAAGGATAATCTAGGTCTTTTATACTTTTTGTGAGCGTTTTCTTTAAACTGTCCTTGTTCCACTTTACATTTTCATATTTTGTCGTTTCGTAAAGCAAATTATAAGCTGATTGATGAAATCCCATTTTTTTAAGTCGCAGGAAGTTGTCTGTTGCAACTGCTGAATTTAAAGTATCCCCACGATACTCTATGAATGCAAGATTGTAAAGTGTATCATTTGTTAATTCATTATTGAAAGCTGGCGCTGCCATGTTTTTAAATGAAGCATTCACTTCTTTTACTATTACATAAACAATGCTGTCATTATGTTCTGCTTTACGTCTTTGCCAAAATTCTTTATAATATTTTTCTTGAATTGTGTCAAGTCTGTAAGTTATTTCAAGGCTGTCAAGAATTTGCCGTAATGGTGTATTAATATAAACCCCTTGTCCGATGAAAGGGTTTCCCGTCAGCAAGTTCATATCAATCAAATTGCGATAACCCATTTTTTTAAAGGTTTCGTGAACCATTAATAAATTTTGAGGGTTTCGTATCCATGAATTTTTTGTTGGGTCTCCGTGCCGTAAATTAAAAAAACCTGGTTGCGTTTCAATGAATCTGTCAATGGCATTATTGTCTGACAAGTTACAGCCAGTAACGAGCTTTAAACTTAGTATGATGATTGCTATAAAGTGTTTCATTGAATAATGCTGAGTTATAAAAGAATTCACCCCTAATCTTTCAAAAGCTGAAACAAATTTAGAACTTCAAAAAAATGCGACTGTATTATTAAACCAGGTTAATAAAAGCTTCACAAAACTACTTGTTAATGCCAGTATTATTTCTTTGAAAGTGTCCAGCTGTTTAATTTATAATAATTCCAAATACCCTTATTCAATTCTATTTCTATTTCATAGTCTTTTGGATTTTCATTGATGTACTCTTTAAGTGTCTGGTAATCTGCTATGATACTTTCACGTTTGCCGTTGAACTTAAAATCAATTGAATATGGTCTTCGCTTTGTCCAGAATCTGGTTACGTCACATCTCAAAGTCACGATTTGATTTTGCTGAATAGCTCTTTCATTCAAAATGTCCCAACTGATTTTAGCAATCTGTCCAAAACTAAGGTATGAAAAAATGAAGCCTTGCAAAAGATAAAAGAAAATCATAAACGTCCATAAAACCACTCCTTTGTTTGTAGAGAATTTAGTGATTAAAAATTTTCTGCGATAAATTGCGAGTGTCACAATTCCAATAATTGTCGGTAGCCAAAAAATATAAATGCTGTATCTAATGTCATGTCCAATTGTCTTGGACTCATTGAAATAGTAATAGCCTGCCCCAAAAACCATTAATCCAATCAGTATACTGTAATGTTTCTTTTCAAGCCGCTTTTCGCCGTTTATTAATTTCCGGTTCTTAGGATATTTTTTTGATTTCACGTCTGAGGTTTGGGTAGGTCAAAAATTGCACTAATTCAAAAATAGCCGAAAGTTCAATCTCCTGATAAATTTTCAATCATCACTGGTTAATAATTGCTGCATATCTGGCTTATTGCCTGTAATACTACAGACAGTTTTATAATGTAAATATATTATGAAGCTATACACTGCCTGGCTTTAAAATCCAAAGCTTTCTTTGTAAAGCTACATTACTGCTTTTATCCTTACAGTTTCCATATTTTAAATAATAAAAATAATTGGAGCAGTTTATACGTTTAACTTATACATTTGTACCTGCATTTTTGTAAACGGTATTTCACACTACGGTAAAACCTGCCTGAAGGCAGGCGATGATACCCATTGAAATGATGCCGGTATCATAATTTGCATCAACAAACGGATGAACGAATAAATATTTAGAGTGTCAAAACAAGTTAACAAGGTAACGGCAGCCGGCCTTTTGGTTGCGTTAGGAATTATTTACGGCGATATTGGTACTTCACCGCTTTATGTTTTTAATTCCATTATTAAAGGAAGGGTTGTTGATGAAGCGCTGATCCTCGGTACGCTTTCTCTCATCATCTGGACAATCACCCTGCTCACTACCATCAAGTACGTGATCATGGTGCTTCGTGCCGACAACCGTGGAGAGGGTGGCATCTTTGCCTTGTTTGCCCTGGTGAGGCGGCGAAAAAAATGGCTGGTAATTCCGGCCATGATCGGTGGCGCTGCACTTTTATCCGATGGTATCATCACCCCGCCCATCTCAATCACATCAGCGATTGAAGGATTGAAGGAACTCCCCCGGTTTCACGAACTCAGCCAGGATACGATCGTATATATTGTATTGGGCATTATTGTACTTTTCTTTTTTTCGCAGCAGTTCGGTACTTCTAATATCGGTAAATTTTTTGGCCCGTTCATGTCAGTTTGGTTTGGTATGCTGGCAGTGCTGGGACTTGTTCATATCAGCGATAATTTTACCATTTTTAAGGCTTTGAATCCTTATTATGCTATCCACTTCCTGTTTACATATACAGAAGGATTCTGGTTGCTGGGCGCCGTGTTCCTATGTACCACGGGTGCCGAGGCATTGTACAGCGACCTTGGCCATTGCGGCCGGGGCAATATCCGTATATCCTGGATTTTTGTAAAAACCTGTTTACTCATAAACTATTTCGGACAGGGGGCCAGTATTTTAAAACACCACAGCGGTAAATTATTAGATACAGCAACTATTAATGCAGAAGGTATCAATGCATTTTACGACCTGATGCCAAACTGGTTTGTTGTACCGGGTGTTGTGATTGCCACAAGTGCCGCCATCATTGCCAGCCAGGCTATGGTAACGGGTTCTTTTACTTTAATTAATGAAGCCATCCGGTTAAACCTCTGGCCTAAATTGAAGATCAATTATCCTACCGAAGCCAAGGGGCAGATATTTATTCCGGCCATTAATACCTTGTTGTTTGTTGGTTGTGTGGGCGTGGTGCTTTTTTTCCGTGAGTCGGCTAAAATGGAGGCTGCTTATGGTTTGGCCATCATCACCACCATGTTCATGACCACCATACTCTTTGCCAATTATATGGTGCTGCACCGGGTTAAGCCGATACTCATTTATGTTTTCCTGTTTGCATACGTGATCATTGAATCTGCATTCCTGATCGCTTTACTGGATAAATTCATACATGGCGGTTATATTACTTTAATGATCGGCTTCTGCCTGTTCTCAGTAATGTATATCTGGTACCGCAGCCGCAAGATCAAGAACCGTTATATTGAGTTTGTGCGTATGGAAGAATATGTACCCAAGCTGGAAGAGCTGAGCAATGATTCTACCGTACCAAAATATGCAACACACCTGGTGTATTTAACCAGTGCCAATAACCCGAAAGAGATAGAGCATAAAATAATTTATTCCATATTAAGCGGTAAACCCAAACGGGCCGATATCTTCTGGTTTGTACACGTGGATACCATGGATGATCCCTATACCTGCGAGTATTCTGTGGAGCATATCATTCCAAATGATATTATACGGGTTGAGTTCAGGCTTGGTTTCCGTATGCAGCCACGTATTAACCTGATGTTTAAAAAAGTGGTGGAAGACCTGGTGGCAAACCGCGAAGTGAATGTGATGAGCAGGTACGAAAGTCAGCAACGGAATAATATGATCGGCGATTTTAAATTTATTGTGATGGAGAAATTCCTGAGCCAGGATAATGACCTGCCTTTCTTTGAAAGGGTTATCATGCGGCTGTATTTTTACTTGAAAGAAATTTCACTCAATGAGGAAAAAGGTTTTGGACTGGAGCAAAGTACAGTACAGGTAGAGAAAATGCCATTGATCATTGCGCCGGTACATAACCTGAAGCTTCATCGGGTATATAAGGATGAAGAAGAATAAAAACGGAATATGAATTCAATTACTGCGATAGCGCTGAAAGAAAAGATAGACAGTAAGGAAGACTTTCAATTGATAGATGTACGGGAAGCATATGAACATGAGGAATTTAATATCGGCGGGGAGCTGATTCCCTTAAGTGATATTGTACTCCAGATAGAAAAAATTGCCACCGGTAAACCGGTGATTATCTATTGCCGTAAAGGCATACGCAGCCAGGTTGCTATTCAGCGGCTGCAGGATAAATTTCCCTTTACCAACCTGCTGAACCTTATTGGCGGCACCGAAGCCTGGAAGAAACAGTTTAAGGGTTAGAAGTTTGTTGTTTGTTGTTGTATAGAGAATAACTAATTTAACAGGGTGATAATAACTGCAAACTAAAAACTACAAACCACAAACTGACTTTTGCTTCAGATCATTCTCTATATAATCATTGGCATTGTGTTACTTTCTGTATTGGCTTATTTTATACAGGAGCGTTTTATTTTTAAGCCCGAAAAACTTAAACAGGATTTTATTTACAAATACGATGTTCCTTTTGAGGAACTGTTTTTTGATGTGGAGCCGGGTGTACGCATCAATGGCCTGCATTTTAATGTAGATAACCCTTTGGGCCTTATCCTGTATTTTCATGGCAACAGCCGCAGTATAAAAGGCTGGGCAAAATATGCCAAAGATTTTTACCGGTATAAATATGATGTGGTACTGGTTGATTACCGCGGCTTTGGAAAAAGTACCGGCAAGCGCAATGAAAAAGATATGCTTAGCGATATGCAGTTTGTGTATGATACACTGGCGGCGCAGTATCACGAAAATCATATCATTGTGTATGGCAGGAGCCTGGGCAGCGGTTTTGCATCAAAACTTGCCAGCGATAATAAACCCAGGTACCTGATACTGGATGCACCTTTCTTCAGCTTTAAAAAAGCAGTAGAGCGTTTTTTGCCCATCCTGCCTGTGCGCTTTGTATTACGCTACCACTTGCGTACCGATAAGTGGATAACCAGAGTAAACTGTCACGTTTATATTTTGCATGGCACCAGGGATTTTTTGATACCCATCAGTAACAGTGAAAAATTGCAGGCGCTGAATCCAAGAAAGATCACCCTCATCCGCATTGAAGGAGGGAAACACAATAACCTGCCTTCTTTTCCGGAGTATCATAATTTTATCAGGGATATTTTGCAGTACTAGTTTAAGTCAAAAGTAAAAATTCAAAACCACAAACTCTAATTCCCAATTCCCAATTCCTAATTCCACTAACTTTGCCCTCCATGAATAAGAAAAGAATCTTCCGCTGGCTTAAAATAATTATCATCCTTTATTGCGGTATTGGCATCACACTGTATTACCTGCAGGAGAAATTCTTATTTCATCCCGAAAAATTATCCAATGCCTATGTATATCATTTTAAAGTACCTTTTGAAGAAGTGAATATCCCATTTGATAATACTGATACCCTGAACATGATCAAATTTTTTCCGGCTGATTCAGTAAGAAAGGGGGTGGTACTTTATTTTCATGGCAATAAGGAAAATATTGAACGCTATGCAAAATTTGCTGATAATTTTACCAGGCATGGCTATGAAGTATGGATGGAAGATTACCCGGGCTTTGGAAAAAGTACGGGTGAACGTACCGAAAAAAAAATGTATCAACAGGCATTACAGGTACAAAAGATGGCAGCCAGTAAATATGGAAAGGATAGAATTATTTTATATGGCAAATCTTTTGGCACCGGCATTGCAGCTTATACAGCTGCAGAATCGGATAATCAAAGATTGATTTTAGAAACACCTTATTACAGTATTCCTTCATTGTACAGCTGCTATGCACCCATTTATCCAACGGGTAAAATGGCAAACTACCAGATTCCGGTAAATAAATTTTTAACTGATGTGCATTGCCCGGTAAGTATTTTTCATGGTACCGATGATGGAGTGATACCTTATCGCAACGCAGCAAGACTTAAATCTGTTTTAAAACCAACGGATGAATTTATTACCATCGAAAATGGAACACATCATAACCTGAACGATTTCGGCCTGTTTAAACAAAAGCTGGATAGTTTATTAGAGCTCCGTTAGCAGGGTTTTTGTTTTGCTGATCTTTAGCGTGTAGTTAACGCCAACTTTCAAAGCATAGTTTTCTTTTTCATGGCTTACCGGAAAATCAAAACAAACAGGGTAATCATATTCAGTAATAATTTCTCTGATCACTTCATAAACGGTTTTTCCAAAGGGCCGTTCAGTATCCTGCACATCCGTAAATCTGCCAACGATTAGCCCTGCCAGCTTATCTAATTTTCCGCTGCGCTTTAACTGGTACAGCATCCGGTCGGTATTGTATATCTGTTCGCCAATATCTTCTATAAAAAGTATTTTGTTTTTTGTATTGATATCAGAAGGGGTGCCTGTTAAATGTGCCAGCAGGGAGAGGTTGCCGCCAACAAGTTCTGCAGTTGCAGTACCTGTTTTATTAAATGGATGGCCAGCACAACTATACCGTGCTTTTTTTCCGGTGATGGCATTTTTCCAGGACAGGATAAATTCATCCTGGCCTGTTTTAAATGCAGAAGCCATGGGCGCATGCAGTGAAGCTGTTTTTATTTTTGTAAACAGGTGTGCATGTAGTACGGTAATATCGCTGAAGCCAATGATCCATTTCGGATTTTTTTTGAATTTGGTAAAATCAAGCTGGTCAATTATTCTGCCAACACCATAACCACCGCGGCCACAAAGAATGGCATGAATGTTTTTATCATCCAGCATGGCCTGCAGTTCATCTCTCCTGTCTTCATCTGTTGCACTAAAATAATTTTTTGATCTGCTGCCAAGTGTTTTGCCAACCATTACTTCAAAGCCCCAGCTTTGTAAAGTTTTTATACAAGCCTGGGCTTTTGCTGCTATCATATAACCTGCAGGGCAGGTAATGCCAATCATGTCGCCTTTTTTAAGGTACGGTGGAATTTTGATCATTATGCTTCTGTTAATCTGCATTCGTTTAAAAATATCCCCAAAGTATGTAATACACCACACTTTAAGGCAAAATTATTTTTTTGGTGTCCAACCGGAAAGTCAAAGCAAACCGGGTAATTGTATTCAGTAACTTTTTCCAAAACAATTTCTTCCAGTGTTTTTCCAAACTCTTCTCCGGCATCATCTTTTTTTATTTTAAATCCACCGATGATGAGGCCCTTTAGTTTTTCTAATTTTCCGCTGCGTTTTAAATTCCAGAACATCCGGTCAATGCTATATAAATATTCACCGGTATCTTCCACAAATAATATTTTATCTGTTGTTTGAATATCCGATTTACTGCCTGCTAAAGATTCCAGCGTTTTTAAATTGCCGCCAACCAGTTCCCCCGAAGCAAGCCCTGTTTTATTCTTTTCATTAGGTGTAAAAAGGTATTTCATCTTTTCACCCTTTAAACATTTATTGATGGATTCAATGGTTTCCTGCTGCATGGGCTCTGCTTTACTCCAGTCACTGGGGAAACTGTTGCACATTTTTGAATGGATACTGGCTATGCGGTAATTTTGATTCAGGTGCGAATGAAAAACGGTAGCATCGCTGAAACCGATGATCCATTTCGGATTGTATTTGAATTTTTTGAAATCGAGCCGATCAATTATCCTTACGGCGCCGTAGCCGCCACGGGCACATAAAATGGCTTTTATTGTTTTATCATCCAGCATCTGCTGAAAATCTTTTACACGCTCTTCATCTGTACCGCCGTATGTAAAATCTTTTTTGCCTATGGTATCACCGGCCTTTATATTAAAGCCCCATTCATTTAATTTAAGTAATGCAGGTTGAATGTCTTCAGCTGTTATATATCCGGCAGGGCAACAAATACCAACAGTATCCCCTTTTTTTAAATAAGGCGGGATGGTAGTTGGCTGATCAGGCGACACAGCAGCTTTACCGTTTGCCACTGCATTCATTGATGCTGCCAGTGGAATTATTGACGTAAGGAAATCTTTGCGCTTCATAAACTAAAGTTATTTCAAATGAAGCATTAACAGCTGCAAATGAACATTTTTATTGTTTTCTTTTTCACAAAAAAATATCTGAATATTAAGTTTATGCGAATTTACCGGCTGCTTACTATTAGTTCTTACATAATTGAATTACATTAGAGTAATGATTGTCTCACTGCTTAATCCCTAAAATTATGAATTCTTCTGTCTATTTAACCGATCTGCACAAAGTTGGAATGAATGATATTGAACTGGTAGGTGGTAAAAATGCCTCGCTTGGTGAAATGCTTCAAAACCTTACACAGCTTGGGATACAGATACCGGGTGGTTTTGTTGTTACGGTTGCCGCTTACCGTGAATTTATCAAATACAATAAGCTGGATGATGAGATCCGTCAGATCATCAATGATATTAAACTGGATGATATAGAATCACTGCGTCGTGGAGGCCTGCTGGCGAGGCAGCTTTTAAAGAATGCAAAATTTCCCCGTCACCTGAGTGATGCCATCATAGAAAAATATTATGAACTCAGCAAAGTTTACGATCAGGATATTACCGACGTAGCCGTTCGTTCATCTGCAACTGCTGAGGATCTTCCCGATGCTTCATTTGCCGGACAACAGGAAACTTACCTGAATGTACGTGGCCCGGCGCCATTGATGAATGCAGTACGAAATTGCTTTGCATCCATATTTACTGACCGTGCCATCAGTTACCGCCAGAGTTTTGGATACGACCATTTCAGTATCGGCCTTTCAGTATGTATTCAGAAAATGGTAAGAAGTGACCTGGGCGCTTCGGGTGTTGCATTTTCATTAGATACGGAAAGCGGATTTAAAGATGTGGTTGTAATCAATGCATCTTTTGGTTTGGGAGAAATGATTGTGCAGGGATCGGTTTCGCCGGATGAATATATTGTGTTTAAACCAACGCTTACAAAAGGTTTCAGCAGTATTGTTGAAAAGAAACTGGGTAATAAAGATAAGATGATGGTGTATGGAGATAACCCCGATGAAAGGGTTAAGATCATTCATGTAGAAAAACCTTTGCAGCAGCGTTATTGCCTCGGGGATGAAAGGATTGTGCAGCTTGCAAAATGGGTAACAAAAATTGAAGAATATTACAGCAAATTAAAAGGACACTGGTGCCCTATGGATGTGGAGTGGGCTGTAGATGGATTATCGAAGGAACTTTTTATTGTGCAGGCAAGGCCAGAGACGATTCATTCTCAAAAAGACCACAACAAGATCATTGAATACGTGATGGATGACAGTACTTCAAAAAAAGCATTGGTAAGAGGTATTGCTGTTGGAGATAAAATTGGTGCAGGTAAAGTTTCTATTCTGTTTTCTCTGGATAAAAGAGTAACAGAGGGACATGAATTTAAGCCGGGTGATGTGTTGGTAACAGATATGACCGATCCGGATTGGGAACCTGTTATGAAAAAAGCTTCTGCCATCATTACCAATAAAGGCGGAAGAACCTGCCATGCGGCAATTGTCGCCAGGGAACTTGGAGTGCCTGCTATTGTTGGTTGTCTTGATGCGACAGATGTATTAAGTACCGGCCAGTTTGTTACAGCTTCCTGCGCCGAAGGTGGTGAGGGGGTTGTTTACGAAGGGGATGTGCCATTTAAAAAAATTGAAACTGATCTTTCCGATCTGCCGCAGGTAAAAACGCCCATTATGTTGAATGTGGCGTCACCCGACCTGGCTTTTAAGTTTTCGCATTTACCCAATGCCGGTGTGGGACTGGCCAGGGAAGAATTTATCATCAATAATTTTATACAGGTACACCCGCTGGCGTTAATGCAGCATAAAACGCTTGGCGATGAAGCATTAAGCGCCATCATCAGTAAGATGATCATGGGGTTTGAAAATGAGGAGGATTTCTTTATCCAGAAACTGAGTTATGGTGTTGCCAAGATTGCTGCAGCTTTTTATCCCAATAAAGTGATCGTTCGTTTCAGCGATTTTAAAAGTAATGAATATTATAACCTGCTTGGCGGAAAACATTTTGAACCTGGCGAAGAGAATCCGATGATTGGCTGGCGCGGTGCCAGCAGGTATTATTCGGATGCATACAAAGCGGCTTTCGGACTGGAATGTAAAGCCATTAAAAAAGTAAGAGAGGAAATGGGGCTTGATAATGTGGTGGTGATGATACCTTTCTGCAGGACGGTGGATGAGTTACATAAAGTACATGATGTGATGAAAGAATATGGTTTGGAAAGGGGTAAGGCCGGACTTGAACTTTTTTTAATGGCAGAGATACCTTCCAACATCATCATGGCTGAAGAGTTTGCAAAACATATTGATGGATTCTCTATCGGCTCAAATGATCTTACACAATTAACATTGGGGCTCGACAGAGATTCATCTTTAGTGGCACACTTATATGATGAAAGAAACCCCGCTGTAAAAGAATTGCTGCGTATGCTGATTGCTACAGCTAAAAAGATGAAAGTGAAAGTTGGCATTTGTGGACAAGGCCCTTCCGATTTTCCTGATTTTGCACAGTTTCTTGTTGAATTGGGGATAGACAGTATTTCGGTAACACCTGATTCGGTGATGAAGACAGTGAAGGCGATTGCAGCAGTGGAGAAGGAGATCAAATAGGATTATTTTTCAGGACGCCCCATACCAGCAATAAACATATTTGTCCCATCGGGACATTAGCTTGGTAGAAAATAGAAAGATAATATTTAGCAAGTTCCGTAGGAACGACAGATTTATGTTTCGCCCCCAGGGGGCTTTTGTTTGATTTTTTTCTATTTTCTACCAAGCTTATAGCCCTACGGGCTTATTTAAAAACATTTTTAAAAAGGTTAATAGCACAACACATTATTTTTAATAATTAAAGGTTTTCGTTATGAAAAGGTACATATTCATTATCTTCCTTCTTTTAATTTTTCATGGCCTCAAATCTCAATCTATAGCCACATCTTTATTGTATCAGTTCAAAACATTCTGTGTTAAAGGGGTTATTAGAAATTATGTACCGAATGATGAGAATCGTTTTGTTACTTTCCGTACCTATGAGATAACCGGATTAGACAAGGACACATCAATTATTGTTGACAAACAGGGAAGATTTAATTGTGAATTAGTACAGTCTTTTGAAGGAGATATTGGAATGATTTATCGAGACCATTATATTAATATGTACGCAATTCCTTCAGATACAATTGGACTTGAAATTGATGAACACATCTGGAGCATTCAGGAAAATAAAGCGAACGCAATAAAATTCTCAGGTAATTCAGCTCAGGTATCAAGGATGATAAATGAATTTCGAAGTTTGTATGTTTCCCACCAATTCGTTAACCACGCTGATATAGGAGATACTTCTCAACCTGATAAGGTCTTTGCCACAAAAAGAATTCAGCAATTAAATGAGGAGCTGGATTTACTAAACTCTTATCTCTCAGCGAATAAAATAACTGAATACAAATACACACAATGGGCTAAAAACCATTTAATATATTCTGCAGGTGTTGACATTGTTTCCTTTCCTTTTTACGGAAAACGGAACCGTCAAATGACCTTTAAGACTCTGATTGATCTTTTAGGCCCGATAAAACTTGAGAATAACACCGTGATGACCAGCTCAAATTATTACGGGATGCTATACTATCTGAGCGGTCATTTTGAGATCATAGCAAATCTTAATCCCGAATATCAGCCTGAAATTGATAAGGTTGGCAAAAGCCGGATGCTGTTTATATTAAATCAATTGGATCACTTTGCCACGGGTAAGGCTAAGGAGTTTATGTATTTTGATGTATACATCCAGAATTTCAAAAGACAAATTAACGACTGTGAGGCAAATATTTCCAGATTCGAATCGGTTATCATTCAGCAAGATTTAAAGACCCTGTTCCAAAAAATAAGGACCAGCAAAAAAGAATATTTTGAACCGTTTAGTGTGCTCAAAAGAATATCTGAATACCCATTGACGAATTCAATATCCTCGGTTTTTGCCAGGATAATTACTGAAAACCCTGGCAAATATCTCTTTATAGACTTTTGGGGTAGTTGGTGTGCACCCTGTATGAATGAAATGCCACTTTATCCCAAATTGATAGAGAATCTTAAAGAACAACCGGTTGTTTTCATATTCTTTGCAGTACAGACTGATGAACAAAAAATACAAGAGACGAAAGACAAGTATCATATTGATGGCCAGTTCATTTCGCTAAACGATAATGATACCAGGATGCTCAATAATATTCTTCAGTTCAGTAGTTATCCAGCCCATTTCCTTATCGATCCAAACGGAATGCTGGTGAATAATGCCTTGGATCGCTTAGATTCAGGTGGCGGATTAAATGGACAAGTGGCATACCAAATAAAACAAACAATTTTAAATAGATAGATCTAAATCTAAATCGGCTGCTTCACTTTTCCCAAGTTTTGCTCATTGCTGCCATTAAGGTATTTTTGCACCGCAATGAACAAACCCAAACGATATTTAATTACATC
>Ga0138256_10002219_pt1 | contig 20956 bp, 14 predicted proteins | sample KNB2016incub_MG_FD_105486 | JGI IMG/M metagenome (GOLD analysis project Ga0138256, IMG submission 105486) | Active sludge microbial communities from wastewater in Klosterneuburg, Austria - KNB2014incub_MG | ecosystem: Engineered > WWTP > Activated sludge > Unclassified | place: Austria... | reverse complement strand
GGATTTTGGCGAGAACTCATCCAGGACAATGCGTTGCCGCATGGCCGTCAGATCGACAGGAGTATCCGGTTGAGACGAAAGCGAACTAGAATTCGATGGGGCGAGCTGACTCTGTCTAAGGTTGATCGAAGTTGACGAACCAATGGCAGTGCCCTTTCGCTGCGAGATACGAAGTCTGGCGTCCAGCGGTCGAAACAATTCGCCGTGTGACGTGATGTTTTCGCTTGGCCCAAGAAACAAATATCCAGACGGCCGTAACGCATAGTGGAACAGCGGAATCAATTTGTTCTGCAGATGTGACCCCAGGTAGATCAGCAGGTTGCGACAGCAGATAAGATCCTGACGCGAAAACGGAGGATCGCTGATCAGATTGTGGGACGAAAAGAGCACCAAATCGTGAATCTCTTTGGTCACCTGATAGCGCTTGCCACGTTTGACAAAGAAGTGCTGCAACCTCTCGGCAGACACATGCTCTTCAATGCCGACAGGATAAATCCCGGCACGCGCAATCTGCAGCGCGCGTTCGTCAATATCGGTGGCAAAAATCTGCACCTCAGGATGGACATTCAAATTTGCCATTGTTTCGCAACACAGAATGGCAACGCTGTAGGCTTCAGCACCGTTCGCACATCCGGCGATCCAGATTCGTACAGTGTCGCCGTCACTGCGATTCTCGAAGATCTTCGGCAGCACGGTCTGGGCCAGCACTTCAAAGGCCTCAGGATCACGAAAAAACGCAGTGACTCCAATCAGTAACTCTCGAAACAACGCCTGAGCTTCTTCTTCGTGGTTTTCGAGATGCTTTACATAGTCGCTGACTGACCTGATTTTCCGAACCTGCATCCGTCGCTGAATTCGGCGAGAAAGCGTGCCGATTTTATAGTGCTGAAAATTGTGATTCGTAGCTTTCAACAGAATTTCGACAATCGCAGGGATTGCCTCAGATACCTCAACCGCCAGGTTTGGGGAACTATGAACTTCGGTCAATTCGTCAAGATGCCGAGCATACTGCAAGAGTTCCGCAGCAATTTCCGGAGGGACAAGCACATGGTCGGCCACGCCAGTCGTTGCCGCACTTCGCGGCATACTGTCGTGACTTGCCGAGCGTGGCTCCTGCGCGAACGTCAGTCTGCCGCGATCACTGATGGCTTTCAAGCCGAGCGTTCCGTCCGTGCCGCCGCCCGACAGAATCACGCCGATCCCACGAGCGCCCAGATCTTCCGCGATCGAATGGAAGAAGTAATCAATCACCGCCGGATGCCGCTCTTCGGCAGGTTCCACAATGCGCACAATGCCATTCTTGAGTTCCAGCAGCGATTGCGGAGGGCTGACATATACCGTATTCCGTTTTAGCTCCTTCCGCCCAGAGATTTCCACGACTGGCATCGGCGTAATGTTCTGAAGTAGCTGGGGCAGCAGTGACTTGCTGTTCGGATCCAGGTGCTGTACGAACACAACGGCGAACCCAGGCGAATCTCCCAATGCGGTCAGGAGTGCCTGAAATGCTTCAAGTCCTCCCGCCGATGCCCCAATGCCAACGACCAGAGGTGATTGCAGTTCCTGAGAGGCGGCGTGTGTCATTGACGAAGCATCGTTTGCGAATTGTGGATCAGGAGCGCATCGCCCACCGGCGAATCCGGGGGAATTTTAGCACACGTTCTGATGCCGCGAAACTCACAGACTGACTCTTTGATTGACCTGCAAATCCACCTCGGGACGTTCTCCTTTCAGGTAGGCTTTGCCAGCCGCAAAGAGATACTTCAGGCCGCTGAAACCTGAGTTATCCCAATACTCGCCATCGTCGGCTGTAACCTTCAACAGCACAATATCCGGATCGTCTTCACCCTTCGGAAACCAGACCTTCCATGGTTCCTTCCATAGCTTTGCGATCAATTCTCGGTCACGGTGCAACGATGCCTTGCCGCTCAGCGACAAGAACCTGCTGCTGCTTTGCATCGTGACCGCGACCTCCGCATCGTCAAGGATTTCGTCAACCTTACCACTACTCGATGAAGTGACGAACCACAGATCCCCGCCAGAATCCAAATCAGCGATCGCCATCGGTCGCGCGTGCAGCGACCGATCTGACGCATGAGAGACCAGCATGGCAGTGTCAAAATCGGTTAGGATGTCCAGAAAATGCTGTTTCGCGTCGTTTGCCATGATAATCTCCAATAGGTTTGATGAATCTAACGCCCAGGCGAACTGATCATGCATAATTCATTCCCACGTGGTCACCTGGCGAACGACGCAGGCTCTGTTCGGCGAAAATGAGCATCATGGCGATTGGCAGAATACGATTTACCAAAATCGTACAGTCGTCGTTGGATACCGACTCGCCTTTTGACGTGGTCCTGATGGACATGCAGATGCCGCTAATGGATGGCTACCATGCAGCGAAAGCCCTCCGCGAAATGGGATTCCGCAACCCGATTATCACACTCACTGCCGACGCTATGCAAGGCGACATGGCCCGCTGCCTTCCCAGCGGATGCGACACGTATCTCAGCAAGCCTATCGACGCCGATGAACTGCTCAGAGTGATCGCGCTGTACACTGACTCCGGAAGCAAGGTGGCTTGATTTCAGCTACCTCCGAACGATTTGATGGCAACGAAAAATCTCCCAACAGTTTCCTGGCTTCGCAATGTTGCCTGGGAGACAGTTGGGAGATCGGAATCTTGCAAGAACTCACCATTCGACTCGCTTGTTGTTACTTGCCCGGCTTCCGGTCGTCTTCATGCTTCTGAGCGAGCTGTTCGACTTTCTCAAGATGCTGCTCAACCTTGCTTGCCGCCTCTTGAGCAATCGGACGCAGTTCTTCGGGACCGACGCTTTCGATGGCTTTCAATTCGGCCAGCATCATGGTGTGAGCCATGCACTGCTGCCCCAAAAATGCCATGTTGAAATCCTGTCTCTCATATTTGTTGAGCATGTCTTTGGTCATCTTCAACGCATTGTCCGTCTTCTTTTGAGCCAACTTGGCGATTTCAATTTCGGCGTCGTTGGCCTTGATCAGTTTTCGCACTAATGCTTCTCTGACAGTTGGGCCTCGCTGCTGTGCATCTACATGCTGCGGATTTGGTTGGGCGTCAGAACGATCAGCCTGGTCGTTCTGCGACCTGTTTGCCTGCTGCCCTGCTTCAGCCGTGGTGTCATCCGCTTGTGCGCTGGACAGCCCCGTGAGTGCCCCGATTGTCAGGGCTGCGGCGTAGAAACGTAACTTCGACATGTGAAACTCCTTATTGCCTTTTGGGCGAAAATGACCGCAGCAACCGCGCTGCGGCAACGGTGCGAACCGAAAGTAATTCACGTGCCCGAGCCACGTTAAACTTCCGTGAGTAGCGATACCTGCCAGAAGCACCATTCGGCACGGCAAATGCAATGGTCTCACACCATCAACTGTCAATGGCGAGGAGTTCTTGCAGTCTGAGTGCAGTTGGAAACATTTCCTTTAAGGAGCGTAACGATGGCGAGCAAAAATTCGAGAGACGAAAGAGTAAAAGATCTTCGCAACGAAGATCCGTTATCTGGTGAAGCTGGGGCACATCCAGTGGGTACCGGTGTAGGCACGGCACTCGGTGGCGCGGCCGCTGGGGCATTGGCCGGGGCAGCCGCTGGTCCGATCGGAGCAGCCGTTGGTGCCGTGGCCGGTGGTGTTGCGGGAGGTTACGCGGGCAAGGCAGTCGCTGAAAACATCGATCCGACTGTTGAGATCGAACATTGGCGAAGCGAGTATGTCAACCGACCGTACTACGACGAGACGCGAGACTTTTCCGAATACGAACCAGCGTATCGCACGGGCGTTGATGCCTACGATGCCGCGAAGCCATTGACATGGGAGGAGCGCGAAGCAGCCGCAGAACAGTACTATGCGGACACGTATCCTGATGCACCGTTAGCGTGGCACGAAGCACGACCGGCAGCACAGGATGCCTACACTCGCGTGTATCGCAGCTGGTCCACGAAACCCCGCTGAACGTGGTACGCTCGCCAGACACTCGATTCGTAGAGTCGCGACGAAACGGGAAACATCCAAGTTGGCTCGCGGTTCAAATGAATCGGAAGTCTGGCGACAGTCGGCCACTCGATTTATGCGTTGCGCAAAGCAGAGATGGGCAGAGTTTCGAGAGCTTTCTCCATCGGGAGTTGGTCTACAGAGAACAAAACATGCGGCTTCTCAAAGCAATGGTGATACGTTTTATCGATGACGATTGCTCGACGATGGCAGCGGCGCTGGCGTACTACACTTTGTTTGCGCTGCCGCCGCTGCTCTATTTGCTGCTGACGACCATGACTTACGGCATGTCGATCGCCTACGATGCCGATCAAGCCCATGAAAGGGCAAGCGAATTCATTGCGAATCAAGTCGGTCAACTCGTCGGTAACGATCTCGTGGCTGATGAGATCTCGCACATTCTGGAGCGCAATGACACCCAGGGCGGCGTCTGGTGGAAATCCTTGATCAGCGGGTTTGGAATTCTGTTCGGAGCCACGGGTGTTGTGGCCGCTGTGCAATCTTCACTCAACCGTGTCTGGCAGGTCGAACCGGACCCGAAAGCCGGTGGCGTCAAGAACTTCCTTCTCAAACGCATTCTTTCATTCGCCATGATTCTGGGCTTGGGATTCTTATTGCTTGTGTCCATGGTCGTGTCAACCACGCTGGCTGTTGCCGGTGCTCAAGTCGGACATTGGTTGGGCCTGGAGGGCTGGGTCGTCGCCGGAATCAACTACACGGTCATTTTCCTCGTGACACTTGTCGTATTCGCTTCACTGTTGAAGTTCATGCCAGACGCAAAAATTGCCTGGAAGGATGTCTGGCTGGGGGCACTGGTCACGGCGGTCCTGTTTTCCGCAGGCCGGCTGGCAATGGAATGCTACTTTGCATACTCCAACCCGGCGGCTCAACTTGGGACTGCCGCCACTTCTTTGGCCGTCCTGTTGATTTGGGTGTATTACACCTCCATGATCGTTTTGATGGGCGCGGAGTTCACGCGCGCATGGGCAGCGACACACGGGCATAAAGTCCGACCAGAAGAGGGGGCAATGAAGGTTGAACTCAAGCGAGTGGATGCGTGACGTCGAACGAACCGAGCTAACTCAGAAGTGCCAGTCACTCGGACGCTGAACTGAACTGTCGTCGCGAACAGGCCGAGTCATCGACGGCAATTCGGCATTCGCATTGTTCGCTGGCACATCAATTGCAATCCATCCCTACGCACAGATGGGAAGTCAGAAGCGCAATTCGCAGAAAGAGGAGAACTTCAATGTCGATCCAAAGCGTTTTTATTGAAGCTTGCCAACGATGTGCGATCGCCTGTGAACATTGTCTGGCACCGAGTGATGTCCGGCCAATGTGGTCGGAATGCGATCCGTCTTTGTAAAAGTTTTGGGGGACAAACCCCGCTGTTTTTAGTCCACGTGGCTCAATATCGAAAGGTTCTGCTATGTCTCATGTCAAACCACTCACACTTGCTGAAGCACCTGAAGGCTCGAAGCCGTTGCTGAAAACGATTGAGAAAAAATTTGGTAAGTCCCTGAATCTTTTCAATACGCTGGCCTATCAGCCGGATGTGCTGGGTGGGGTCACTCAGATTAATGACGGCATTCGCAACGATCTGCCCGACAAGTATCGCGAACTTGCCTACTACAACGCATCGCAGATCAACGGCTGTGATTATTGTTCCCACTATCACCGTCAAGCCGCGAAAAAGACGGGGTACAATGACCAGCAACTGGATTCGATGGACGCATCGGACGCAGTTCTGTTCGACGACAAGGAGCGAGCCGTGCTGCGGTATTCAGAGCAACTCACAAGGACTGCGAACGTCGATGTCGCCGTGGTGAGTCAGCTCAAAGAATTCCTTGATGATCGACAGATCGTGACGTTGGCCGCGACTGTGGGACTCGCCAACCTGACGAATCGTATGAACCACGGTCTGGATATTGAGCTGCCATGACACAAAACAAATCCGAGTTCGATGTTATTGTGCTGGGAACCGGTCCTGCAGGATCGACGGTTGCGAGGAAGGCGGCAGAATCCGGCCATTCGGTCGCCATTGTGGAATCCCGCGAGTTCGGTGGTACGTGTGCCTTGCGCGGCTGCAATCCCAAAAAAGTCTATGTCAATGCGGCATCGATTGTAGATCAGGTTCGGAGAGCAGATGGTCAGTTGATTGTCGATAATGGAATCGAAATCGATTGGTCACGTCTGTTGAAATTCAAAAACTCATTCACAGAACCAATCGCAACTACCAGTGAAAAGTCGTTTCAAGATGCGGGAATCGCGACGTTTCACGGACCCGCTGAGTTTGCTGGCGAGACCGAGATTCGCGTCGAAACGCAACGACTCTCCGCGCAGAGAATCGTTGTTGCAACGGGTGCGACGCCCGTACCGCTTTCGATCCCGGGCGCAGAATCGGTTGTGGACAGTGATGGTTTTTTCGAACTGGATCAATTGCCAAAACGCCTTGCGTTCATCGGTGGCGGATATATCTCAATGGAATTCGCGCACGTGGCGGCTCGCGCAGGGTCAGCGGTGACCGTGATCGATCATCATGATCGTGTCCTGAAGAACTTTGATCCGGATCTTGTGAAACTGCTGCAAGGTTATTCTGAACAGCAGGGGATCCGATTCCAACTTGGCAGTCGGGCGACGGAAGTCGAATCCACGCCTGATGGAACAAAGGTGGTTCGACTGGAAAACGGTGACGCGGTTGAGTGCGGCATGGTGGTTCACGGGGCTGGTCGTGTGCCGAACATCAGCAACCTGCAGCTCAACGTCGGTGGAGTCAACCACAGCACTGAAGGAATTGCTGTCGATGAATTCATGCGCAGTGTTTCCAACCCGCATGTGTTCGCGGCCGGCGATTGCGCTGCCGGAAACGAACCCATGTTGACTCCAGCCGCCAACGAACAGGCGCGAATTATCGTGAAAAACCTGTTTGAGGCTCAACCCAGCGCGATGCCCGCCTACGGACGAATCCCGGCTGTCGTGTTTACAGTCCCCGCCATCGCGGCTGTGGGAATGTCGGAAAAGCAGGCACGAGAAAGTGGTCGAAAAATTGATGTCAGATTCAAGGACACTTCAACTACGTCAAGCGTCCGCAAAACAGGCAAGACTGTGGCGGGCTTCAAGCTGATTATCGACAAGGACTCGGATTTATTGCTGGGAGCCCATTTGCTTGGACCAGCGGCTGAAGAAACGATCAACCTGTTTGCGCTGGCAATGCGATTTGAATTGACTGCGACTGATCTCAAATCCACGCTGTTTGCCTTCCCCACGTTCGCCGCCGACGTACGCAAAATGATTTGAGCTTGGTTCGTGTAGCGTACGTCCGCTCTTCTGGTTCGCCTTGCGGCGAAAGCCCAGCCCGGCAGGCTGGAACTACTGGACTCCGCGCTGTCACGCCGGTGCGATTCTGGCCATTGCTGCTCGTGACTTCACAATTGAGACTCGATAGACTGCGGCAGCGTCAATTGTCAACTAAAAACGCTGGCGTTCCGCAGTGAAAGACAAGCGTTACGGCAACAGAAGCTCTGCACCGAAAGTCGAGGCATCGTTGACGGACGACGGCGAGATTCCGCTGTCGAACACAACGGATATTTGTCAAAGCGGTAAGCAGCACATCAACCGATCACCGGCAGGACGATTTTCACTGCAAGTTGACTTGTTTGAAGGTGAAAAATCTTGCATTCTCCATCAAAAAAGAGAACCAAAATGACCGAAACATCGACGCCACCACCTGCGATCAGCGAACTGGCGATTCCGCTCGAACGAGACGGGTTTCTACGGACTTTACTCCGTCATCTCGCCGGGACGATGCAAAATGTCGTCGGACTTGAAGAGGCTTCTGGATTCGTCAGCGTCGTGGGACAGGAGATCGGCGACGAGATAAACCATACGTATAGAAATGCTTTGAATGTCTCCAGTCTGAACCGGGAGCAGGTTGGCGAAGTCCTCGTCGATCTCAAACGCAGAATTCAGGGCGACTTTTACATCATTGAGGAGAATGACGACAAAATTGTGCTGGGAAATCGAGCCTGCCCGTTCGGAGACAAGGTCATCGGTCGACCCGCGCTGTGTATGATGACCTCGAATGTATTCGGCAGTATTGCCGCCGATAACCTCGGCTACTCCAAGGTTGTGATTGAGCAAGCAATTGCCAATGGCGATGCGGGGTGTCGAGTGGTGGTTTATCTCAAGCCGACTCAGGAAGCGCTGAACGTACAAGGCCGAGAATACTTCCAGGGCTAGTGTCACTCTATGACGCCAGAGCAATTCCTACTTTTTGCCAATGCGTTGCCCGAACCAATGCTGCTCCTGGAGGGGGACGGCTTGATCGTCACTGGCAATAGGGCCGTCACGGAACGGTGGGGGATTTCTGTCGCCTGGCTCCACGGAAAGCGATTGGTCGACGTCGTCCTTGATTCCCCTGACGACGTCTCTCGCTACCTTCGGCACTGCTGCCGCAGTCGTAGCCTGGTTCTCGGGGCAATGCGGCTGCAAATCGAGGGCAGCGAGGATATCGCCTGCCGAGTCGAAGGCACCTTGATTAACCCGAAGAACGAGGAGACGGCTGCGATCCTAATGCTGCGGTTGATGCCAAAGGAGTCGGGGGCGGGACAGTTCGTCGCCCTGAGCCAGCGCATCGAGGAGCTTGGGAGAGAAGTGCAACGGAGGAAAAAAGCCGAAGTGGCGGCTCGCCAACAAGAGGAATGGTTGCAAGTCACACTTCATAGTATCGGGGATGGCGTCATTTGCACCGATGATCACGGGCGAGTGACGATGATGAACCCCGTTGCCGAAGTCTTGACCGGCTGGACACAGGATGCGGCGCAAGGACAACTGCTGGTGGCCGTGTTCTCTATCATCAACGAGCAGACCCGCAAGCCACTCGAGAATCCGGTCGAAAAGGTGCTGCGGGAAGGCAGCATTGTCGGACTGGCGAATCATACAATCCTCGTTGCCCGTGACGGCACGGAGCGGCCAATTGACGATAGTGCCGCCCCGATTCGCGACGAATCTGGCAAAATGCTCGGCGTTGTGCTCATCTTCCGGGATGTCACGGAGCAACGACGAACGGAGCAAGACTTACGCTCAAGTGAGGCTCGCAAGAGTGCGATCCTGAACACGGCCCTCGACAGCATCATTACAATGGACCATGATGGGAATGTGGTCGATTTCAACCCGGCAGCGGAGAAGACCTTCGGATGGCAAAGGGAACAGGTCATCGGCAGGGATCTGGCAGATTTCATCATTCCACCGTCGCTGCGAGAACGACACAGGAAAGGCATGAAGCACTACCTTGCCACGGGCGAAGGCCCGGTCCTTGGCAAGAGGCTCGAACTTGCCGCCATGCGTGCGGACGGGACCGAGTTTCCTGTCGAATTGGCGATCACTCGCATTCCAGCGGACGGCCCTCCGCTGTTCACGGCCTACCTGCGGGACATTTCCGAGCGTCAGCGACGTGAGCAGCACCGCAACGTCCGTATCGCTGCGACTCACGTGCTGAGCGTGGCGGCAGGGTCGGCCGACGGGACCAACGGAATTCTCCAGGCGGTCTGCGAAAACCTTGGCTGGGAGGTAGGCTTCTTTTGGGCAGTCAATCAAAGCCAGACGGCGCTAGTTTGCACGGCGGGCTGGCACAGGCCGGACCTCACAGTGACCGACTTTGAAGCGGCCAGTTTCAGCCGCACGTTTGAAAAAGGTAAGGGGCTTCCCGGCCATGTTTGGTCCACGGGCAAACCCCAATGGCTGCTCGACGTGGTGCGTGAAAACGAATTTTCCAGAGCTGCTTCTGCTGACCGATACGACCTGCACAGCGCGTTTGCCTGCCCCGTTGTCGTGGGTGAACGGACGTTCGGTGTGATCGAGTTTTTCTCCAGGCGGATTCATGAGCCTGATGCCGATCTCCTGGAAATAATGGGAAGCGTCGCCGGAAAATTCGGGCAGTTCATGCAGCGACGGCGCGCCGAAGAGGAGCGGAGGGTGGCTGAGCAGGAAATCGTCCGCCTTGCCGCCGAGTCAGAGCGGCAGCGGCGGCTGTACGAGACGGTGCTGACAAACACGCCGGACTTTGTCTACGTGTTCAGTCTCGATCATAAGGTACTTTACGCCAACGATGCCCTCATAAAGATGTGGGGCCGCGGGTATGACGGGGCGATCGGCAAGACGTTTCTGGAGATCGGGTACGAGCCTTGGCACGCGGAAATGCACGATCGCGAGATCGACCAGGTGCGAGCCACGAAACAGCCTATCCACGGCGAAGTTCCTTTCGACGGTACGCACGGGCTGCGGCAATACGATTACATCTTTGTGCCTGTGATCGGAGCCGACGGCGATGTCGAGGCGGTGGCCGGGACGACCCGCGACGTGACCGAGCGGAAGGAGGCCGACCGAGCGTTGCGCCGGAGCGAGGAGCGGCTGCGATTGGCGCTCGATGCCGGGCGAATGGGAGTGTGGGACTGGAATGTTCGCACGGGCGAACTCCAATGGTCGGACAGTCTCGAACCACTGCACGGGCTCTCTCCTGGCACATTCGGCGGGACATTCGAACATTTCCAGCAACTGATACACCCGGATGATCGCGATATGGTAAACGCTTCGATTCAACAAGCCCTCGAAAGTGGTGGCGAGTTTTACGTCGAGTTTCGCAATCGCCGACCAAATGGCGGCATCCATTGGATCGCCGGCTCTGGCAAAGTATTCCCCGGCGATGATGGCCGACGGCTCCGCATGATCGGCATTGGTCTGGACGTGACGCTGCGCAAGCGGTCCGAGCAGACGGCACAATTCCTCGCCGACGCCAGCGCCGCACTGGCGGTGCTCGTAGACTTCGAAAGTACACTTCAGAAAATATCGACTCTCGCCGTGCCATCTTTCGCTGATTGGGCGACGGTCGATCTGGCCGAGGCCGATGGCTCACTGCGGCGCGTGTCTGTCTCGCATGTCGATCCGGCCAAGGTCCAACTGGCTCACGAAGTTCATAGCCGCTTTCCTCCTGACCCAAAAGCCGCGCAGGGCATTTGGAATATCCTCCGCACGGGAAAGTCGGAGATCGTCCCGGAGATCACCGACGAATTGCTCAGGCAGTCCATCAAGGACGACGAACTGCTCCACATTATGCGAGAGCTGGGGCTAAAGTCTTATCTGGGCGTTCCGCTGAAAGTCCGGGGCAAGACGCTGGGGGTGATTACCTTCATCAATGCCGAGTCGGAGCACTTCTACGATCAAACCGATCTCGCAGTAGCGGAAGACTTAGCGAGCCGAGCGGGTATCGCGATCGAGAATGCGCAATTCTATCGCGAACTGCGGGACGCCGATCAGCGGAAAGATGAGTTCCTTGCAACACTCGCCCACGAACTCCGCAATCCACTCGCTCCCATTCGGAATGGCCTGCAAGTATTAAAGTTGACCGGTAAGGGCGGCGAAATTGCCAGCGAGGCTCGCTCCATGATGGAACGGCAGGTCACGCAAATGGTTCGGCTGGTGGATGATCTGCTGGACATGAGCCGGATCACCCGGAACAAGCTCATACTGAAGAAGCAGCAGGTGACATTGGAGGCAATCGTCCAGAATGCCGTGGAGACGAGCCGCCCCTTGATCGAGGAGGCCGGGCATACGCTCACGATGAATCTCCCGCCAACACCCATATACCTGGATGCGGACCTCACGCGTCTGGCTCAGGTGTTTTCCAACTTGCTGAATAACGCCGCCAAGTACACTCAGCCGGGCGGGCGTATTGACTTAGTCGGAGAATCATCGGGAGATGAGGTCACCGTGCGGATACGCGACAATGGACTGGGGATTCCGGCGGAGGCGTTGCCTCAGTTGTTCCAGATGTTTTCGCAGGTGGACGTCAATATGGAGCGCGCTCAGGGCGGGCTCGGAATTGGACTGACTTTGGTGAAGAGACTGGCGGAGATGCACGGCGGTTCGGTCGAAGCCCATAGCGACGGACCGGGTCAAGGCTGCGAATTCACAGTCCGGCTGCCCATTCTCCATGAGACTCAACAGACTTCAATCGTTGAGGGCGAAGGCAGCGCAGTCGCGAAGAGCAAGCTTCGAATTCTGGTGGTCGATGACAATGTGGATTCGGCCCGGAGCCTTGGAATGATACTCAGGCTGAAGGGCAACGAAATTTACACTGTTCACGATGGCCTCGCTGCTGTGGAAGCAGCCGAGCAGTTTCAGCCTGACATGATCTTGCTCGATATCGGACTTCCAAAGTTGAACGGGTACGACACCTGCCGTCCTATCAGGAAACAAGCGTGGTCTGGCCGTGTGAAGATCGTGGCCCTCACCGGGTGGGGACAGGAAGAAGATCGCCGTCGCTCGCAGGAGGCTGGATTCGATCATCACTTGGTTAAGCCCGTTGAGCCAGCCGCTCTCGACAAACTATTGGCCGCACCTGCTGGACGTTCGGCGATTTTGCAAAAAGCACCACGCGCGAAAGCTTCGTTGCGAGTGCTTGTCGTCGATGACATGCGGTCGGCCACTCATATGCTCGAGACGTTGCTGAAAGCCGCCGGGCATAGTGTTCGGACAGCTGCTGACGGACCAAGCGCACTGGCCGCAGCCCTCGACTACCGACCTGACGTCGTGCTGTTGGACATCAGTCTGCCAGGAATGAGTGGCCTTGAAGTCGCGACGCGACTTCGCCAGCAGTCCTCTTTCAAAGACATCGTGTTGGTCGCGATGACGGGGCACGGTGAAGAATCAGACCGGCAGCGTTCGTTTGAAGCAGGATTTGACCATCACCTCGTCAAGCCAGCTGACATCACGACCGTGCAGGAAATCCTGGCGACGGTCAGCGTGAACTCAGACTAACAACCAGTCCGCCAATAAGTTCGCGAATTGGGCGAGGCCTGAATCTGTTCTACCAGCGGTATAACTGATGGTACGCGAAAAGCCCCTGGACGGCGCCGTTGGGTTAACGATTACTCAGCATCCAGCTCTGTGGGCATTTTAAAAATCCGGCCCAAGAGAGAACTCCTGGGCCGGAAGCTTTTGTGCTGACTCGACAATCGTTGAGTGATTGTCGGACTATGCGACATTTTCAAACAGAGCGGCATTTGTTTCAGTCGCGTTAGTGACAGCAACGATTATGATGACGGTGGTGATGGTGTGTCCTGTGACAGCAAACATGTACGGCAACTGGTTGAGCGCAGCAGGTCTGACTTTGTGAGAAATTGGTTCCGCATCCGGCAGATCCACCCGCGTAGCCCTGGTTTTGATTCATTCCTCCACTGTAGCCAGAATTCCCCTGACCGCCATACATCGGACGACCGACGGAATGCGAAATCTGTCCGGGGGTATACGATTGATTATTCCATCCTTGATTCCCATAAGATGAGCCACCGTAGGTCTGCTGGTCGTTGTTGAATTGTGGCTGGAAATTCCGGGTATAGACCTGGCCGTCTCGCTCGTACTTAATCTGTGCACTGCCATTTCCATTCAGCCGACCAATGTCCTGATTGAATTGATCGACGTCCGTGTAAGTTCGTCCATTGACCTCAACGATGCGGTCGCCTGCCTGCAGGCCCAGACGAGAGGCTGCGCTATTTGGCGCGGACTCCTGAATAATGAGCCGATCATTGGCACTGGTGTCAAACGTCGCTCCAAAAGGATTGAAACTGCTGGAACCCGCTGCGCCCTGATTAAGGCCAGCACCATTCCCGGAACCAGCCACGCCCAAATTCGAATCCAAACGCGCCGCACCGGCATTCGAATTCAGTTGTGTACCGGCATTGACGCCGTCGTTCCGAATGGTCGCGTTACTGCCTGTCTGATTTTGGTTCGATTGTACTCCAGCGTTCGCTTCAACGCCCTGGGGATTCACATTCACATTCGCTGAGGTATCGACCGCAGCGGGCGGGACCGGTGCTTCAGTAGCGGCCTTGGCATCAATTAGAGCGCCATCTGTGTTTGCTGCAGCGTCAATCCCGGTATCGGGTACCTGCCCGATGGCGACGCCCGTGAGCGCACATCCCATTGTGGCCCATGAAATGGAATTCATCACGATTTTTCTTAAAGACATCTTCTCTCTCCTCACAAAATTTCACCTTGAAGTCAAGGCATTGCTGTGACGTCAGGACAAACCATTCGTCCTAAATTGTTCCGCTCCCAGCAAATCCAACATCGGATTGCCGACACGAAACAACGTCTCGGCCCATGGAAACGTCGCTTCGCAAACACCATGCCGTCTAGTTTCGTTTTTAGTGTCCTTTCGGGATACCCTCCAGATTCGCTGCAATTCATCTAGCTCGTGCGAGACTCACGGACTCAAGCATCACCGGATGAATCACTTCACTTCCTGGCGGTCTGCGCGCTCCGATCGATCACCGACCGCGCTGTCTGCTCGCCCATCGAACAACTAGGCGTGAGAGAGGTATCTTTGGAAATCACACGATGGATGATGCCCGTCTTGCAAGCTTAATCATTTAGTCATGAACAATGGCATATCATTTGCCGCAGCGGGTCCACTGTGGGCCGATTGGTTTTTGGCCCTTGGCCTAACTCTCGTTATGAATGGAGACAGAAAGAATGTTTTTCAAACTACGGCAAAGAAAAGGAACGAGGTCGTTGCTTGCGCTCGGCGCGTTGGGTCTAGTAATTTGGTTTTCTGCGCCTCAAACTATCGCGCAGACGAATCCTCCGAAACTGCAAAATGAAGTCAAACGGAATGTTGTCGCGAATAACGAGGCAACCACCAGGGACACGAAGGGCAGCAAGACTAACCTTGATGCTTACATGGACGACGAGTGCGCTGAACTCGGCGTAGTTGCCGGTTCTTGTCCCGGAAAGGGAGTCTGTGTTTTAGGCACAGTATCGGGCAGCCCGGCGGACAGGGCTGGAATTCAGCATGGCGATTATATTCTGTCGATTAGTGACAAAACGACGAATACACCGATGGAACTCGTGACCTGCGTAACGAGGCACAAAGCTGGAGAAGCACTTCAGGTGAAAGTCTGACGTCAGGGAGAGGAGATGACGGAGTCTGTAATATTGGCCTGTGAAGCGAAAGAACGACCCAAAGGACACGGCGCATGGGTCGGGGTGCAATTAACCCATTCGGGCGAAGAGAACTCGCAGATTGTGATCGGAGATGTACAACGAAACAGCCCAGCGCAGGAGGCGGGGCTGCAGACAGGTGACGTGATCACACAGGTCGATGGGAAACCGGTTGGCTCGTTTGAAGCATTCCTCGACGAGGTTCAGAACGCAGGGCCCGGCCACGACCTGCCATTGACTATTGATCGTAATGGAGAAAAACAGGAAAAAGTCGTCAAGGTTGGACGATTAGCGGATGCGCCAGTAAGTTGGCAGCGCCGATCGTTTGATACGCAACACTCGCAATTTGGGAATCGCGCGGGTCAAACTGGAACAGGAGATCTCGACGAATCGATGGAGCAAATTCTCGATGAGTTCCGTCAACGAATTCGGACTTTGGAACAACAGATTCAAGCGCTCAAAGCCAAAGACAACGCTGCCAGCGTGCGACCGCGCGGCGACCTCGACGAGCTTGACTCGATTGCGCTGCAGGCAGTCGCTGCTTCGCCGATTCTGGTCGTAGCACCTGATCATCGCCTTTACCGCAACAATTCTCGCTGGTACGGACAAAGGCAGCGGGGATACTACGGAAATAACTGGTACAATCGCGGATGGTATCCGGGCGGGAACTATAATCACTATCGCAGTCCTCGCTACGGGAACTACTACTATAACTACGGCGGGCGACCTTACTATCACAGCGGTCCGTATTGGAATGGATATCAATCCGGCGTCCAGATCGGGCCGAACGGAATCAGTTACCGCTGGTAGGTTTGTTTGCGTTGATAAGAGTCTGCTGCGGCGCGCGGGGAGAAGTCCGGCTTTTAAAAGCCGGGCTTTTCTTCGTTTGCGGATAGAACCTGCTGGATGCTATATCAGAATTGAACTTGAAACCTAACGGAACGCGGTAGATGCCGTGGTATTGGCACCCCGGACCTGCGTGATTCAAAGTGGACTTCATTTGAACAGGGACTTCCAGCATCAAAGTAGATTTGCCATTCCATGTCGCACAGGGCCACTGACATGGCGGCAACCATTCAGGAAGAAACGCAATTTTAACTCATGCCCTGACGTCACTCCAATGCGTGTTGAGAATGCGATATCCCGATCGTATATCTCACGATCGTCGAATTCCTGGATCCAGATTCGAGAGCCTCTCGTGAGATCTCAGCCGTCCAGGCGACGGTCAACTGCGAACGCTTCACAGAGTCGGGCAGGACCCCGAACAAGATCTATCGGAATGCATGCACGTCGTTTTTGCATGAGTGGAATTCCGTGTTCAGGGACCAATGCTCGAATCAGCACCGCACTGGCCGTGCCGCGCGGTTCTGTTACCGCATTTAGACAATACCTCGCATGTATCGGATAGACATACAATAATGCCGCCCGACCAAACATAGTCGCATTTCCTCGCCTTTTCCCTCGGTGCCCATGTGATGCCGGATCTCCAGAGGAAAGATAGGCCTTAGTCTCAACGATGAGGCCAGAACATATGCCCTCAGGAGATCGACGAACAAGATGTTTTCCAATTAACTCACGAGCTACGCAGACGGGGTCGCGATCTTAAAAATCCTGCGACAGAAGCGCCACGATAACTTTCCTGCATGGTGCGGTGAAGACCCCAACCAAGACGAAGCGATAGTATTTACAAATGACAATGGGTTTGCCTGGTGCCTCGAAACAACCTTCTCCTACTTTGCAAAAATCCAATGAGTCAGCCACGACAAAAGTGACAGCGTGATGAAAATGCTGCCCACGAGAACCGTCAACAGTATGACGATCATGAAACTGAAGAACAGCCAGTCTCCCGTTTTGCTGCGACGAACGCTGACAGAAGTCTTTACTTCCTCAAGGAGTAATTTTACATTCTTTTGATTTGCCTTCCAAAAAACGTCGAACACATCGCCCGCCAATGGAATCGATCCTACAACCCAATCGCAGAGAATTGGGAATCCGTCACTATCATGATTTGCCCCGCTCTACACGAATTCAAGCTCGATATCATGTATCTGACCGTCGTCGTCGAGAGCCACTTCTTTGACGAGTTTTGCGCCCTCCGTTGGTATTTTACGTCGCACACGTACATTCCATGTGGTCGAATTTTTGCGGTAGGTGAAGCGGAACTCCTGCCAATCGTCAGGTACAACGGGATGAACGCTGAGTTTGTCTTTTGTGATCTGAATGCCAAGGATATTTTCGATGGCAACGCGATACATCCATGCTGCTGAGCCGGTATACCACGTCCATCCGCCGCGACCTTTGTGCTGTTCGTTGAAATAGACATCGGCGGCGACGACATAAGGCTCAACTTTGTACCGATTCGCCAGTTCTTCAGAATTGCTGTGTCGAATCGGATTCAAAAAATCAAACAGCCTCATGGCGAGGGTGCCATCTCCCAGGTCGACGGCGGCTTGAACCATCCACAGTGCAGCGTGCGTGTATTGACCGCCGTTTTCCCGGACCCCCGGCAGATAGCCCTTGATGTAACCGGGTTCGAGCTTTGTCTTATCAAATGCCGGGGCAAACAAGCGGATCATTGCCGATGGGTAGTCGACCAATTGATCGATCGCCGCCTGGAATGCTTCTCGTGCTCGATCGGTCGGTGCGCCAGCAATGACCGCCCAGGACTGCGACAAGGAATCAATTTGGCATTCATCATTTTGCTGAGAACCCAGTGGCGTTCCATCGTCGAAAAATGCGCGACGATACCAATGACCGTCCCAGGCATATTCCTCGGTGGCCGAACGTAGCCTTGCCGCCTGAGCTTCCAACTCTTCCGATCCCGATGCATCCAATTCATGGAGTAGTTTTGCGAAGCGTTCGAAAATCACGATCTGGAACCACGCAAGCCACACACTTTCCCCTTCCCCACCTTCGCCGACGCGACTCATTCCGTCGTTCCAGTCACCGCAACCCATCAGCGGCAGGCCGTGGCGACCGTACTTCATGGCATGTTGAAACGTGAGACGACAATGTTCCAGCAGCGTGGTTGATTCCGATGAAACAGTTGGCTCTTCGTATCGCTCGTGTTCGTCCGATCGCAGAGGCGAAGATTGCAGGAAAGACGTCGATTCATCCAGTATGCTGCGGTCTCCAGTCACTTCAAGATATCGCAAAACGGCATACGGCAGAAACAGAAAGTCATCTGAAAAGCGAGTGCGTGTCCCTTGCCCAAGCGGAGGATGCCACCAGTGCTGGACATCGCCTTCGACATATTGCCGAGACGACGCGCGTAGAATCTGCTCTCGTGCCAAATCCGGGCGACTATAGAGCAGGGCCAGTACATCCTGAAGCTGATCGCGAAAGCCATACGCACCGCCCGATTGATAAAATGCCGACCGCCCCCAATAGCGACAACTCAGTACCTGATAAACCAACCAGCGGTTGGCCATCAGGTCCATCGCTCTATTGGGAGTCTGGATCGTCAACGCAGACAGCATCTCGTTCCACGCTTCGATAGATTTCCCAATTTCAGTCGTCGCCGTTGACAGATCACTCAAATCACGCAGAACGTCAGCCAAATCGTCTGTGTCGGTGGCAGTTCCCAGGAGGAAGAGCAACTCTTGCGTCTGCTGAGGTTCAATGTGAATCTGTCCTTGCATTGCCAGACACGGATCGAGCCCAGCGCCGAAACGTCGATTGAGCGGTTGACGAAGTCCTGCCGGATCGTGATGTGAACCATCTCGCCCAAGAAAGCTGCGTCGATCGGCTGTCCACGAAACCAATCCTCCCCCACGCAGGGCGAGAAACATTCGCTGGTCTGCAAACTGCGGGTGATGCCGGTTCCGCATCAGAATCGACGACGTGGCCTCATCAAATTCGGATACCTGATGCAACAACGTCGAATCACGACTGACACCCAAAACTGTTTCTGCAAAATATGTCGCTTGCAGGACTCGTGGCCGTGTGCCTCGATTGTGCAGTCGGATGCGGATGTATTTGATCGGCTGAGTCTTGTGGATTGCTACAAGAATCTCCGATTCGATTTCTTCTTTTGTAACCGTGAATCGCGAAAACCCTTGCCCGTGAGTTGCACTGCGATTCAACGTCTCCGAAGTGAAGGATAAAGGTGTCCAAATTTCCTCAGAATCCACATCGCGGAAGTACAGAATCTCCGAAGGGCTGTCCGTAACCGGATCGTTACACCATTCGGTGAGTTTGTTCTCGCGGCTATTTCCAAACCATGTGTAGCCTCCGCCAGATTCCGTAATCAGGCAGCCGAACTGCGGATTGGCAATGACATTTGACCATGGCAAAGGAGTCGGTCGATCCGGCAACAGCCGCATTTCGTATGATTGCCCATTGTCGGCGAAGTGACCGTATCCATTGTCGAACTCTGTAGTCGAATGTGCCGCCGCAATCACCGACACCGACAATGCGCCAGGGTCATCAACGTTGTCCATCCGATTATCCGCCTCAGTCGGCAACGTTTTGGGGAACCGGCGGACGGTGCGCGGCGACGATCTGGCAGTCATCTTCAGTAAGTTTTTGTCGTTCGCCTTTTCCAGCTGCTGCGCCAGCGAACCGTCGGCCGCACGCAGGACGACCGTGGCGACAGTATCGAGCAACATATGATCTTCGACCGTCAGTTGCGAACCGCGCAATAAGAAGACTCTATCGACGGGCTTTTCGGCAACTCGACGTTCGTCGATGATCGACTGCAACTGTTCCTGAAGTGCGTCGAAATAACTGCCAGGGAAGTCGTTGCACACCACGAGGTCGGACACGAATCCTCGCGAAAGTAGAAAGAAGTGTGCAGAGGCCACTTCACGGAAGGCGTCGATCTGACTGGTTTCCGCAACTCGAATCAGCAAAATTGGTCGATCGCCGGAGATTCCGAATCGCCACAATGCCTTTTGGCCCAATCGATTCGCGGCGATCTTCTCTGCCGGGCCACGCATTGCTTCATTGGGGAATAACAGAAATCCTCCCAAGCGCTGGTAGAGGTGAATCTGTCTCGCGGTTAGATTCAGGTGTCGCATTTCCACTTGAGCAAACGCCCACGCGAGTTCAAATGTGCGTTGCACACCGCGTAGATCGTGAAACAGATCGGCGACGCTGAGTGCTTCATCGCGACTGGCTGTGAAACCTGTTGTGATGCCGATCGTGACAGATTCTGCAGCAGGAATCGTCAGGACACATCGCAATGCAAAAACCGGATCCAGCACAGCACCGACAGTTTGTGTCAGCTTATCGGACTTCATAGCAATCGGGGCTTCCGCAGTGCGACCTCGGCCAAGAAATTTTTCACGGTCGGTTTCATAGTCCAGCGAATTCTGAAACGCCGCCGGAATAGCCATCGTATGCACTGCGAACACCGGAGCCTGGCCGCTGTTGCGGGGTCTACGCCTGGCAAGGAGCGTGTAGTCTTCATGCACAAATTCTGTTTCCACAAACAGTTTCTGGAACGCAGGATGAGCGATATCGGCCCCTTGCGTTGTCAGAGCAACTTCTGCATAGCTGGTGACCTCAATACGTCGAGATGTTTTACCATGGTTCGTGATACGAAGTTGGCGAACTTCCACGTTGTGTTGAGGGCAGACCACGACCTCCATGAGAGTTTCAATTGTTCCCTGAAGCCGACGAATTTCGCCCTTATCGACGGAAAGCAAAGCCTCATACTGATCTGGTTCAACGAGTGTCGGTTGATAGGTTGCCGACCAGACATCCTTCGTCTCTTTATCCCGCAGGTACAGAAACAACCCCCAGTGATCGCGGGTCGAGTCACTCCTCCAGCGTGTAATCTGTGTTTCACCGAAACTTGCAAAACTCCCACCCGTAAGCACCTATGCACAAATAATCGAACATTATAGCGGAACGGCGCGAGCCGTCCGGTCCCGCGAAACCGGAGGGCTTGCGCCCTACCGCTACAATTTATTTTGCCACTTTACTTATGCATAGG
>Ga0138256_10002218_pt1 | contig 20957 bp, 22 predicted proteins | sample KNB2016incub_MG_FD_105486 | JGI IMG/M metagenome (GOLD analysis project Ga0138256, IMG submission 105486) | Active sludge microbial communities from wastewater in Klosterneuburg, Austria - KNB2014incub_MG | ecosystem: Engineered > WWTP > Activated sludge > Unclassified | place: Austria... | reverse complement strand
TTTTTCGGGGTCCCGACGCCTGTCCTGAGCCTGTCGAAGGGAAGCAATCTCCCGGCGTTGGGGGACTGCTTCGGCAAAACCAAGAGCGCCTCGCAGCGACATGTTCCCAGGCTGTGTAGTTACGATAAATCTTGCGTTACGAACACTATTGCACAAAGTGAGTTATTGGGTGAAGCGCAACTCAAACAGAAAAGACCTGACTTGGCGTCAGGTCTTTTCTGTTTTTATCCGATTACTTTTGACTTAAAAAAATCCCCGGCAATAAGGCCGCCGCAAACGGTAGGAAAAGTATCAACCCAAACAAGAGGATTCCGCTACTCCCATTCCCACCGGGGGCTGGCGTGTCGGTGGGCAGAGGTTCCGGCGTATCTGTTGGCGGAGGCTCGGGAGTATCCGTTGGCGGAGGCTCGGGAGTATCCGTTGGCGGAGGCGCCGAGGTATCCGTTGGAGACACGGCGGTATTTGTTGGCGGCTCAGATGTAACTGTCGACGCCTGGGTGCTTGTCGAGGTCGGTGGAACATCTGTATCGGTAGGGGCGGGCGTGTATGTATCAGTTGGCGCCGATGTGTTTGTTGGAACAGGCGTGGAAGAGATCGTCGCTGTAGGTATCCGCGTATTTGTAGGGACCAATGTATTGGGGATCGGCGTCTTTGTTGGGGGCGGCGCGCTTGTCGGGTTTTCGAAAAAGCCTCCCCCGTCGCTTACCCGCGTAAGGAATGCAAAAATCGGCGGAACAACAGCGGGAGTGGATGAACTCGACCCCCTGGCGGGAGTTGGCGAACCCGCTCCGGGCGTGGCTGAGGGTCCTGTAACTAAAATTTTGAAAAACGAATCGGATGTGGGGGTAAAAAACAAGTTGGCAAACGCTTGTTGGGTCAATATCCGGTCGAGAGGCGTAGGCGTGGGAGATTGGCGCGGCGCTAGCACCACATCGGCATGAGGGTCCCTTCCTCCTGAAACAAGATATGGTATGCCGAATGCCAACAGGCACACAAACATGACAACAACGGGAATGGCAAAACCCTGCTGTCTTTGGGTTTGCATAACTACGAAATTCTCCTCATAAACGCGACGAAAACAAGCATGGCGAGATCGCCAACGAAATTATCCCACAAAACACCGGCACCGGCATGGGTAAATAGTACAAAGGGAGTGACGAAACGTATGTGTGAAAGTTCTCTTCGCCACAGAGACCACCGAGACTATAGAGAGAAAATCTCAAACTCTCTGCGCGCTCTATGGTTTCACACAATCTAGGCGCCACGCCTTAGCGCAAAAAGCGCAGACCTGTATGGTCTGCGCTGTAGGTTTTCCGGTCAGGAAACAGGTCAGTAAATGTAGATTACCTGTCCGGCGTAAATGTAGTTTGCGTTCGGGATGCCGTTCCTCCACTGCAAGTGGCTGACGGTCACTCCGTAATACATGGAGATCCCGCCTAGCGTGTCGCCTCGGCACACCACGTAATAACTCCCGTAGGCGTTATAGCCCGGCCCGCAATAATACGAAACCGGATCGTACCCGCCGGGGATAGATAACGCCTGCCCGGGGTAAATATAGTAGGAGTAACTTACCCAGGGATTCGCCGCTACCAGCGACGAGAGCGACACCCCGCAGTTGCGGGCGATCTTGGCAAGCCAGTCTCCCGGCTGAACATAGTACGTGCTCGGACAAGACGCCCAAGCTTTCGCGTTGTTCACGCTGGCGAACGATGTGAACAACAAAATCACGATCACACTTAGTTGAACGATCCGTTTGATGGTCATGCCTTCCTCCTCGATGGTTTGTTGATTGCCAGTCATAGTGTACAACTTTCAGGGTCGAATTTCAAGTAGTATTTGCCAGACCTGACATTTGTCCATGACTTTTGTCGTACCCAGAGATTGGAACACCCATGAGGCGGAAAAGATTCCCCGTCGATAGACCAAGTCCCTTGAAATTGGAGAAAGCCGATGGAAAAGAGCGGCTCACTCCCCATTTCGAGCCGATTCTGCCTCTGCCGCCCCTCCCGCCTGCCCAAACGGACTCGCCATCCCCCCGCGTGGCGCGAGCAACGCCCGGGCGTTGAATCAGCCCACCCCGTCAGGTTGAACCGTCTGCCCATCCGCGAAAAAGCGGTCAGTACATCACGTGGCTATTATCCTGTTCGAGAAATATGACCGAGTCTTTCCAACATGCCGAGGAAGTCGCGTTGCGCCCAGCGCTCTGTCAATTTGCCGTCTTTGATACGGAAAATATCCATCCCGGAGTAAGTGATCTGCCTGTTTGTGGCGGGAAACCCCCGGAAGGAATCTGCCTGGGTGGCGGTGAACTCCACCCGGGCAACCACTTCGTCGCCCTCCGCAATCAGATCTTGCAGGGATGCCTGAATATCCGGGAAAATCCGAATCATAACGTGATACAAAGTTTTGAAATGCTCCCTCCCTTTGTCCCGCGCGGCGTGATCGTCGAAATCTTCCGCGATCATTTCGTCAATCAACTCATCCTTTCGCCCATTCACCACCTCCGCATAAAACCGCCTGATCAACGCTTTGTTCTGTTCCAGCATATCATCTCCGCATGACAAATTTTCGCCAGGATTTTAATCCATCCATGGCTCGCTGAATACTGACAAATATCCTGTTCGTTGACTGTGCCAAAGCCCGGGTTTTGGTTCTATTTGTACGCGGACTGCGCGGATCGAACGGATTTTATTCTACCTACCTGACAGTTTTAAAAATGGGACGCAGAAAAACGCAGATGAACGCTGATTTTTCAACAACCAGGCGGAAAAAAAGTTTTTTATCTGCGTTTTCAGCATGCCTCAGCGTCCAAAAAGGAAAGTGTCAGGTGGTTAGATTTTATTCTGTTTTTTACGGAGGGTTCCATGTTGTCCGCGCGCTCCGTGTGCCGAAAGGGCTTTTTATCAAGCTACTTTTGTAAAACCGGCTCTAGCGTTTTTGACGGGAAATGCTTTTTTCAAACACAAAGGCTTGCATTGACGGTTCGTCTTTCGCTCACCGTATCGAAATGACACGACGGCCACAAAGGAAAAAACCAAGGAATCCAGACTTGTCCCCTCTTTGTGCACTTTGTGTCATTTCGGCCGGCTCAATGCAAGCCTTCGTGGTGAAGCTCTGTCCCGTTCATTACAGGAGACCCGTAAAATCATAATCCTGTTCAAACCTTACGGTATAATTCCGACCATGAATACACAAATTATCGGCGTCCGCTTTACCAAAGTGGGCAAAATCTATCACTTCGACACTTCCACCGTGCCAGACGTGCAGATCGGCGAACACGTGATCGTGGATACTTCGCGCGGCAGGCACCTCGGCGAGGTCATGCGCGTGGAGAAGGAAACGCCTCCCAAACCGGAAGGCGGCTGGAGGTCCGTAGAGAGGCGCGCCACCCCGCGCGATCTCCTCCTCCGCCAGTCGTGGCAATCCAAACAGACCGAAGCCATGATCAACTGCCGCGCCCGCGCCTCTGAACTCAAACTCGAAGGGGTCAAGATCGTCGCCGCTGAATACAACTACGACGGCGCGCGCCTCGCCTTTTTATTCAGCACCGAGACCGAAGAAAAAGTGGATCTCAAATCGCTGAAAAAAGACATGCACGCGCTATACCCCAACACGTTTATCGAACTGCGGCAGATCGGTCCGCGCGACGTGGCGAAGATCATCGGCGGCATGGGCGCGTGCGGAATCGAAACGCGCTGTTGCTCGAAATTCCTCACCGACTTCTCCCCCATCTCGATCAAGATGGCAAAAGACCAGGGCATCTCGCTCACGCCCGAAGAGATCACCGGCATGTGCGGGCGCTTGCGCTGTTGCCTCATCTACGAATACGAGCAATACGTCGAAGCGCGCAAATCACTGCCCAAGCGAAACAAACGCGTGGTCACCCCCAAAGGCGAAGGCAAAGTGATCGACGCGTTACCCATGAGCAACAAAGTGATCGTGTTGCTCGAAACAGAAGAAGGCAAACGATTCACCGAAACCTTCGACCACACCGACCTGCAACCCTGGGACGAACTCGAAGCCCTGCGCCGCAAATCGAACGCGCCCTGCGACCGGCACGAAGGCGGCGGATGCACCTGCGGAAAATCCAGCCCGCTCAAGAAAAATGGCAGACCCAACTAACGCGTGGGAAACCCCTCAAAAAATTCTGGTAATTCTGGCGCACCCCGATGACCCAGAATTTTTTTGCGGCGCGTCGCTCGCCAAGTGGGCGCGCGACAGACACGAGATCACGTATTTGCTTTTGACGTGCGGCGATAAGGGATTCAATCCCACCACACAGCCAGATATGACGACGGAAAAGCTTTGCGCGCTTCGCCATGTGGAACAACGCAACGCGGCAAATGTCATCGGCGTAAAAGCGGTTCATTTTCTGGACGTGGAGGATGGCTACCTCATCCCCAGCCTTGACCTCCGCCGCGATATCGTGCGCGAGATCCGCCGGCACAAGCCGGATATCCTCGTCACGTGCGATCCGCAAAACCTCTTCGCCTTGTACGGACTCAACCACCCCGACCACCGCGCCTGCGGACAAGTCGTCCTGGATGCGGTCTTCCCCGCCGCGGGGAGCAAAGTATTTTTCCCTGAGTTGCTTGCCGAAGGATTCGAGCCTCACATGCCAAAAGAGATTTGGTGTTCGCTTACTTCACAGCCGAACATCATCCTCGATGTTACCGACACTTGGGACATCAAACTGAAAGCCTTGTTCGAGCACAAAACACAAATTCAAGAACCCGATAAACTCGCCGAGCGGATGAAATCCCGCCGCGCCGAAGACAGCACGGAAGAAAATCCGCGCTATGAAGAAAAGTTCAGAGTAGTTAAATACAGTTGAACGATGAATGCGCAATATCCAACACCCGATCTTGAACTGAACTCTGTACTGGATGAGTTCGTCGCAAGCGTTCAGAGGGTATTGGGAAATAATTTCGTTGCCGCCTATTTACAAGGCTCGTTCGCCCTCGGTGATTGGGACAATGATAGCGACGTGGATTTTACGATTGTGGTTGAACGCGAAGTATCCGACACCGAATTGGCGGATTTACAGACAATGCACGCCAGACTCTTCAACTTGAAATCCGAATGGGCTAAACACCTTGAAGGGTCATATTTTCCAAAAATCAAACTGAAAAAGGGCGACCCTGAAAAAACAAAACTTCCATATTTGGATAACACTCACGACAAGCTCATTATGTCCGATCATGACAATACGCTGGTGGTTCGTTGGGTTGTTCGTGAATGTGGAATTACGTTGGCGGGCAGCGACCCAAAAGAGTTGATTGATCCTGTGTCCGCCGATGATTTGCGACATGAAGTAGCCGCCACCATGCGCGAATGGGCAGAAGAAATTTTTACAGGCAAATGGGGCATGAACAATCGGTGGGCACAGCCATTCGCCGTTCTGAGTTACTGCCGCATGTTGCACACGCTAGAGACAGGCAGGATCGCATCCAAACTCGCCGGCGCGGAATGGGCAAGGAACGCGCTGGACAATCATTGGGCAAATCTTATTCAACGCGCATGGGCAGAACGCCCAAACCCATCTTTGAAAGTCCGGCAGCCAGCCGACATAAATGATATAAACAGCACATTGGAATTCATCCGCTTCGCTCTCTCATCAACCACAATCTCCAGTCTCTAGTCTCCAATCTCAATTCTCCACTTCTCTAATTCTCTCAATTACCAATCACCCAAAGGAGTCTCTCATGCCCAACTTCCTCCAGCACGCCGAAGAACTATTCCCCTACACACAAACCCTGCGCCGCGATTTTCATAAACATCCCGAACTCGGGTTCAACGAAATTCGCACGGGCGGGATCGTTGCCAAAGAACTCGAAGCCCTCGGGCTTGAAGTGACGAAAGGAGTCGGAAAGACCGGCGTAGTCGGCTATCTGGAGGGATCAAAGCCGGGCCCGACGATCCTCCTCCGCTTCGACATGGACGCGCTCCCCATCCACGAAGAGACCGGCGCGGAATATTCATCCACGAATCCCGGCGTGATGCACGCCTGCGGGCACGACGGTCACACCGCCATTGGACTCACGGTTGCGAAAATGCTCCACGCGCATCGCGACGAACTTGCAGGGAGTATCAAGTTTTGTTTCCAACCCTCCGAGGAGGGAACCAACGGACAAGAAGTAGGCGGCGCGTTGATGATGATGCGCGACGGCGTTTTAGAATCGCCAAAGGTCGAAAAGACGCTGTCGCTTCACGTGTGGAACGATAAGCCCGTCGGTTGGTTGAGCGTGGCGAAAGGACCCGTCATGGCTGGCGCGGAATTATTCTCCGTCAAATTGACCGGCAAAGGCGGGCACGGCGCCGCGCCGGATACAACGATTGACCCGGTGGTTGCCGCGGCGCAGATCGTCACCGCGTTGCAAACCATCGTCTCGCGCAATGTTCCCCCGCTCAAACCGGCGGTGGTCAGTGTTACTTCCATTCACGCAGGCTCCGCGTTCAATATCATCCCGCAAACTGCCGAGATTAACGGCACGATTCGAAACTTCGACCCCGATGTCCGCAAGATGGTACTTGCGCGCTTCGAGGAGATCGCGCGCGGAATCGGTTCCTCGATGGGCTGCGAAGTGGAGATCACGCTCAAGCAAGTCACGCCGACGGTAATCAACAACGAAACTGTTACTGACAGCGTGTTCAAATCCGCGCAGGCTCTTTTTCCTAAAACCGAGATTGAAACAACGCCTTACCTGACCATGGGCGCGGAAGACATGGGCTATATGCAGGAACAGGTTAACGGTTGCTATTTCTTTATCGGCTCCGCCAACGATGAAAAGAATCTCAACTACAACCATCACCATCCCAAGTTCGATTTCGACGAACGCGCGCTAGTCACCGGCGCGGCGCTGATGGCAACCGCGGCGGCTGATCTGTTGAAATAAAATACGGAATCAGGGAAGCGCCACCGAATAAACTTCCAATGAACGAACGCCCCATCTTGCAGAAAGGCGCGATCAATGCTCCCCCCTAACGCCGGCGTTAGCGCCGCTTTATTTATCGCAGGGGCGCTCTGCTTCGCCGGGGGCTTCATCACTTGGCAAACTCGCATCAACACGCCGGGCGCATCGTCTTTAATTACCCTGGCGTTCAGTTTATGCTGGTGGGATATTACATACGGTCTCTTTTTGGCGAACGCGCCCGCGCTTTACCCTAACTTTTGGCTGCACACCGTTTATGTGGGAGTTGTTCTGACCCCGCCGTCTGTTCTGTGGTTTGCCGTGCAAATTTCGGGGCTGACTACATGGTCGAAACCATCGCTCGTCATAAGTTTATACGCCGTCTCTGTTCTAGTGTTAGCGCTCCTGGCAACCGACTCGTATCACGGCTTGTTTTTTGGGGGCATCGAGATCAAGAATGCCGAAATGATTCTAAGCGGCGGCCCGATCTTCTGGGCGAACCTCGCTTATTCCTACGCGCTCATGTTGATCAGCCTGTTCGTCCTGACGCGCCGCTTCAGGAAGGCGACTGGGATTTTCCGCAAGCAACTGGGAATCGTTTTGTTTGGAGTCATCATCCCATGGGTCAGCAATCTTATGTTCGTCGCCGGGCTAAGCCCGCTTCCAAACGTGGATAATACCCCGCTGTCATTTACCGTCACGGGAATTATCTTCGCATACGCGCTGTTGCAGTATCGCTTGTTGGATATCATCCCAATCGCGCGAGATGTGTTGATCGAGAACATGAGCGACGGCGTAATCGTTTTAGATTCGGAAAATCGGCTGGTAGACTTCAACCCCGCCGCGCTTCAAAGCCTCGAACTGGAGCGACCACCCCAAATAGGTCAACCCGCCGGCGAGATCTTTGCAAAATGGACCGATCTTGTGGAAGACTTCTCCGGCGTCAACGATATTCGCGTTGAGCTGTCATTCGACAAACCCATCCGCGCATTCCTCGACTTGAAAATTTCTCCGCTGTACGACGATCGCGCCAATTTTCTGGGACGGCTCATCGTTTGGAGGGATATCACCCCGCTCAAAAATACGCAAACTGAACTGCAAGAACAAGTCATCCGCGACCCATTGACCGGGCTATACAATCGCCGCTATCTGAACGAGATTCTCACGCGCGAACTCGCGCGCGCCACCCGCGAAAATTATCCGATCAGTCTGGCGCTCATTGACATTGACGATTTCAAACATGTGAACGACGCCTACGGCCACCCTGCCGGGGATTCTGTTTTACAACGTTTCGCAAAGCAACTGCTCAATCAAACGCGGGTCGAGGATACGGTGTATCGGTACGGCGGCGAGGAATTTCTTGTTTTGTTGCCAAACTGCGCCGGTGCAAACGCCATGAAAATTGTCGAGAAATGGAGAAGTTCCTTTCAGCGAACGAACATCTCCTACAAAATTGGAATTACGGGGATTACCATTTCATGCGGTATTGCAGAATTTCCAACCGACGGCGGAACCGGCGAGGAACTAATCGCCACAGCAGACCAATTCCTATATCACGCGAAAGCGACGGGAAAGAATCGCGTCGTCGCGCGCGCAAATCGTTGAAAAAGTTGGACAGCAAAACAGCCCAGAATGAAAGGTTGATATGTTGAAGTAGTTCTATGAAGCGGACGATTGCGATCGTCTGCTTTTTGTAACTGCTCAGACATGTCGTTGCGAGGAGGGCTCTTGCTCGCCTGCCCCGATGTTTTTTCGGGGTCCCGACGAAGCAATCTCCCGGCGTTGGGAGACTGCTTCGTCGGCTGAGTAGTTACTGCTTTTTATTTGTAACTGCTCAGACATGTCGTTGCGAGGAGGGCTCTTGCTCGCCTGCCCCGATGTTTTTTCGGGGTCCCGACGAAGCGTCGCGTGGCGTCGTGGCGACACAATCTCCCGGCGTTGGGAGACTGCTTCGGCAAAACTAAGAGCGCCTCGCAGCGACATGTTCCGAGGCTGAGTAGTTACTTTTATTTTCAACTATCGGGCGGCTTGTTCCTTGATAACAATTGGCGAACAGCGCTTCCAATACACTAAATTGCCTACGCGCAGGCAAAACACTTGACAGGCTAGCTCCTTAGTTATATACTACGTTTAGTATTCACTAAACGTACATTACACAACGAGACAATCTTATGCCACAATCACTCGCAAGGATCAAAAAAGATTTCACGGAGGGCTTGAGCCAGATCAGCCGCTTTTGGGGCTTCCCTAAGGGGATGGGCGCGATCTTCGCCACGCTCTATCTCTCCCCCACTCCACTATCGCTGGATGAGATCGTCGCAGAGACCGGGTTAACCAAAGGCGCGATCAGCACGGAGATCCGCCCGCTGGCGCGTATGGGATTGGTGCATCGGTCAACCAAACTCGGCGACCGCAAGGATTACTACGAAGCGGAAGCCGATTTCTACGCGGCGATCAAATCCATTTTGAGGGAACGCCAGAACAGCGAGTTTGACCGCGCCGTCGGTTCTGTGAAAGTCGCCTTAGCCGCGATGGATGAAAACTGGGTGGATAACGAGGAATGGAAGTTCACCTACAAGCGCGTACAAGCGTTGCAGGAATTTTTCGACGCAATTGATAGTCTGGCGAAAGCTGTGATCAAGCTGGAGGGTTTGGGGTTGTCGAATGTTTCAAAAGTGTTGGGTGTCTTGAAATAATACAACACGTCGCCGAGGCTTGCGCTGAGTTCATCGAAGTGACGGCGACGAAAGCGAGGAAAAATGAAAATCGCAGTAACAGGCGCGTTCAGTTATACAGGCAAGTACGTCACAACAAGGCTGCTCGCCCGCGGCGAAGAAGTCATCACGTTGACCAATCATCCCAGCCGCCCCAATCCATTCAATGGGCAGGTCAAATCCTTTCCGCTGGATTTCGATGAGGCGGGCATGACCAAGAGTTTGCAAGGCGTGGATGTGCTGGTCAACACATATTGGGTTCGATTCGACAAAGGCGAAAATACACAACCCCGCGCGGTAGAAAACACGCGAAAATTGATGAATGCCGCAAAAGCCGCCGGCGTGAAGCGCATCGTCCACATCAGCATCGCAAACCCATCGGCAGATTCGCCCTTGCCATATTATTGGGGCAAGGCGGCAAATGAGAAATCCGTGATTGATTCGGGAATTCCGTACGCGATCCTCCGCCCCACTGTGCTGGTCGGCGGCGGGGAGGATATTCTCATCAACAACATTGCTTTCCTGCTGCGCCGGCTTCCGTGCATGCTTATCCCCGGCGATGGCACGTATGGAATTCAACCGGTGCATGTTGAAGATGTGGCTGACCTTGCCGTGGAAGGCGTGTACAGCAAGGGCAGTTCCATCATGGATGCGGTTGGACCCGAGAAGTACGCCTTCAAAGAACTGATCCAATTGGTCGGTGAAAAGATCGGCGCGAAGCGACTTGTGATCCCTGCCCCGCCTCGCTTGGCATTATTCGCCTCGCAGTTTCTGAGTCTGTTTCTCGATGACGTGTTGCTCACCCCTGAAGAAGTGGATGGCTTGATGGCAAATCTGCTTGTTTCCCATGAGGCGCCGCGCGGCAAGAGAAAGTTTTCAGATTGGCTGGAAGAAAATAAAAATGTGATTGGAAGAAAATACGCTTCTGAGATCGCCAAGCATTACCGATGAAAAAAGTGACTGTCATCTTTGAGATGACAGTCACTTTTAGTTTCAATCTATCCTCACCATGCCGCCGCATTTGGGATTATCCATGCAACCGTAGTAACGCTTGCCCTTGTCGGGTCCCGCGCGGTGCATACGCAAGACCATCATCCGCCCGCAGATGGGGCAATGGGGAACTGAATCAGTTTTCCCCGTGGCGCGAAGCGTTTTCGTCTGTTTCACTTTGAGAATCGCAAGCTGGAATAATTCCGCCAAGTCCCCCTCCAAATAATTTTCACTGGACATCACATGCACGAGCGGAAGCCCCGCGCTAAGGAAGAGGTCGCCGAGAAATTGATCGGATTCGCGCGTTTCAGATTTGCCGACAGGCTTCACGAGTTCGATGGCGAACACAGGCTGGAGAGTCTTGGGGTCGCACAGTAAAAAATCAACATGTTTGCGAAAGATCTTGTTGAAAAAATGCACGTTCTCGTTGGGGCGCACGATATAAAAAATATCGTTGAGCGCAACTTTAGGACAGACCACATAATGTTTGCCCGCCATGTTTTGCAACGCGCGAAACAACGCCAACTCAGGCGCGGACATGAACCGTTCGCGCAGACGATACGGAAGCCGCTCGTCTTGAACTTTGACCTGTGTGGATTCCCGAATCGCCATGGTGACGCCCATTATACACGCATCAATTTCAAGACTTTCGATTTGAGCGCGGCATTGACGGCGAGTCCCTCCCCGTGAGTGTGACCCTCTTTCCCGCTCCATGAGCCGAACCAGCCGCCCGCTTCGCGAAAGATGGGAGGCATGGGCGCCACATCCCAAATTTTGATTGACGGGTCAAGCATAATTTCAGCGCGGCCTGTGGCGACCATGTGATAACCGTACGCGTCGGACCAGCCGCGCCCGTAGAAACATTCCTTGTGCATGTTGGTGAACACGTCCAGCCGTTTTTTCGTGCGGAAGCCCGACCAACTCGTATACGTGAACACCGCCTCTTTCAAATTTTTCACTTCCGAGACGCGCGCGCGCTTGCCGTTCCACCACGCGCCGAGACCGTCTGCCGCGTAGAGGATTTCATCCAACGCGGGAAAACACACCACGCCCACGCGCGACACGCCTTCAATTTCCAGCGCGAGTAATACCGAATAGAACGGCACGCCTTTCATAAAAGATTTCGTCCCGTCAATCGGGTCAACAATCCAGCGGAACGGATTCTTCGCCCCTGCTTTTTCCCCATACTCCTCCCCCACAATCGCATGAGTAGGATACGCCTTCTCGATCTCGCCACGGATGAATTGCTCGGTAGCGCGGTCAGCCGCGGTGACGGGAGATTCATCTTTCTTCAAATCATGTTGGATGCCTTTGTTGTAGTAACTGAGGGTGATCCGCCCGGCGCGGTAGGCAAGTTGACGGGCGAAGTGGAGGTAGGAATCAAGTTTCATTTTATGGTATGTAAACCCGTCCGATGCCGAGATAATTTTCTATGTTCAAGACGATTTCGACTAGTCGTTCGGCGCATTGCTCTCGATAAGCCCGCTCTTCCATACGACTGACCACGCTAACGGTAACGACGGGCAGTGACGACGGCGTGTTTTCATTTCGAATTGTTTGCTCCAGCGAATCTTCGCCTTCGCTGTTTCGATTCCCGGTCAGGAGAATAAGTTGTTTCTCCTGAGCAAACCGCCAGACAGAGCGGTCACTGCTATTGATCAGAAGCCCTACATCACTAAAAGTAAGCATGGGGATTTCCAACAATTTGAGCCAGCCTTCGCCGCCCATGGTTGCCCAAAGCAAAATGCCCTGCTTTTTCAGGTGGTGATCGAGAAGCGCTTTCAAGGCTTACGATCCGCGTGATATTGTTCTCGCCACTCCTGCAATTTTAAGCGCGCGACATCCCGTTGCGCATACGCTTTTCCCAGTTGTGCGCGGTTTTTCTCTTCCCAATAGTTTCGATTTTCCTCAGCAGATTTCAGGACATCCCGATATTGCTGTTCAACTTCCTGTTTATGCAAGTGGATATAGTCGAGAACATCGAGCATTTCCTCATCGGTCAGCTCATACAGATCGCGGACGTTTTTCAGAGAATTCCCTTCCCTGATCTCGTCCATGATGGCATACAAAGTGAGGCGCGAGCCTTTGATGGTCAAGCCTGATGCTGTTTGAGTGACAGTTTGGTTTTCACGCGGGAGGGGACCGTCCGTCTCCAGAAGGTCATTGACCAGTTTCTGCGAACGCAGGACCGTCAGTTCGCTTTGTAACCGCCTGATCTCTTCTTCCAACTGGGAGATACGCTCGTTGATCTGAGTTTGGGTTGGATTTTGCTCCATAGGACATTCTCGCTTTTCACTTTCCATTTTATCAGAACGCAATTTGTACAGGTATGGTCTGTTGAATGCGATAAGCATTGGCGGACAAAATTGAAACGGGATCAAGTGTCATTCCGTCATTTTCAACCAGCCGAAAATCATCCACGGTGAGACGGCGAAGATGCCAGCCAGCGCGGCGCCGCCCAAGCCGCCTGACAATGCGCCCAAGATACTTCCCAGCGCGGTTATGCTGAAAAGGATAATCGTCATCTTATCGAATTGCGGATCGGAGCGGTCAGCAAGGAGCGGTTTACCAAGCCAGATGAAAACGATAAACGCTACAAACGTCGTGAGCCACCAACCGGAGAAATTCTGCAAGGGAATGCCGAAATAGGGGCCACTGACATCCCAGACCCAGTGACCGACCTTCACCATCACCGGGTCCATGACCACATCCCACGCCGTCATTACAATCGCTCCTATCGCCGCCACCCAGAACGACCGGGCGTTCGCCTTGACGGGAACAATCCAATCCGCAATGACGAAGGCTGGATACATCATCATGAACCACGCCACCGGGATGATGAGCGGCACCAAACCCAGAAAAAGATATCCGAGTCTGTCAGTGTAGTGATAGGGTCCATAGATCAGACCGGTCACCACGCCCACGCTCTCGAACGTCAGACTGATCACAAACGCGGACGCTAAAAGCCAGAGCGCTCGAGTCCACTTCATGCGAGTTGCCGCGTGGAGTAAGGCGATCAAAAAGCCCAACAGCGTTGACAAGGGGAAAAGGTAAAAGGGAAATTTTTGACCGGCGTTTGACAGATATTGCAGTCCCACAGTTAACAAGGCGTAGATCGCCAACAGGATCGGGAGTGTTTTTCGCATTCTTTCGTTTATCCCTTTCTATTTCAACTTATCCAGTATTTTATCCAGCAAGAGATCTTCCTGCTCCTCATTCCTCACCTCCCCGTCTAACCACGCGGCGCGGAGTTGACGGAGGATTTCGCCAAAGCGCGGACCGGGTTCGAGTCCGCGCGCTTTGAGGTCGTCGCCGGTGGTGATGGGTTTGACGTGTTGCCATTTTGCCAAATATTCACTCAAACCGTTTTCCTTGCTCACGAGATACACCGCGTAGACTGAGAGGGAGGGCAAATCGTCGAGATGAAATGTCCATTGGCTGGGTTTCCAGTTTTTGAAGGAGGGCATATTCGTTTTCAACGTGGATGCGGAAATAACTGCTTTGGTGAGTAACGCGGGAAAAGCAAGTCGTTCGGCAAGTGTTTCGATGTCTGCCTTGGATAAATTCATTAAATACAAAGTCCAGCCGAGGGATTGGCGGAATGAAAGCATATCTGGAACAGCAAATTCACCAAAGCCTGAAAGCGGTTCTTCGAGCGGAGGTAACTCGTATCTCATAACTTGTAATTGATCGTGGATTGATTGGAACACATCCAACTCGGACAATTGTTTGAGCATTGCGGAGGGATTTGGTTCATCGAAGATCAAGTCAAATTCATGGCGCAGACGTTCGCCGCTCAAATCAGAAAGAACTTTGCGCGACTCGTCGTTGACGAGTTTCAGCGTTTCAGGCTCAATCGTGAATCCGTATCTCTCCGCATATCGAACTGCGCGAAAGATACGCGTTGGATCATCCACAAACGATTTTGGATGCAAGACGCGAATGGATTTCTTCTCGATGTCATTTTGCCCGCGCAAAGGATCATACAACTCACCGAAGTAGTCGCCGTCCACGCGCATTGCCATGGCGTTGATGGTGAAGTCGCGGCGGCGGAGGTCATCGTCGAGGGTGGATTTGGTGACGGTGGGGAGCGCGCCGGGGTGGGAGTAGGTTTCGCGGCGGGCAGAGATAAGATCGAGAATTGGAGAATTGGAGGATTGGGGAGTCCACGTGGCGGTGAAGAATTTTTCGTGGATGGTGAGATCGCCGCCGTATTTTTTTACCAATTTGCGACCGAGTTTGATTGCGTCGCCTTCGAGGGTGAGATCAAGGTCCACGATGGGGCGAGCCAGCATCAAGTCGCGGACGGAACCGCCGACGAGGTGGATGGGGAATCCCAACGCGGAAGATTCGTCCGCGATGCGGTGAATTAAGTCTAAGAGCGAGGAATCCAATGACGTTTTGAGGAGGTCGGCGAGATTCACATTTGTATTGTAGCAGAGAAAATCAGGTATAATGCGCCCCATGTTATTGAACCCGTTGCCGCGACCCGTGATTTGTAAGATCGCCTTGTCTGGTTAAGGTTCAGTTCAACGTGTCTCGTGAACGGCTCCCGGACTTGGCGAGCCGTTTTCTTTTTTCACCGCTAAGCGCGCTACGATCGCTAAGAAAAAAATATTTTTACCCTTCGCGGACTTCGCGTTCTTAGCGGTAAAAGGATTTTATGAACGTTTCTGTTTTTGGCGGCGCACAGCCGCGACCTAATTCTCCCGAATATGCAGAAGCCCGTTTGTTAGGCGGACTTCTAGCGCAACGCGGACATACCGTGTTGACGGGCGGCTACATCGGCGTGATGGAAGCCGTCTCGCGCGGCGCGCATGAAGCGGGCGGACACGTGATCGGCGTAACGTGCGAGGACATCGAAGCGTGGCGCAAGGTGAAGGCAAATGCATGGGTGAAAGAGGAGTGGCGGAAGAAAACTCTGCTCGAACGTATGCTCGCCATCATCGAAGGATGCGACGCGGCAATCGCTATGCCCGGCGGGCTCGGCACGCTGACGGAAATATCTGTGATGTGGAATTTGATGGTCGTGGATTCTTTGCCCCGGAGGCCGTTGATACTGGTCGGGCAAGGGTGGAAGTCCACACTCGACCAGTTTTTTACTTCGTTCGAGAATTATATGCCCATGCGCCAACGCGATGATTTGATGTTCGCGGAGGATGTGCAAAGAGCAGTTGAAAAGTTAGAAGGTTGGAAGGTTTAAGGTTTCAACCTGCAACCTTGCAACATGCAACCTGAAACCTAAAGAGGACAAAATGGCTGAAGATAAACTACCCACCCGCGCCGAAGATTTTTCGGAATGGTACAACCAACTCGTTGTAAAGTCGGACCTTGCGGATTACGCCCCTGTGCGCGGATGTATGGTCGTCAAACCCTACGGCTGGGCGCTGTGGGAGAACATCACATCGTGGCTGGATGGCGAGTTCAAAAAGACAGGTCACGTCAACGCGGCGTTCCCCACGTTGATCCCGCTTTCGTTCTTTGAAAAAGAAAAAGAACACGTGGAAGGATTCTCTCCGCAACTCGCGGTTGTCACAATTGGCGGCGGAGAATTGCTCGAGGAAAAACTTGTAGTGCGCCCCACCTCCGAGACCATCATCGGGTACATGTATTCGAAATGGATCCAATCGTGGCGCGACCTGCCCATCTTGATCGTGCAGTGGGGATCGGTGATGCGCTGGGAAATTCGCACCAAACTTTTCCTGCGCACGGCTGAGTTTTATTGGCACGAAGGTCACACCGCGCACGCGGATGCGGACGAAGCCCTCGAGGAGATGTATCGCATCCTCGACATCTACGAAAAATTCTGCCTCGAGGAAGCCGCGATCCCCGTGTTCAAAGGTCCCAAGAGCGAATCGGAACGGTTCCCCGGCGCGCAGATCACCACGTCCATCGAAGCGATGATGTGGGACAAACGCGCCCTGCAATCCGGCACGTCGCATTATTTCGGCACGAACTTTGCGAAGGCGTTCGACATCAAATTCCTCGACAAGAAAAACGAACTCCAATTCGCCGAAACAACCTCGTGGGCGATCTCGAGCCGCATCATCGGCGCGATGATCATGGTGCATGGCGACGATCACGGTCTCGTCCTGCCTCCCCGCCTCGCGCCCATTCAAGCGGTTGTCGTTCCCATTTTCAAAAACGATGACGAGAAAACAAAAGTGATGGAAGTCGCCGACCGCGTCTTTGCGGAACTCAAAGCCGCCGGGATTCGAATCAAAATGGACGACCGCGACAACGTCAGCAGTGGATTCAAATTCAACGATTGGGAGATGCGCGGCGTCCCTGTCCGCGTGGAGATTGGTCCCAAAGATGTGGAAAAGGGATCCGTGGCGCTCGCCCGACGTGACAAGCCCGGCAGGGAAGGCAAGACCTTCGTCTCACAAACGGGTCTTTCTTCGACCGTCAACCTGCTTCTCAGTGAGATACAGGATTCGCTCCTCAAGCGCGCCACCGAGTATCGCGACGCGAACATCCACGAGCCAAAGGATTACGAAGACCTCAAACGCATCGTCGCGGACGGCTGGGCATTCGCCTACTGGTGCGAGTCGCTGGAGTGTGAAGCCAAGGTGAAAGAGGAAGCAAAAGCCACCACGCGCAACATCCCCATGAACCAGCCCGACCAAGAAGGAGTCTGTATCGTGTGCGGCAGACCTTCGAAGAGAAAAGTGTATTTTGCGAGAGCGTACTAAAACCCAGTGAGAAAGTAAGCAGTGAACAGTTATCAGTGCAACAACAACTGATGACTGTTCACTGTCCAACTGATTACTGAACTCATGCCCGCCATAGACCTCGCCCGCCTCAAAAAACAGACCGCGCAACTGGCTGACTTGTTCGACCAGCCCGCCGATTTTTTGCGCGAACTGAAAGAGATCCTCGATTACTACGTCAACCGCACACTGCGGAGTCAGGGCGTGGCGCCTTCATCTGTACTTCCAACGTATCGAACTCCCTCTGTTGTGCTTCGTCAAATTGAAACTGAGTTAAGTCCGGTTGCGGAAAAGAATCCAATCGAAGCGTTGGAACTTGCCGACGCGCTGTGGGATGAAGGCTGGCTCGAGACGCGCCTGCTCGCCGCGTTTTTGCTCGGGCGAATCCCTCCGCAAGAGGAACGCCTGCTCGCGCGACTCACCGCGTGGACTCAAGCCATCCGCGACCCGGCGGTGAGAGCCGCCTTACTGACGACCAGCCTCACCCGTCTACGAAAAGAAACGCCGGGTCTGTTTCTGGTGTTAGTCAAAGAATGGTTGTATCCCACGCGCCAACGCATGTGGTCGAACGGATTGCAGGCGCTCGTGCCGCTCATCGCGTCGCCGGACTTCGACAATCTGCCGCCCATTTTCGAAATCGTGGAACCAGTCTTCAAAGCATCGCCAGCCGCGTTACAATTCGACTTACAGGAACTTCTGGTCGCTCTTCACAAAGCGTCACCCGATGAAGCGTTACACTTTATCCAGCAAATATTGAAAGAGACCAATAGCCCCCTGCCAGCCACTGCCTTGCGAAGAATGTCGACGGATCTTCCGCTCGAATTACAATTACACATCCGCGAAATGCTTCGCAATACAAAAAACTAAGGCACAACGAAAGGCACAATGCCATGCTGGTTTTGCGAGGCGTGATCGGCGCGATCATTCTATTTCTCGGCCGCGAACTCAACTTTCTTTTCGCCGCAGGCATGGCGGCGCTGGTCGCGCTCCGCTACACGCCAAAACTCCCCGCAACACTTCCCAACTGGGCAGATTATGCCTTCATAGCCGGCGTTGCCGTCCTCGCCGCCTGGGTGGTAATCGTCAACCAACCCGTTGGGTTTTACATTTCAGGTTTTTTTGCGGGCGGATACGTGCTCATGGAATGGTTCGAGCCGGGCATTTTGACGTTTCCCATCCTGCCGTTCTTCGTGGGGTCGGTGATCGGCGCGGTCATTATTGGCGTATTCACTGAATGGGCGCTGATCGTCATCTCCAGCCTGATCGGCGCGATCTACACCACCACCCTCTTCCGCCTCAACCCAACTGCCGAAACGCTCGTGGCGGGCGGGCTGTTCGTTATCGGCGCGCTCACGCAAGCCATCCTCATGCGGATGCAAAAAGAATAACGGGCAGCCTTGCGAAGGTTCTCAAACCTTCGCAGGTTGTTTGCAAAATCAATATGGATAATTCAAAACTCATTTACCTGCACGGACTCGAAAGCGACAGCAACAGCGGCAAAGCGCGTCAGTTCCGCGAGTGGTTTCCTGGGATGCTCACGCCTGATTTCAAAGGCTCGTTTGAAGAGCGGATGATTCAACTCGAACAGATACTCGAACCGTCCCGCAGGTTTTCCGGAAAGGCAAAATTGTCCGAATCAAACCTGCGGGACGTTCCACAATGGACGATCATCGGCTCCTCATACGGCGGATTGATGGGGACAGTGTACACATGCAACAACCCAACTCATGTGCGGAAGTTAATCCTGCTCGCCCCTGCCCTCCTGCGTGAACCCTTCGGTTCTTTCCTCGACGTTCAGCCTGCTTCAGTTCCCGTCATCGTGATCCACGGGACGCGGGACGACGTAGTCCCGCTCGAACCCGCGCGCGAGGTGGCGCAGGCGTTATTCACGAATCTCGAGTACATCATCGTGGACGATGACCATCGCCTGCACAAAACACTCCACGAGTTGGATTGGAAAAAGATATTGGCATAATCCTTGCGAAGGTTGACAACCTTCGCAAGGATGTTCTCCATATTGCTCTAAGCGCCGTCCTCGGCGCTTATTTCAAATCCTCGCCACCGAGGACGGCGGCTGGAGCAAGTAAATGACCCATCAACAAATCTACTGGCACACCACCCTCAACATGCCCGGCGAGGAACATGCCGCGACTCCGCTCCCCTCCAAAGTGGATGTGGCGGTCATCGGCGGAGGGTTCACAGGTTTGAGCGCCGCGCGCGCGTTGGCGAAAAGCGGCATAAATGTCGCGGTACTGGAGGCGGAAACCATCGGCTGGGGAGCGAGTTCGCGCAACGGCGGGATGACTCTGACCGGGCTCAAGCCTTCGATGCAGAGTGTGATCAAAAAATACGGGCGGGATCTGGCAAAGCGCTTATTTCAAGTGTCGCTTGATTCGGTGGACACGGTTGAGCAGGTTATAAAAGAGGAAAGTATTGATTGCGGCTTCAAGCGATATGGACATCTCTACGTTGCAAGCAAGCCGCATCACTTCGATTCTTTTTACGACGAAGTGGATTTCATGTCAAAAGAATTCAACCACAAGGTTCACGTTGTCCCGCCGAATGAGTTGAAGGATGAAATCGGGTCAACAAAATATTTTGGCGGAATCGTGGACGAGGTCAGTGGCGGACTCAACCCGGCGCAATATGTCGCAGGCTTGGCGCGCGCGGCGGAAAAGGCTGGGGCGTCGCTCCATGCGCGGGCGCGGGTGACCAGCCTCCAGCGGCGAGGGACGCGGTTCTTCATCCAAACAGAAAGAGGGAATCTGGAAGCGGAAAAAGTTTTGGTCGGCACATCGGGCTACACGGGAAGTGTCACGAAAAAATTGCGACGAAAAATAATTCCAATTGGGTCGTTCATTATTGCAACGGAAAGATTATCGGATGAACTCGCGCATGAACTCAGCCCGAAGAACCGTATGATCTTTGATTCGATGCATTATCTGAATTATTTTCGGCTGTGGGATAACCGCATGATCTTCGGCGGGCGCGCGGCATTTTTCCCTGAAAATAAAAATACGATTGGGCGCAGCGCGGAGATTTTGCGGCGCGAGATGATTCGCGTATATCCGCAATTGAAAGATGTGAAAATTGATTATGTATGGGGCGGCACGCTCGATTTCGCTTTCGACATGATGACGCACGTCGGCGAAGTGGACGGCATGTATTACTCGCTCGGCTACGCGGGTCACGGCGTGGCGATGGCTTCGCATTTAGGAAAAACTGTCGCGGAGGCAATGATGAAAGGAAATATCAAGGAGCATCCGTTCGCGCAATTCGATTTCCCATCCGCGCCGCTGGGATTGTACGATGGCTTCCCCTGGTTCCTTCCGCTTGCGGGCGCGTGGCAAAAGATTTTGGATTGGGTTGAGTAAAACATTTTCACCGCGAAGGCTCGCACTGAGCCAGTCGAGGCAGCACAACGCGCGCTAAGAAAATTCAACGCGAATTACGCTACTCGGCGAATGACACGAATAAAACCTAAAAAATTCGTAACGACTCAGGCGTGTCGTTGCGAGGAGGCTCTTGCTCGCCTGCCCCGATGTTTTTCGGGGTCCCGACGAAGCAATCTCCCGGCGTTGGGGGACTGCTTCGGCAAAACCAAGAGCGCCTCGCAGCGACATGTTCCC
>Ga0138256_10002217_pt1 | contig 20958 bp, 16 predicted proteins | sample KNB2016incub_MG_FD_105486 | JGI IMG/M metagenome (GOLD analysis project Ga0138256, IMG submission 105486) | Active sludge microbial communities from wastewater in Klosterneuburg, Austria - KNB2014incub_MG | ecosystem: Engineered > WWTP > Activated sludge > Unclassified | place: Austria... | reverse complement strand
GGCGTTGGCGTTGGAGTTGGCGTCGGGACGCCCGAGGTTATCGTGAAATTGCTCAGGGAAACGCCCGAGGGCGAAAGAAAATTGCTTTCCCTGACTCTGATACGCGCCTGGCTGGTTGGCTGGTTTGGGATCGTGAACGAAAACGAACCGGTATTGGCAATGTTTGATGCTATCGTGACGGGAAAGGTCAGTCCTCCATCGGTTGAGAGATCGATCGTTACGTTTTCCGAGAACCCACCGCTATTGGTCCACATGGCTGCAACGTTGGTTCCAACGGCAAGGCTGCCGCTCGCGGGTAAGACATTGGTGATCGCATCAGGGGTGAGGTCAGCGTTAGTATCGCGATACCAACCAATGTCACGCATTTGCTGACGTGTCAGATCAAGAGTCGTCGGCAGGCCCGCAGTAATGTTCGGTTCCATCAGTAGATTTGGCGAACAAGCGGTATCCCAGTGCGACAGCGACGAGCCGGAACTGAATGTAGCGGGTGCATAAAGCTGAACCTGTCCGGTCGCAGCATCCCTTCCGTTTACCAGCGAGCCCGAAGCACCTCTAACGTTTGGGCCGTTCCATAAGAGGTTTGATGAATTTATGGCCGATGCAGCGCGTTGAGAATCGGTCATTGCGTTCCAGCCAAGGTTCTGAGTCCTGTCAAACATGAATGTCGTATAGACATCCGGAAATCCGCCGTTTAGAGTTCCTGACGAGCCGGTTGCAAAGTTCGAAAAGCCAAGCCCGTGAGCCATCTCATGGAGCAAAACGACAAGCAAATTTGTGGTGTTTGGAGAGGGTGTGTTGTCAAAACCAAGATAAAATGTACGGCCGCCGAGACATCCGGCGCTTCCATCAAGGCTGCTGCTGAATGTCGCGTTGATGTCCGGCTGAGCGCTGCCGTCAGTGCCGCGTTGCTTGTTCGCGAGTGGCTGGTGGTACCATGTCTCCGACAATCCCGCATTTGGAAAATTTCTGTGAATGGTCAAAGTTCCGGCCGAACCGAGTACGGCCGAACTGGGACTGCAAGTCAGTGGGTCAAATTGCGATCGAACCTCGATCGGAACGCTGGTATCGAGGTACGCGCCCCAGATGCCGGCGGCAAAGTTAAATAGATTCAGCCGCTGCTCACCGCGCGTTACGCCCGGATTCCCACCAACGGGCGCGGCCGGCGTCGTGTCATTAAACCCTTCGCCTGCTCCGTCGTTATTGATTATTGTGATCGACGCGGAATTTGGAAACGCTGATTTTCGAGCTTTCGCATCTTCGATCAGCCGGACGAAAAATTCATATTCATCCTGAGGAATACCGTCCTCTGCCATAACCAAATGCTTTCGATTTGTACGCTCGGGCATCAGTTCGCCGGTCTCAAGGCTCCGGCCAAAGAATCTATTGGCCTCGTCCAGCGTAGTAGCACAACCAACAATGGCGTCGCCGTCCTCATCGATCTGGGCAAGCGGCACACTCTGAAATCTTCCTTCGAGGTCTAGTTCGACGCTGCCATCGGGCGACACCTTTTCCATCAAGCCGACCACAGAACGATCAGTAAGCCGCTTAATCGTCGCTGCTATTTCATCATCCTTTTGATCTCGATTGACACCATCGATCTGATCCTGAGCCCTGGTAGCGGGCAGAAGGGTGATCAACGCGGATATAAATCCAATGGCTAGAAGTGTCAGCAAAATCCGTCGTCGCATGAGTTAATACCGATTTTATCGAAGGTCAATTTGTTTGGGAATCTGACGGTTGTTTTCAAAGGTACTTCGCCGGATTGCCGCGTGCTATATACTTGCCCGGCTTGGTCGAACCCTGGCCATTGACCAGCGAGAACAACGTTGTTTTACAATTGTACGGTTCCATGCAGGGATGTGCAAGTATTTTTGCCGTCGTCCGCCGGGAACACAGGTTGGAAAAAATGCGTATTTGAAAGAGTCGCGTTTTTTTATACGAGTAAGTATAATAACTTGCATCCATATCGATACGTACGATTCGGGAGAAAGGAACGATGAAAATTTGTCCGCGGTGCCAGAAAACTTATGCTGACGATAACCTGAATTTTTGTCTTGAGGACGGCTCCGTCCTTTCGCCGGGGGCGGCGGAACCTGCTACGGTGATGATGAATGAGCCAAGGCCTACCCAACCCCAGCCTCCGATTCAGAGTCAACCGGGAACGCAGCCGGGATGGAATACTCCACAGCAGTATTCGATGCAGCCGGCAAAAAAGTCGTCTAAAACCTGGCTTTGGGTCGTTCTGATTCTCGGTGGGGTCATCTTGCTGTGCGGCGGAGGTTTTGCAGGCCTTGTCTTTATTGGCATGCAGGCTGAAAAGAATAAGGCGGACATTACGACGCCTCCTTTGAACAAGAATGTACAGATTTCTGCAAACAAGGGATCTAATTCAGGAACGTTCTCAAATTCGGCCTCGACCTCGTCCCGTGATGACCTCGAAACGGTTGACCTATCCACTTGGGTGAAAGACTTTTCGGCATATGGCAATACAGAATTTACGAACGATGAATTTGTCATGAGTTCGAAAAAGAAAGGATTTTACTACGTACTCGTTGCTCCTGAGAGGTATCAGACCGAAAAAGCCGACACGCGTGTAACCCTCCGGAATGTTGATAACGCGGCTGGAAGCCTGGGGTATGGGCTCATTTTTCATAGCAATCCGACGCCGCTGCAACAGGATTACGCCTTCTTGATAGACACCAAGCGCAAAAAGTACCGAGTCGTTCACCACGAGCCGCAGGATGAAAAATCCGTCATTACCTGGACTACATCCGCGGCGATAAAAGAGGGATCTGAGGAAAATGTGCTCGAGGCCCGGGACCTCGATGACAAGATCGAACTTTATATCAACGGAACGCTGGTTACATCAATCAAGAATGTCTATGGATTTGCAGGTGGTGTGCCCGGATTGTATGCGGGCGACGGTGTGAAGATTGCATTTAAGAATCTCGAGATCAGAAAATAGTTTGCGGCTGCTGCCAGGCAAATATGAAGCAATGCCCGAGATGCAATAAGACATATAGCGACGACGAACTCAATTTTTGTCTGGAAGATGGCGAATTGCTTTCGGGGCATGTAAAGACTCCAACTCAGTATGCCGATGATTCTCCGCCAACGGTCATGCTCAATGAAGCGCGGCGGACAAATCCAACAAATTGGCCCGTTTCACCGCCGTCTGCACCACCCGTTCATTGGCAACAGCAGCAGATAAATACGCCGCAAGCTCAATTCGCACCCTACACCATTGGCAGGTCGCGCAATCAGACGCTGCCAACTGTTTCGATGATCTTAGGTATTTTTAGCCTGCTGCTGATATGTTGCTATGGTGGTTTGTGGTTGGGCTTGCCCGCCCTAATTGTCGGCGTGATTGGGATGCGGCAGGCCGATAATATGCCGGATTTGTATACCGGCCGCGGCATGGCGATCGCCGGCATTGTAATGGGAACTGTCAGCATGCTTGCTGGCGTGCTCATGATACTATTGGGAATCGCGGGTAGTTTAGGCTGAATATTCAATGCGTGTCACGCTACATGTCGTCGCCGGCCCACAGACCGGCCGTGATTTTTCATTTGATCAACATGATACGTTCATGATTGGGCGTAGCGAGGACGCTCAATTCTGCCTTCCTCAAGACCGATATTTTTCCCGGCACCACTGCATACTCGAGATCGCTCCGCCACAGGCATTTCTGCGGGACCTGGGCTCGACGAATGGCACGTATGTAAACGGCATGCGGGTCGATACCGCTTATCTTAAAAGCGGCGACCGAATTCAGGGCGGCGAAACCATCCTCGAAGTCGAGGTTTCCAGCGGGCTCGAAGAATTTAGTGACACGGCCCGTATGCCCGGTGAAACGCAGCCGTCGGTTGTTACAGTTACGTGCCTGAACTGCAGTATTCCTGCCAAAGTAGAGGCGGCAAATCCCGACGACCGCCTGTCGTTTCTTTGCGACGAATGTCGCGAAAAGCTAAAGGCAAATCCCCAGCCAATACCCAATTATCAGATGATTCGCGTCATTGGCCAGGGCGGCATGGGTAGTGTAATGCTCGGGCGGTCGGAAAAGGACGGACGGGCAGTCGCTATCAAAACCTTGCTTCCCGAAGTCGCGGTTAGCGAGCAATCATTAAAGCGCTTCCTGCGCGAGATTGAGGTTGCGGCCGCTTTAGCGCATCCGAACATTGTTAGTTATATCGAACACGGAACGCACAATGGACTCGTCTATTTGGTGACTGAGTTCGTCACCGGTATGGATGCGTCCCGGCTTGCTAAAAACCGAGGCGGGAAACTCGACTTTCGTGAAATGGTACGCATCGTGACTCAGACACTATCTGCACTCGAATTTGCTCATTCGCAAGGTTTTGTCCACCGCGATATCAAAGAACAGAACATTCTTGTCACCGGCAATTTCCCGGACAGTACTGCAAAATTGACCGATTTTGGCCTCTCAAAAAGCTTTAAGCAATCGGGCATGAGCGGCGTAACCATGGTCGGCGATGTTGCGGGTACAATTGCTTATATGCCGCCTGAACAGGTTCGCGATTTTAAGGACGTTAAGCCGCCGTCGGACATTTACGCGGTCGGCATGACTGCCTACAGCCTGTTGACCGGTGCGCATGCACTCGACATCAGCCCAAAAGCCGGCATCGCCGAGACGGTAAAAGCCATATTTGAAAAGCCGATAATTCCCATCCGATCGCGTATTCCGGATGTGCCGGTCCATGTGGCATCGGTCATCGAAACAGCCCTTGCAAAGCACGTCGACGATCGATGGCGGACAGCCGGAGCCATGCGCGAGGCATTGTTATCTGCGGCTGGGTGATGGCATGTGAGAATATCGGAACCAGGAACAAGGCCCCGGCGAACGTGCGTTTTTCGCTGGTGCCAAAAGCTGATTTAGATGGTTTTCGTTACTTTTGACAGCGAACGCGGAGCATCGGGGTCGAGGCCTTTGGCCTGTGAAAGCAAGGCTGCAAGCAACTGGGCCGGAACGATAAAGGGAATAGGTGACAGAAATTCGTCGATCTCGGGTGGCAGCAGCAGGCTGTTTCGGGATAGTCTCGCTACGTCGATATCATTTGTTATCGAGAGGCAATCGGCATTCAAATCGTGCAGTCGGCCCAGCAATTCGATGCTGCTCGTTTTTGTAACGCCAGCCGGACTGAACATGATCACCGGGAACCGCCGTTCGACGATTGCCAACGGGCCATGGAAGAAATCAGCGGATGAAAAGCGTTCGGCGACAACATAGCACGTTTCCATCAATTTGAGAGCCAATTCATATGAATTGCCATAATTCATGCCGCGTCCGACTACGACACAATTTTCCATAAAAACATAGCGCTCTACCAGTTCGGTTATTTGCGGCTTTAGATCAAGCGCCTTTGCCGTAAATTCCGGAATACGGCCTAATTCCAGCGTATTTTCAGCGAGGGAATTGGCAAGCATATAAAAATGCAGCATTTGCCCCGTGTAAGTTTTTGTTGCAGCTACTGATCGTTCCCGGCCAGCGTGAATCAACAAGGCTTCGTCCGCCAGATTTGCCATGGTTGACGACGCTTCATTGGTGATCGCAAGCGTGTAAGCACCGGATCTCTTTGCTTGTTCCAGAACGATATTGATGTCGTCACCTTCGCCGGATTGCGAAACGCCGATGACGAGAGCCCGACTAAGATTTAGCTTGGCTTTGTAAAGGGTATAGACCGATGGAGCCGCCAGAGAAACCGGAATTCCGGCCGTGACCTCGATCAAGTATCGGCCAAAAAGCGACGCATTATCAGAACTGCCGCGGGCGACAATTACGACCAGGTCAATGTCCTTTTTTCTAAGGAAATTGCCAAGCCGTACATATTTTTCCTGCTCGGCTGCCAGGGTTTGCTCGAGCGCCGCGGGTTGTTCGGCGATTTCTTTTAGCATCAAAGACATAGTCTAACTATACCCCAGCCTATGGTTTGCGAAAAATTAACAAATAATACTTATGATTTTGCCTCTTTGATCTCTTCTCGTTCTAACTGCATTTCGAGAATTACGGCATTAATCGCTCCGCCGATCATCAGTGCGGTGGCTGTTAAATAAAGCCATAACATCATGATAATAACGGCGCCGAGCGAGCCATAGGCCTTGTTGTACGAATTAAAGTATCCGAGATAGGCCCGAAAGCCGGTGGTTAACACTATCCACAAGATAATGGCAACAATCGAACCGGGCGTTATCCAAATCCATCTGAAGTTCTTGAAATCCGGCAGCAAATTATAGATGATTTCACATGCGAACAACATCACGAGTAAGATCGTGAACCATTGGATTGTAACTAGGACCAGCGGGGAATTGACCTGTATTCCGATTCCAGCAAGGCCATATTGAACCAATTGCCAACCATAAAATACGATTGCGAGTACCACCGTCGTTAGGATCGAAACGAGGAGCGTCAAGGCAAGTGAAACTGCCTTGGTACGAAACCAATACCGGCTGTCCTTTAACTTGTAAATTTCATTTAGTGCGGTTCGAATCGCATCAACTCCCGCCGAGGCAGACCAAAGTGCGACCCCGAGCCCAAGCGTAGCTTTGCCGCCGGAACTGTTGGTAACGATTTCATCGACAGTTCTGCTAACAAGGTCAAAAACTGTATATGGCATTATTTGCCGCAAATATGAGAACAACTCGTTGCGTAAGCCATCCGATGATTCAAGGACGATTCCGAAAAGGCTGACGAGAAAGTAGAGCAGCGGAAATATAGCGAATGAAAAATAAAAAGCTACCTGAGCCGAGCGGCTAAGAATATCAGCGTCAAAAACACGGTCATAGAGCCTGACAAAAAAATCTTTCCAATCGATCGCGGAAAATGACCTCATTCGTAAATCCGCGGCACTCTCGATGATACGCCGCAAGTAATTTCGTAGGCGATAGTACCCGCTACCCCTGCAATATCGGCCGCTGACACGCCTTCGCCAATTATTACGGCCTCGTCTCCCGCTGCGACCGCAGGCACATCGGTGACATCAATCAGGGTCCAATCCATCGAAATGCGCCCGACCACCGGCACCAGTTGCCCTCTGACTCGCATTTTACCGCGATTTGAAAGGCTGCGTGGGTATCCGTCGGCATACCCGACCGGAACCAGGCCAATCAAGGAATCGCGCGCGGTAACGAATGTCCGCCCATAACCAAGGCTTTCACCCTCTGGAACCCGTTTTATGTTCGCGATTCGAGATTTTAGGGTCATGACGGGCCTTGTTAAGGGCCTCACCGCCGATGGATGCAAAATATCGTCCAGGAGGCCGTATAATATGCCGCCAAGCCGAACCATATTGCCGCGCGAGGCGGCATGGCCAATGGCGGCCGGCGAGTTTGCCATGTCGATAAACTTCGGGTCGTGGCCCGCCCCACGAAACGCGTCACAGGAGGCAGAGAAGCGTTCAATCTGCTGCAAGGTGAAATCAGTTTCGCCGGGGTCTTCGGCCGCCGCAAAATGTGTCATTAGTCCCGTAACACAAAGGTTCGAAAGGGCGAGCAGGTCATGGGCAAAGCGGCTCGAATCCTGATGACAAATACCAACCCTTCCCATTCCCGTATCGATTTTTACGTGTATATCGGCTATTCGATCTCGCCGGGCCGCTTCCTTGTTTAGGACAAACGCCGCTTTCATGTCGTAGATGACGGGCACTAAATTATTCTCGAGAACCATCGATTCCTGCCCCGGCCAGAATGACCCCATGCACAATATCGGCTTGGATATTCCGGCTGTACGCAGATCGGCTCCTTCTTCGGGCAGCACCACGCCAAACCAATCTGCCCCTTCTGTCTCAAGCCGCAGAGAGCATCTCGCCGCACCATGCCCGTAGGCATTGGCCTTTACGACGGCGAGGTACATAAGGCCGTCCCCAACAAATCGTTTTGTGTTGATAAAGTTTTCGGCTAGGCCGTCGAGATCGATGTAGGCGGCGGTCGGTCGATGTGAATGTGAGGATTGCATTCGTCGTAATCCATTACATGAGATAACCCCGTTAATCTATTGCAATTAAATATAATTACAGTCTATCTCAAGTGATACTTAAAGAGGGATATTCCCGTGCTTTTTTGGAGGGTTTGAATCCCGCTTATTGCGCAATAACGAAAGGGCTCGAATCAATTTTGGCCGCGTAAACCGTGGCTCTATCACCTCATCGATATATCCTCGTTCGGCTGCTACGTACGGATTAGCAAACTTATCTTGAAATTCCGCAACCTTGTTTTTTCGATACGTTTCATCGTGCTCCGCGATCTCGCGTTTGAACAAAACACCTACTGCGCCCTCAGAGCCCATTACCGCAATTTCAGCAGTTGGATATGCGAAATTGATGTCTGTCCGAATATGTTTCGAGGCCATAACGCAATATGCCCCGCCGTACGCTTTGCGTGTGATGACGGTAATCTTTGGCACTGTCGCCTCTGCAAATGCGTAGAGCAGCTTTGCGCCGTGGCGTATGATGCCCTGGTGTTCCTGGTTTACACCCGGAAGAAAGCCCGGAACGTCTTCAAACGTGATCAGAGGGATATTAAAACAATCACAAAACCGTACAAATCTCGCTGCCTTTACCGAAGCATCGATATCCAAAACCCCTGCTAGAAAGGCCGGCTGATTTGCGACGATGCCGACCGAATGTCCACCCAATCGTGCAAATCCCACGATGATATTCGGCGCGAAATGTTCCTGCACCTCGAAAAAATACGCGTCGTCAACCACGGCATGGATGATATCGCGGATATCGTACGGCTGCGTTGCTGCCTCAGGCACAATGGTATCGAGTTTTTCATCCATGCGATCGGCCGGGTCACCAGAATCCGCGAACGGCGGATTTTCCATGTTGTTCGACGGTAAAAACGAGATGAGCTCTCGGGTTAACCTTAGAGCATGTTCATCGGAGTCGGCGGCAAAATGGGCAACGCCGGATTTTGCGTTGTGTGTCAGGGCTCCGCCAAGTTCATCCTTTGTGACGTCTTCGTGCGTGACGGTTTTAATGACGTCAGGCCCGGTAATGAACATATACGACGTGTCTTTGACCATCACATTAAAGTCTGTGATAGCCGGCGAATAGACCGCCCCGCCCGCACATGGGCCTAGAATACAGCTGATCTGAGGGATGACACCACTTGATAATACGTTCCGCAAAAAAATGTCGGCATAGCCAGCGAGCGAAACGACACCCTCTTGGATCCGCGCCCCGCCCGAGTCATTAAGGCCGACTATCGGAGCTCCCGTTTTCATCGCCAGGTCCATCACCTTGCAGATTTTTTGGGCATGAGTTTCTGAAAGGGAACCGCCAAAGACAGTAAAATCCTGGGCAAAAACAAAAACCTCACGGCCGTCAACCAAGCCATGACCGGTTACGACTCCATCACCCAGAAACTTTTGCGCCTCCATGCCAAAATCGGTGGAACGATGGACCACGAATTTGTCAAACTCTTCAAAACTGCCTTCGTCGAGGAAGAAATCGATTCGTTCCCGGGCTGTCATTTTGCCGGACGCCTTCTGCTTTTCTAAGCGGGCGATTCCACCGCCCTCCTCTGCGATACGCGAATTTTCTCGCAGTTTTTCGATCCGGTTCTGGATTTTTGTTTCGGGCTGCATATCGCATAAGTTTAGCCATTTTGTGGACGTTTTCAAAACGGCGTTGGACATGATTAAATGATCAAACCATGACGTTGTTGATGCAGACTATAACCAGTCGAGATAACAGCCGCCTTGTTGCCGCGCGCAAGATCATTGCGGGCAAGGACAGGGCGAGAATACTGGTCGAAGGCCGCCGTCTGGTGAACGAAGCGTTGCGCTCCGAAATCGAATTTGACGAATGTTTTGTAACGTCCGGATTTGATGACGACCAATTACTCGTGAACGTTGCCAATCGCTGCCGATTTGTGGGTGAGATGTCTGCCAGATTGTTCCACACGGTTGCCGATACCGGGACTTCGCAGGGCATTATTTTGATTGCCCAACGGCCGGAAACCTCGCTCGAGAGACTGGAAAGGTGTTTGCGGCCGGCAACTCTGCCGATCGTCGTAATGCTAAATGGGATTAACAATCCGGCCAATTTGGGAGCAATTTTTCGCACTGCGGAGGCTGCCGATGCAGCGGGCATTATCGTTTCTAAAAACTCAGCCGATGCGTTTTCACCCAAGGCATTAAGAGCCGCGATGGGAGCTAGCTTCCGAATGCCGATCCGGGTTGATGCCGGTTTTGGCGATGCGGTCGCATGGGCCCGTTCGCATGAATTGCTTGTAACCGCGGCTGATGTTTCGGCGACGCAGGATTATTCGCAGGTTGATTGGAAGCGTCCGAGACTCTTAATATTTGGGTCCGAAGCACACGGCCTTAGTTCCGACGAATTGGCGAGCGTGGACGAGACGATATGCATTAAGATGGCAAATCAGGTTGACAGCCTAAATCTAGCCGTGTCGGCCGGCATTATTTTGTTTGAATCTAAGCGGCACAACCAATAGCTATCGATTGGCATTCAGATTTGGTGATGTTTGCGGTGCCAATTCCTTCTTGAGCATGCTTTGAATCGTCGTGTCTTTTGTTACCGCCAGAGCAACCGCAATGTCCGAAGCGAGGACCTTTGTGTTAACCGGATCCGCTTCGGACAGCCTTGTCTGAGCCTCGGTCATGGCCTGGCGGGCTTTAAGATATTCACCTGACAAAAGATAAGCGCGGCCCAGCAAATAATAATCCTCGCTATCCTGCGGCGAGGTTCCATACTTTGTTATATATCCGGCAGGATCGGCGTCCACATTGCGTCTGTTTTCCTCAAATGCACTGAGAGGTATGTTGTCAGCTTTCATCACCGACAACTGTGGCGCGGGCGGTTCGGCGGTGGCAGGGGCGACGACATAGTGATAAACGCCAAAACCGGCGGCCGCTCCGAGCAACAGCAACCCGAGAGCGGCTGCCACCTTGCCGACAAAGCCTTTAGATTCTGTATCCTCCGTGTCCCGCGACGATTCGCCAAACATCGAAAACGTATCGTCGGGAACAGGTTTGGCCGCTGGTTCCTGAATAGATTCCTTTTTTGGCACAAATGGTGCGCTAGCGGCATTCAAAGCTGGCGGCACTGCCGCCATGTCAAGCGTTTCGAGCTGTATTTCCTCACTAATTGTGCTTTCCCGCACCGGGGTATCGATGCTGCCGAGCTCGAGCAGTTCGTCGTCATCGTCGAGAACTTCAAAAGGCTGCGCGGCGCGAGCCGTCGCGAGCGTCGGCTCTTCATTATCCTGAAATACAGGCGTCGCCATATGGGCAGCGGCGGCGATTTCGGCAGCGGCGACTTTTACAACAACCGCCGTCAAATTGTCCTCGGCACCGCGGTTATAACAAAGATTTTTTAGGTAATCACAAACGTCGAGCGGATCACCGCCGAATGTTAGAACGCCCCTAATTTCCTGATCACTGACATGCCGGGTAATGCCGTCGGAACATATCAGAAAAGAGGTTCCGGGCTCGATCATGATGGTTTTTAGATCGACGTCGACGACAGATTCCGCACCGAGGGCGCGGTTGATAATGTTCCTGCTGGGATGATTTTCCGCTTGTTCGACGGTCATGCGTCCTGCCCGTACCTCGTCGGCAACCATCGAATGATCTTCGGTCTCGGGGTAAAGGGTTCCGTCGCGATCGACGCGATAAAGGCGTGAGTCACCAACGTGGCCAATGGTTGCAATGTTGCCATCGAGGTGAAGTGCCACGATTGTGGTGGCCATATTAGCAAGCTGCGACAGCTCGCGGGACATCTGGTAGATCGCGGCATTTGCCCGCTCAATCGCCGTCCGCATGACGCTCTCAGCATCTTCACCTGCGGGACGGTTTGAGAATGCCTCGGCCAGTATCTCCATCGCCATCTGCGACGCGACCTCGCCGGCCTGAGCTCCTCCGACGCCATCGGCCACGGCAAAGATACCGCATTTGGCCATATCAAGGTAAGAGTCCTCGTTCTGCGGCCTTTTTTCGCTCAAACCACGGTCGCTTACCGCTCCCGAGGAAATGGGAAATGACGTGTTCATAGACAAATCTCCATAAAGGTTAATTCTATTTATGACAATGATTATGCCGTATTACTTAAGCTGCAACTTGAATGGCATCTTTGCGTCGGTCGATGCTGTTTCGATGCGAAAACGCCATCAGCATGCCGAGCATGACAAAACTGGTGATGAGGCTAAAACCTCCGTGGCTGACGAATGGCAGCGTAATCCCCGTCATAGGAAGTGCACGGGTTATGCCGCCAATATTAACCAGCGCCTGAAATCCGATAAACGCAGCCAAGCCGATCGAGCAAAGCTTGCTGAACATATCGCGCGAATCGCGGGCAGTTCGCACTCCCGCGCCGACAAATACAATCAGGGCAAAGGTTATCAATAAACCTCCGAAAAGTCCAAGTTCTTCGGCCAGAGCCGCGAATATATAATCCGAATCGGCAACCGGGATCAACTCAGGATAGCCCAGGCCCAAGCCCCGGCCCGTGGTCCCGCCTGACGCCAGGCCAAATGTGGCTTGTGCCGGCTGAAATGCGAGCACGTCAAACCAGGCATCGACGTTGATCGTTCGCTGCAGATTTGGGTCATCGGCGATCATTGCCGGCAGATTTGGATCCTTTTCAACCAGCTTTTTGTAGTAAGCGTCATAGTCTTGTTTCCACCAAGACGTCTCCGGCGTCGGCGGGTTAAACCCGTCTAGCCAGAGATGAAACCGCTGTTGAATTCGGTCTGGCAGAACCGCCTTTACCGGCGAAGCGAGTGTTGGCAGCAGTGGTATTTTCTCTTGGGTTTTAGGCGGCAGGGCACCGACGACAAGAATTGAAACGACAAGCAGCACGCTGCCGACGAGGACGAACCGTTGTGAAAATCTGCGTATAGCGATCAGGTAGAGTGTCGCATAAACGGCGCTGAAAACCATCATTTGGCCAAAATCCTTCAGCACAAAAAACGGCAAAAAGGGAAGCACTGCCATGAAAACGAGAGGCAAGGCGTCTTTGGCCCTGGGAATTCCCCAGTATGTACGGGCCAAATTCTTGTACAACACCGCCAAAATCGCTGCAAAGCCGATCAAAAAGGGTATTTTGGCGAGTTCCCACGGCGTGAGATTCGCTCCAAATTTGCCCGCCTTGGACCATATCGCCGCGACAAACAATGGCCCGAGGGTCAGCATTACGATCAGAAAGCCATTCTTCTGCAGCAGGTCAAGGACTTTATCGCGTCGCAGCAGTATGTATGCCATGAGCATGCCGATGATGCCCAGCAAAGGATTGACTGTCTTGCCCGACAGAAATACTTCTGAATATGTCTCGGTGGCGGGAACCTGCTTTTCGGCGGAAAGGTCAACGGGCGACGGCGGCGTTGCCGGTAAGCCCATTATCTGCTTCTTTTCGGCCGAATAGTTTTCCTGAATATAGTGGAGTTGAAGCGTTTTTGTCTTGGCCTGCCGAGCCTCAGCCTTGTCTTGTCGCGAGGTGTATTCCGGGTCGCTAAACAACCGGTATTGAACCGTCAGTCCGATCGAGAACATGAGAACGGCGACGGTATATATCGTCCAGTTGCCATCAAATTTAAGAATCCGCTTTAAGATAACCGGCAGAAATGCAAGCAGGGAAAGGAGTAAGAGGTTTCGGCCAGCAGTAATGGTTGAGGTCTCATAACCGCGTATCAGTGCGCCATAGTAAATGGAGTAATGTGAGATAGCCGTGACCAGCACGATCAGCACTAGAATAAAGAAATGCGAGGAAGTTCTGTTTTTCATTTACCTGGTGAGGTTTACCGATTCCTTTTTGGCGCCGGAACCGGCCGCGGCGGTGCCGGTTGGTATTTGGCCCCAAGCAGCCCGAGGCTGCGAGCCTTTAGTATTACATCTGCGGCGATCGGCGCCGCCGTCGTACCTCCATATGCATTTCCGATATCCTCAATAACCACCGCGATGGCGACCTGCGGATTGTCAATCGGGGCCAAAACCAGGAACCAGCCGTCTGTTCGCTGGCGTTCGACCGGATCGAAATAATCCTCATATTCGCCATTAGCATTCTTTCGACGTTTTTTGATCGTCTTGCGGGTTCCGTCCTTATTAAAAACCGGCACGCCGTCCTTTTCGGCGGTTCCGGTCTTTCCTCCGGTCTCGATTCCGGTTCCAGCCAGTTTTGCCCTAACAACGCCGCCGGTTCCGCCAGGTTCTTCGGTGACGGTGGACATTATGTCCCTGACCGCTGCTGCCTGAGGCCTGGAAAGCACCTGTGCAAACATTTGCGGTTGAATATCTGCCTCGATTTTTGGCTTCATCAGTTTGCCGTCAATGTTTCCTGCCGCTGCCCCGATCAATGCCATTTGAAAAGGCGTCATTTGGCCTGCCATTCCCTGGCCCATTCCCTCAAGCCCAAAGTCGAAATGACTTAACTCTTTGCCAGTGACAATCGTCGAACGGGACGGTGCGATAGAATTCGCGATTCGAGGAGTACTTGTATTCCAGATTTCGGAGAAAAATCCCTGCTTTGTCGCCTCAGCACCGGTTTCTACGGGCAGCATTCCCACCTGACGGGCTGTCTCACCCATGCGTTCACGCCCGAGGGCGTTGGCCATTTGTGCGAAATACTGGTTGCTCGAGACCTTGAACGCTTCCTTGAGCGGAACGGCTTCTGAACAGGCATGGCAACTGCCGCCATCATCACAGATCGGTCGTGAACCTCGAAAAGGCGTGTAACAGGGAGGCACCGCAGACGACGGCCGGCCGGGAAAAAGCAGATTCTCGCGTCCCGCGCGGAATGCAGATATCATCGTAAACGTCTTGAAGGTCGATCCCGGGATATAGAATTCGCGTGTCGCTCGGTTAAGCAGGGGCTTATTATCCCGGTCGGACTCAAGCTTCAAAAAGCCTTCGGTCGTTCCAGCTTGGGTCAAATTAAAGGACGGGTTTGAGTACATCGCCAGCACTTCACCGTTCTGCGGATTTATGACAACAATTGCCCCTTTCTTATTTTCAAGTTTTTGAGCGACGAAGGCCTGCAAATCGCGATCTATCGTTATCCTGACATCGTTTTGTTCAGGTTCCGGTTTTCGATATTTAAATAGGATTTCCCAGGCTTCCGGCAAAGGGTCGGAATTTCGTTTGTAAAGTGTCCGTTCGAGGCCCGGGGTGCCGCGCTCCGTTCCCAGCAAATGGGCCATTTCTTCTTCAAGAGCAAATCCTCGTACTATCGCTCCATCCGGATTAACTTTGTAATAGGCCAGGGCATTACTGAGTTTTCCCGAACGGTCGAGCATCCATCCGCGAAGACTCGCGGCACTCGCCCGCCGGTTGCGAAGGTCCTTGTAATTTAGAGCCTGAAACTGTTCATTCGATTCGTCCGCAAAATAGGTCCAGTAAACCTGGAATCCGTAAACAGATAATGCAATTACAACGAAAAATACCTGCCAGATCCGCAAACTGCGGTTTGTGATCGTTTGGGTAAGCCGGCGTTTGACAGCAGCCGGCAAATCGCGTTCGAAGATGAATTTTGGCCTTCGAAAATTGTCAAAGAAGGTAATGACGAGAAATCCGATGAGTATGCCGACGCCGACAATATAGACAATTGTTAGCCCCGCCGGCGTGCGTTCGAGGACCTGGCCGCCGAAAATGTTTTCCGGCTTAAATTTGGTCCAATCGATTAGGAAAAGTAAAAATGAGGTCATTCGCCTGTTTTGGTATCTGAAGCGGTTATTTGGACTTCCGTGGTCTCGTCCGACGGTTTCTCAGCCAATTCAACGGTTGTCGTCCGGCTCGTAAACTCAAATCCGCCGATCTCGATGGTTTCATTGCCGGTAACATCCTCAGTTGGTTGGGGAATTTCTAAATCAGCGGGTTCGGTCGGCACATACTCGAAACTTACTTCAACGACTCCAAACTTGACCTTATCGCCGTCTGCTAACAAGGTCGCCTTACCATAGGCAATACGCTGGCCGTTAATGAAAGTTCCGTTTGTCGAGCCCGTATCGGCAACGGAAATGCCGCGTTCTGAATCGACCGCGAGTGAGGCGTGGATTTTGGAAACGCTGGCGTCGTCGATAACCAGATCGCTGCCGCCGGTTCGCCCAACCGACACGCGTCCACCGGGCCTAACTTCTAGCCGCCGGTCTTTCGGGCTTCCTTTTAATTCGAATCGCGCAATGAAAACTGCGGCGTCGGATTTTGGCGGCAAAAGCGAAGTTTCGGCCAACTTGGAAACGTCCATCGCCGGCAGCGTCACGTTTAGAGCAGCCTCGCGTTCCTCTTCGGAAAACTGTTCAAAACTCACAAAAAGCCTGACTCCTTCGGTAAAGTAGTCCGGCTTTACTTCGAGTTTAAGAGGTGCGTAAGTATAATATAGGGAATCATTTACATGATCTGCCGCAGCGGTGAGAAGTTCAGTTTGCAGTTTTTCCAGTGCGTCTTCTGAATCCGTCGAAAACTTATCCCACTGCATTTTTAGCTTTATATTGTGAGGAACGAGAACGCCTTTTCCCGGAACCTGCTTGGCTTCCGCATCAAGCAATTTCTTCATCCGTTCGATCAGTTCACTTGTTGCGAGGCTGCTCGACGGTATCCATCGCCGGCCGGTAAAACGGTCAAGGGTGTCGCCAATGCGGGTCAGCGCACCTTGCAAAAACCAGTCCGCTGAGAAAGCCTTCTTCGATTCCGGTGGTTTATCAGTCATTTAACGACAGTCAGAACCCAAAACAAACGGACAAAGTCTGCCACAATTTTAACTGATTAACGGTTCAAATAAAAGCAAAAGTAATGTCTTGATTTCTGGCAGTTAAACAATGTAAAATATTTTTGGAAGATATTGTACATTCCAACTTTTCCTTATTAGCGACCCCACACTTTGAGAACTGTCGATAAATCGATCAAAAAATTGCGTTAGAAGCTATGAACGGTAGAACTCATCCGGAAAGAAGCAGCACTTCAGGATTTTCAGCCATTGAAATTCTGATTGTTCTTGGCATTGTAAGCGTCTTGACGGCGATTTCTCTTCCATACATCGTTAATTTTAAGAAAGCGTACAAGTCCGAGGATCAGGCACTCAAAATCCTTGACGTAATGCGCGAGGCGGCTCAGCTTGCGATCGCGCGGCGACGAACAATAAGGTTTGAGATCGATCTTACAGACAATGCCGTGCTCATTATTGACGAGAACAACACTGCGACGGACACGCAAATCAAAAAGATTCCTCTCGAAAAGCCGAAAGACCTTCGCAATGATGTACTGCCTGCCGGCATTACCAAGCCAAATCCGCCGAACTATACCGACATTGCATTTACGACCGACACTGTGGGCCATTTGGCAGGAGCGACCAACGTCAGTGGACATACTATTTGGGCCGCCCGGTTCAGAAGCGACGGTTCGGTGGTTACGGCCGGTAATGTCCCGATAAACGCAAACATCTATATCTGGCCGCCAATCTCGTATGGCAGCACTACGCCGCGAAACAAATCCGAAGTCAGGGCAATCACAATGTTCGGCGGCAGCGGAGCGATCCGGTATTGGAAGCACAACGGAACGACATTTGTCGCAAACCAGTAAGCAAAGACATGAAACGCACAACAGAATCCGGCTTTTCTTATATCGACGTCATGATTTCGATCGTCATTCTGATGATCGGTATTTTGGCGCTATTGTCCGCCGTGTCGGGCTCAATGCTTCAGGCAAAGGGCCACGAGCAGCAACTGTTGGCAAAGCAGTATGCAACGTCAACTATGGAATCGATAATGGCGGCCAAAGAGACAGATCCGACCAGGCTTGGGTGGAACTCGATAGGCAACGTAGGCTCAAATCCGGATTATGTCACCGGCGTTCCGCAGGGGATTTTTGTAGTCGGATTTCAGCCTGTGCGGGTTGACGCCGGGCCGGATGAGGTTGTTGGGACCGCAGATGACACGGGAGCTACTGTTTCGCAGCTCCAGAGGCGGGTCGTAATAACGGACGTATGTGACCCGGATCGTCCGTCGCCGGTAATTTGCTCACCGGCGGGAACCTCGCAGGTCCGCATCAGGCAGGTTGAGGTAGATATCAGATACAACGTCGGGGCTTTGCAGAGGGAAGAGACGCTGCGTACCGTTTTAACCGACTACGCAGTTGTGAATTAGAGGGAAGTTGTATGCAGAAAACTGTAAATGGCAAGAATTCGTCGGAATCGGGATTTTCGCTCGTCGAACTCCTTGTTTCGATGGTGATTTTTTTGGTGATTTCCGGTGCGGTGTGGGGCCTGCTTCGCAGTGCCCAACAAGGCCGCTCGGTGGTTAGCGAACAGACGAACCTGGCCAAAAATGTGCGTCTTGCTCTGAATATCATGACCCGCGATGCATACAACGCCGGGTACGATTATCCTGCGGCCAGTACTGTTGTTCTGCCGGATAACCGTATCGCCACCAGGCTCGGAGTTCCCGCCGATTCTGACACCTCGCGCGATACAGTGCCGCCAATAATTGCCGGAAACAATATTACCTTAAACACCTTCAACTCCGCTGCAAATGTGAGGACCGACCAAGTGACGTTCCTTTATCGCGACTCGACGTTTAACGTCGTCGGTGGCATTTCTCAGTCGCTTGGAATAAATGCTGCCACGACAACCTCAGGCGGCATTGACGAAATCGTGCCGTTGACAGGAGGGAATTCGGCTTGTCGCATAAACGACATTTACTTGATTACCGGGGCAACGGGCTCAACCTTGGGACTTTCGACGGCGATGAACGGAGCTACTGCAGTCCAGTTTTCCAATGGTGATCTGCTTGGATTTAATCAGACGGGAACCTCTGGCCCGCTAAGGGCAATTTCGACGCCCGCAAGTATGTATCGGGTCAGAATGTTGACCTATTTTGTAACGGCCGACGGGATTTTGACCCGTCGCGAATATGCAAACATATTGCCGGCGGTCGCACAGGTTGACGAGCCTTTGGTCTATAACGTTGAGAATTTCCAGATTCAATACGTCATGGACGACGGCACCCTTTTAGACAACCCAAGTGCCGGCGCAGACGGTGTTGCCGGCAACGCCGACGATTTACAGGCGAATCTGGCCTTTGTGCGGCAGATCAGATTTACGGTCAGCGTTAAGTCAACCGAGAAGAATTCTTCAGGCCAGCCATATAAGGAAACAATGACCACAACGGTAAGTACACGAAATTTGGGTTTCAAATAATTGAGCATTAACGGGGCATATAGAAATGAAGACGAGAAGTACAATTGATAATCGCAATGCATCGACGGTTGGCAAGAGGGGCGAAGAGGGTTCAGCAATAGTGATCGCTCTATTCGTCTTGGCCCTCATAAGCGTATTTGTGGCCCTTGCGATGTCGCGATCATCGGCCGAGGCGGCCGCCACAGGCAATGAAACTGCCGAGGCCAGGACGTTTTACGCCGCGCAGGCGAGTCTCGAAACGATGACGCGAAACTTTAACAAGGTTTTTGAGGTTAAGCTAAATCCTACGGCAGCCGATCTGAATAACGTAAGGACGGGAACGGTAGCCGGGCTTGGTACCTATACTTTCTTTCAGGAACTCGACGAATTGCCCACAGCGCCGGCTGACCGCGTAAAAAACCTCGAAATCGGCCCGTTTGCCGGACTCTACGCACTTCGCGACAATTGGCGGCTCAGGACCACAGCCACGAGCAACAACGGAACCACCGCAAGTCCGGTTGGTACGCAGGTCCAATTGACGCGAAACGTGCTCAACAATCGTATCCCGATCTTTCAGTTCGGTATCTTTTATAATGACGACCTCGAACTTTTCCGCCCACCGCGATTCAGTTTCGGCGGCCGTGTGCATTCCAACGGCAACTTTTTTATCTCGCCGGGATCGGAGGGCGTGTATTTTGACTCGCGCGTGACGGCGGCGGACCAGATCGTAACCCAGACCTGGAGAAACTGGGACCAGGTTGACAGCACCAATAACGAGACATGGATCAAAAACGCGTCCGGGACATTTGTGCGGCTGCAGCCGACGATGGGGAGCGTTTTAAACACGACTTTGGGAGCGGCGAATAACATATTTCAGTTTCCACCATCGGTTCCGGTACCTGCACAGACGCCAAATCCGGACTTGCCGCCGAGCCGTGTAAACCCGACGTGGGCTTCGCAGAGCGCCGTTTTTGACGGGAACTTGAGGGCACAGGTTCCGGCCCTAAAGCTGCCGCTCAACGTGGGCTATCCGACCGATTTGGTTGAAATGGTACGGCGCGGAAAGGAAGTTGCGACTTCGTCGGGCGGTGATCTGGCAAATATCGGCGGCGTTCTCGGGCCGGTAACGGCCGCAAGCCAAGACGATGGAATCCTACGCAGCGAACGGTTTACGAACAAGACCGGCATCCGCATCAGCCTGGCTGACAGCCAGGCAAAGTTGCCGGGGTGTGCCTCAGGGGTAGGTATTACACCGGTTGCGGCTTCGATGAAATGCGGCATCCGGTTGGATGGCCGAATTGACGGCTCAGGCACTGAGATGAACGTATCTCCGACGCCAACACCGACGCCGGAACGCGTCCGAGGCTACCAGCCGCTCCCGATGAAGAAAAGTGTCTCAGACACTAACTTTACAAACGACCCGTACGTTGCGACCAGACTAAACGGAGAGCGATTTTATACCGGCGGGACCGCCGTCGGCCGCGAAGTTTGGATCAAAGTCGAATTCATGCGGACAAACGTCGCGACTGGCTCAATTCTGGCCACTGACAACACCGAAGATTTTCTGAGCATGGGCGTGACGGAACCGGCACGCAGGATCATGGACGGTTCGACGGTGAAGTTTCAGATCACGGATAACCGGTATCAAGCAGGGACCTGGGATTCGCTATACGATTTTGATGGCCAGATAGATCCGACAGCGATTGGGCCGACCTCTGCACAGACGCCGACGCGACAGGACATTGACAATCGTTCGGTCATAAAACTTCAGCGTTTTGTGATTCCGGGCAAACCGATTCCGACGCCAAGCACGACCCCG
>Ga0138256_10002215_pt1 | contig 20967 bp, 16 predicted proteins | sample KNB2016incub_MG_FD_105486 | JGI IMG/M metagenome (GOLD analysis project Ga0138256, IMG submission 105486) | Active sludge microbial communities from wastewater in Klosterneuburg, Austria - KNB2014incub_MG | ecosystem: Engineered > WWTP > Activated sludge > Unclassified | place: Austria... | reverse complement strand
AAGCGCTCGCGGATCATCAGCGCGATGCGTGCCTTCATGAGCGGAGCGGGCTATCACGAGGTGGAGACGCCAGTGCTTCAACCCGTTCCGGGTGGTGCTGCCGCTCGTCCATTCGTGACGCACCACAATGCCTTGGATATGCCGTTGTACATGCGCATCGCGAACGAGCTCTACCTCAAGCGACTCATCGTCGGTGGTTTCGATGGCGTGTTCGAGTTCAGCCGGAACTTCCGGAATGAAGGCATGGACCGTACGCACAACCCGGAGTTCACCATCATGGAACTCTACGTGGCGTACAAGGATTACCGCTGGATGATGGAGTTCATGGAACGGATGCTCGAACAGGTATGCACGGCGACGCACGGTGTATCGAACGCGGCGTTCCAAGAGAACACGATCCAGTTCACCGCGCCCTACAAGCGCATCACCATGTGCGGTGCGATCCAGGAGAAGACCGGCAAGGATGTGTTGGAGATGGATGAAGCAGGATTACGCTCACTGTGCGCCGCGAACAACATCCACGTGGAACCCAGCATGGGCAAAGGCAAGCTGATCGATGAGCTGTTCAGTGCGCTCGTGCAGCCCGGATTGATCCAGCCCACCTTCGTCACCGACTTCCCGTTGGAGATGAGCCCGCTGTGTAAGAAGCATCGCGATGACCCACGCTTGACCGAGCGTTTCGAGCTTTACGTGAACGGCTTCGAGCTCGCGAACGCATACAGTGAGTTGAACGACCCGATCGATCAGCGCGAACGCTTCGAGGAGCAACTCAAACTCCAACAGCGCGGCGACGATGAAGCGATGTTCATCGACCAGGATTTCTTGCGCGCGTTGGAGTATGGCATGCCGCCTACAAGTGGCGTCGGCATCGGCCTCGATCGGCTGGTGATGCTGCTCACGAACAATCCGGCCATTCAGGAAGTGTTGTTCTTCCCGCAGATGCGGCCGGAGAAATTCAGCTAGGCTATTTCGCCTTGGCCTTCTTGGCGGGCGCTGCTTTTTTCGGCGCAGCCTTCTTACTTGCCTTCGCAGCCGACTTGCCCGCCGATGCGCCGGAACGTCGCGGTCCTTCGTGCAACGCCATCCGGTTCCCCTCGCTGTCAATGAACAGCGCGAAGCTGCCCGCCGCATCACTGATCAAGGTCCTGGACATGATCACGCGTCCACCGGACAGGTCGATGCGCGCGAGGATGTTGTCCATATCGAAACTCGCGTTCAGGTAGATCAGGGTTCCGGTATCGTTCGGCATGCATCCCGGGCCTTGGACCAGGGCACCACCGATGCCGTGCTCCGCCGGGAAATAGGCCATGGCGAAATCCCCGTTGTAGGCGACCTCCATCTCCATGTTGTAGATGGCATTGTAAAAGGCCGTCGCCCGATGGATATCATAGACGGGGATCTCGAACCAACTGACGAAATCCTTCAATCGGATGTGGTTCTTACTTGCTGCTGCTGTGCTTCCCATGTTCAATACGCCGGACCCCGGCGCTGGTATTTGTTCATTGCTCTGCTTGTTCCGCTGGCGGCCGGAAGGATGGGACGAAGGCGGCGGGGTCCGTATCCACCACGATACGCGCTTCTTCACGCATCTGCAATTCGCCCAGCTCCTGCACCCGGCTTGGTTTGATCAAGGGACCAAGGCTATCCAAGTAAGGATGCTTGACCCCTTTCTGGTAAACGGTGAAGTCGATCATGTGGTCGCGAAAACTCTTCAACGGCTGTCCCAAACGAAGCACGCCGAGCTCACGACTGCGACGGACCTTTTCCAAGTTGATCTCGATGGGGAAGTACTCCTCATTGTTCTGGGCCTGGTAGATCACGCGACCATCAGGCCCGCACACGATGCTGCGTCCGCTGCCTCCTGTATCCAGCCCGTTCACATCGAAGAAGTAGCACTGGTTGATCGCCGCCGATGCACGCGCGATGCTCAGTTCGATGTCCCGATCGATAGTGCCGGTAAGTGTGGGGTGCAGGATCACTTCGGCACCCATGACAGCCAGTGTTCGTGTGGTCTCCGGGAACCACATGTCGTAGCAGATGCTCACACCGAACATGCCGACGTCAGGCACATCGAACACACAGAACTCGTGTCCCGGTGTAACGCCTACTTCGTATGGGTAGAAGGGGAACATCTTGCGGTAGCGCGTGACCACGCTTCCTTCCGGATCGATCACCGTGGCGGTGTTGTAGATCTTGCCGTCCTTCTTCTCGAAGATGCTGCCGGGCAACAGCCAGACGCCATGCTTCGCCGCTGCCGCGCACATTTCCTGCTCGAACGCCCCCGGCACTTCCTGGGCGTTGTGCGTCAGCGGGCCGTAAGCGCAGAGTTCACTGAAGACCACCATATCCACCCACGGATAGATGTTCATGAGGATGTCCAGCTTCAGCTTCATGGCCGCCACGTTCGGGACGGCCGCGTTCACACGCATCTGGATGCCTGCGATGGAGAATGGTTTCATTGGGAATTCGTTGTTCGTTCTTGGTTGTTCGTTGTCCGTCTCACGGGCTCCACAGGGAATGCTGCGACAGCCTCTTCAACACCCGACAACTCTCAGGCGCAGATCTTCTCAAGCTCCTCCTCTATGATGTCCAAGCCCTTGTTCAGCAATTCGTCGCTGATCACGAGCGGACAAAGCACACGGATCACGTTCTTCTCTGTGCCCGCGGTGATCACGATCAGGTCGCGCTTTGCGCAGGCGTTCATCAGTTCCGCACAGGTAGCGGCATCGGGCCGGAGCGGATCGCGATCGACGACGAACTCCATCGCCATCATGGCGCCCAGTCCGCGGACATCGCCGATGCAGGCATGCTTCGCTTTCATCTTTTCAAAACGCTTGCGGATCACCGCTCCCACGTGGCGTCCTTTTGCGTTGATGTCGATCTCCACCATGTAGTCGATGGTGGCGAGCGCGGCCGCACAACTCACCGGGCTACCGATGTAGGTGCCACCGATGCTGCTCGGCGCGGCCGAGTCCATGATCGAAGCCTTTCCCATCACAGCAGCGATCGGTAATCCGCTGCCCAAGGATTTCGCCCATGTGCTCAGGTCCGGCGTCACACCGAAATGTTCGAAGGAGCTCCAAGCGCCGGTCCGTCCGAAACCACTTTGGATCTCATCGAAGATCAGGAGGATGCCGTGTTGGTCGCACCACTTTCGCAATCCCTGCACATAGCCTTTCGGCGCCACGTTGAATCCACCTTCACCTTGAACCAGTTCGATGATCACGCAGGCGAGCTGGCCCGGGTCGATGGTATTGTGACCCAACACCTCCAGTGAATCCAACTCGGCCTTTACGAACTGGGCCTCGCTTCGACCCGCGCCATGGCGATAGAAATTCGGGAACCGGGTGCGATACACCTCCGGCGCATACGGACCGCAATCCGGTTTGTAGGCCACCTTGCTGGTCAAGGTCATGGCCATCAGGGTACGGCCATGGAAGGCATCCGTGAAGCAAAGCACACCTTGTCGCTTGGTGGCTTGCCGGGCGATCTTGATCGCGTTCTCCACCGCCTCGGCACCGGTGCTCACCAAGAGCGTCTTGGTCGGGCCGCCATGTGGAAGAAGCGCATTCAACCGTTCGCACAGTGCGATGTATGGTTCGTAGCTGGCTACGTTGAAACTCACGTGCAGGAACTTGGCGGCTTGCTCCTGGATGGCCTTCACCACCGGGGGCGGACAATGTCCGGCGTTCACCACACCGATACCGCCAGCAAAGTCGATCAGTTCGTGTCCATCCTCGTCGATGATGGTGGCCCCCGATGCGCGGACGGCGGTGGCGTGATTGAACATCCCGACGCCGTTCGGTACGGCTGCCTTCCGCCGGGCGATCAGTTCTTGGCTTTTGGTCAGTTGGTCGGTCATGTTCAGTGGAATGCGGCTGCGAAGTTCGATCATATCAACGGCAGGCACGAAGAAGGAAGCGCGTAGGATGCCAACAGCGGAACGCGTCGGGTGGTACTTGGTTGGTGGTCCCTCCTTCACGGGATCCCACTCCGACGATTCAGTCGAGTCGGTGGGCCAAGGTGACGGTCTTCCGGTAACGCTCCGTGTTCCCACTCAGGTCGAAGACCTCGAAGAGCATGATGTAAGGCCCCATGCGGCCCTTGCTTCCATCGTCCAGGATCCCGTCCCAACTGATGGCGCCTTCCACGCCGAGCAGTTGGTTCTCCATCAGCTTGCGCACCTCGCGCCCGGCAACGTCGAATGCGGAAAGGGTTCCAACGAAACCCGCCTGATCGAAATGATAGACCACGGTAAGTACGTCCTCGAACCCGTCATTGTCCGGACTGAAGATCGCGGGCTCAATGGTCATTTCGCCGGAAGGGGAAGCGGTAGCACTGTACTGCGAATTGCGGAAGCCCGGCGTTGCTCTTCCGGCCACATCCGATGCTGTTTGCCAGTTGGTATTGTCGCTGGTCGGTCGGTCCGGATCGATGCGCTCAAGGCTATAGCCTTCGGGCTTGTTCACCAAGGTGAAGTGAAGGTTGTCATCGTAGCGGAACAGGTCCAGCACCGCACTCGCCGCATCCAGCAGGACCACCGAACCATTGCCATTGTTGTAGCTCGGCATGGACATTTCGAGGAAACGGTCCACGTGGCTTTGGCGATAGCGCGCGGCGATGTCACTCACGCTCGCAGTGAGCAGGATGTACTCACCTGGCAAGAGCAACACGGCGTCGGTGGTGATCACATGATTGCTCGCGATCGCGCCGTTGGTCTCGTTCGCGAGTTGGAGGTTCGCAAGGCTCAAGGTCTTCTGGGACCGGTTGTACAACTCCACGAAGTCGCTACCGTTCGGATCGGGGTCATACAACACTTCGTTGATCATCAGATCCCCGGCGGAGATCGGTTCTGGCAAAGCGAAAGAACCGCTGTTGTTCGCGGCGATCATATTGCCCGTGCAATCCGTCACACCGATCACCGAGAGTGTGTACACCGTGCCCACAACGATGCTGGAGGAAAGTGTGAGCAACACACGGTTGTCCGTGCCGACCACCGCAGAAGCATTTGCAACTGCAAGCAAGGGAGTGATCGAATAACCGCCTGCAACCAGCGATCCGGCGTTCATCGCCTCATTGAAGACGAGCACGAGTTCGGTGGTGCTCTGCACCTGAACGCTCACCAAGGTCGGAGGCGTCGTATCGGGTGTCGGGTCGAAGACGGAGTTGATGGCACCTGGAGTTCCGCCCAACGGCGCATTGCTTGCGATCCAGTTCGCGGCGCCCGAACACGGCGCGTACGGGTTGATCTGTTCGAGCGTCCAGCCGCCGGCGCTCTTCACGGCATCGCGGTACCAACTCAATGCATAGTTCACCGCATCGATGAGCGTATTGTCCGCTGCGGTCAGTGCGAGGTTGTCGCCATCATTGTTCAAGGATGGAAGCGAGGTCACGGAGATCCGGTTCGGAACGGACGGGAACAACGTAGAGCCCACCGCGCTGGTTATGAGGACGTATTGCCCTGGCCCAAGTACGTAGTTGGGAAGGGTCGCGGTGCTCGTTCCGTCGGTGAATTTCCATCCGGCCAGATCGAAGGTCCTGTCCGTGGTGGTGTTGAACAACTCGACGAATTCGACCTCGGGAAGACCAACGACCGGGCTCTGGTCCGCCATGAATTCATTGATCACCACATCGCGGTACACCGGCATCACCGGTACCACGAATTGGAAGTTCGCGACTTGGTCCACGCAGGCATTCCCCGTGGGGTCCTCTACTCCATTCACCGTAACGGTGTAGGTGGTATTGCCGATCAGCGGTGTGGTGAGCGTGAGCCGAACGGTGGTCGAGCCATTCAGCGCAGCACTTTGCACTGCGATCCCGTTGTTGATCACATAGTTCGTTGTTGGTGTGACCGATGCCGAGGCAAGCGGCTCATCGAACACGAGATCCACGATCGTGGTGCTGATCACATCGGCACTCAGCAGCACGGGTGCAGTGAAGTCCACGGGGATATTCCCCGCCACGAAGTCGTCGAAGAAGTGGTTGTTGATCGGACTGGCCGCGCTGCTCTGCACCACGTAGATCCCGAAGTGTGAGCAACTGGACATGGTGGCATCGGATACCGGGCCAGCGCTCGCGAACGTCCCCGTGTTGCCATCGTCGAATAACAGGGTCCAATCATTCGCGGCAGAACGCTCCACCCGGATCTTGAATGGGTTGCTGGTACTGCTGTTGATGATCCCCGGGGGGCTGGAAATGATCAAGGTGTTGATTCCGCTCACCCGCTTGTACAACTCGACCAGATCACTCGTTCCTCCCATGCGAACGAACCACCCGTTCTGCACAGCGGACAGATCGGCGTTGTCGCTCATCAAATAGGTGTCCACGTAATTCGCGCCACTGGTGGCGAAGCGCAGATCGATGAACCATTCCCAGCGCGCATCGGAAGCCAGCGTGCTGGGCGTGCTGAGGTAGTAGTTCGCAACTCCGGGACTGTTACTGCGAAGGGCGAGATTCCCGCCCTGGTCAACGACCGTGAACAGGCCATCATTGCCGCTCCATACCGTACCGATGGTGAAGTCCCCGTCCTCGAAATCATCGGCGAGTTGGCCGTAGATCGGGGTCATGGTCAGCAGCAGCAAAAGGAGCGATCCGATCACGCGGAACAACTCGAAGGAACGTACTCGAATGATCATCTTGGAAGTGGGGTCCGGCTCTCTGGACCAGTGGACAAGGTAGTACTTTCGACCGCCGTACTTCGTTCCATCCACAACATGAAAGTCGCTGTAGTAGGTGCCACCGGTCTGGTCGGTGGGGTGATGCTCAAGGTTCTTGAGGAGCGCGAATTCCCCGTGGACGAATTGCTTCCGATCGCCACCGCGCGGAGTGTCGGCGGCATGATCCGGTTCCGTGGGAAGGACGTTGAAGTGATCAGCATGGAGGCGGGGATCGCGGCGCGTCCGGATATCGCGTTGTTCTCTGCGGGTGGCGCTACCTCGTTGGAGTGGGCGCCACGATTCGCGGAAGTTGGTTGCACGGTCATCGACAATAGCAGTGCGTGGCGCATGATGCCGGGCAAGAAGTTGATCGTGCCGGAGATCAATGGCCATGTATTGACCACCGAGGATCGGATCATCGCCAACCCGAATTGCAGCACGATCCAAATGGTACTGGCACTTGCCCCTTTGCACAAGGCGTTCGTTGTGGAGCGCGTCATTGTTTCAACCTACCAGAGTGTTACCGGTACCGGAGCCAAGGCGGTGGAGCAGATGGAGAATGAGCGTAACGGGATCGAAGGCGGGATGGCGTATCCGTTCCGGATCGATCGCAATGTGATCCCGCGTTGCGATGTCTTCACGGACAATGGCTACACGAAGGAGGAGATGAAGTTGGTACACGAGACGAAGAAGATCCTCGATCCTGCGATCCGCGTGACCGCCACTGCGGTGCGCGTGCCGGTGACCGGCGGTCACAGCGAAGCGGTGAACGTGGAGTTCGCGAAAGAGTTCGAGTTGGATGAGGTGCGAAAGCTCCTGAGGGAAGCGCCCGGCTTGCAACTGATGGATCAGCCGGAGAAGGATGAGTATCCTATGCCGTTGATCGCGCACGGGAAGGATGAGGTTTTCGTGGGTCGGTTGCGGCGCGATGAGACCCAGCCCCGCACATTGAATATGTGGATCGTGGCGGACAACCTGCGCAAAGGCGCCGCGACCAACGCCGTGCAGATCGCGGAGCTACTCGTTCAAGAGGGGCTGCTCCGGAGCATCCCGGCCTGAGTCCTTCTGAAGTGCGAACACCTCGTACGACGAATTGCTGAACAGGACTTTCGCATTCCGGGCGAACACGAATTCGCGTGCCGACTTGTAGTGGACCACGATCAGTTCTCCGCTCAACAGTGGATCGGTGATCCGCCCATCGAAGAAGTCGTTCAGGGATCGATGCCGTTGATCCGCCCAAGGCGTGTTGGACCGATGCGAGTAGTACGTGCGATGCGGTGTGTAGACGAGAGCCAGGTATGCCACCATCGGGTCGTCCGCGACCACAAGAGAATTCCCGGAAGGGATCTTCGCGAGCCGGTCCAGCACTTCCTTCAGGTCCGGGGTCAGGTTGATCGCCTCGCCTGCACCGTTATGGAACTCCACCGTTCGCTTGCCCAGCCAAGCAGCATTGTCCGTCAAGAACAACGCGGTCACGAGCCCGAGTACCGGCCATCGCCAAGTGGATGATCGCAACCGTGCGAACCAGCGCGCAAGCACAGGCGCCCCCAAAAGGAACAGCCCGGCCCATGCATAACCGCGCGTGAAATGAGCCGGCTGGATGGCGGTCATGAAGAGGTCGTGATTCTCGAGCGCTAGCCACACGACCACCCACACCACGAGGAGCATCGAACTGCGTGATGCTCGAAGAGGAAACCCACCGGGCCGAAGGATCCGGATGAGCGTAAGCGCAGCGACGAGGGCGTAAGCGCCAATGGTGCTGATGGGTTCCACGATCCACGGTCGGGTCCATTGCGCAACAAGGATCGCATGCTCCGGATCACGCGGTAAAAGCACCGCGTGTTGGAACAGGATGAGGCCCAACAGCAACGCGTTGCACCCAACGAACCACCACGGCGCGCGCTGCGAAGAGATTGAGCGCCGTGATAGCAAGGACCACAACGTCAGCATGGCAACGGTGGCGATACCTGTGAAGGGATGTGATAGCGCGAGGATCACCGTTACCACGAAGGCCCCTGCGAAGCGACCACGGATGACCAGAAGGATGATGGAGAAGAAGAGGAAGTGGTAATACGCTTCGAGCGGGAAGATGAGATTGCGGCCCAGGTTCATGAACCAGTATCCGTTCGCTGGGTCGAACCGGAATGCACGGATCCACGAACCCTCCAACCCTTCGCCGTGAAGCAGCCCGTACACGACGCCGCCAACGCAAAGCACACCGCCGCCCCAGATGAACAGGAGTTCGATCCATCTTGAGTGAAGCTGTTCCGGAAGAACCTCCCGCAACACCGTCAACGTCATCACCACACACAGGATCCCGAACACCACGCCGAACAAACTGAACAAGAGTCCCGGATCCATGTCAGTGATCCACCAGATCGCAGCGAACAGGATGGTCTGCGGTTGGAAGTGGATCGGGCGCGAGTCCGGATCCGCCGAGAAGGGGAGGGCGTACAGCAACCCGTTCGTCGCGCCGTCGAGGTACTGGCGCGCGTTCGCCATGTAGTAGGGTTGGTCGTACTGTATGGATCCCGTGGGGATCCGTGGATCACCTTCCGCCGGTGAGTAGTGTGCAATAAGTGGTACGAGGACCGGTGCGTGCAGCAGCACGGCGAAGAACCAGTCGCGCCACCGATGTGCGCGCATCGGCTAGGAAAGTGGCGGCCCTGCGGGCGTTGGTTCCGGTTCGGGAACCGGAGTTGTCATTTCCAAGTTCGGCTCGGTCCCGGCCTCTGGAACCCGACCTGAGAGCGCAAACCCCTTACGGTCCTTCCGTTGCGAGAGGATGAACAGGCCGATCCCAATGGAGATCGCCGCATCCGCGAGGTTGAACACGGGGCGGAAGAACACGAAGTACTCACCACCCCAAGCCGGGATCCAATCCGGCAAACGGCCTTCCCAGAGCGGGAAGTAGAACATGTCCACCACGGCGCCGTGGAAGAGAGGGGCGTAACCGCCATCCGGTGGAAAGAGGACCGCTTTCGCGAGCGGAGTACTGGTACTGAAGAGGAGACCGTAGAAGGTGCTGTCGATGATATTCCCCAGCGCTCCGGCGAACACCAGCGCCACGCTGGCCACCGCTGTTCGGCTTGCCCCATGCTTCACCATGCGCACGAGCGCGTATCCGATCCCTGTCACTGCGGCGATGCGCAATAACGTCAGGGCCAGTTTGCCGGCCTGCCCGCCGAACTCCATTCCGAAGGCCATGCCCCGGTTCTCGATGAAATGCAGAAAGGACCAGTCGCCTGCAAGCGGGATCGCGGTGTCGTAAAAGAACGTGAGCTTCACCCACACCTTCAGCACCTGATCGGCCAAAAGGACGAGCAGGATGATGGTGAGCGCTCGCTTCATGGTCGGGTATGCGGTCCACCGGACGCAGAGCTGATCACTTCCACGCCCCTCGACCTGCGCATCCTCAGTTGCCCATCTGCTGCTTGGCCTCAATGCTCAACGTGGCATGGGGTACCAAGCGCAGGCGTTCCTTGCTGATCAAACGACCGGTGACACGGCAAATGCCGTAGGTCTTGTTGCGGATCCGCAGTTGCGCATCCTCCAAGTGCTTGATGAACTTCTCCTGGCGTGCGGCCAACTGTGCGGTCTCTTCCCGGCTCAAGGTTTCACTGCCGTCCTCGATCATCTTGAATGAGGGGCTTGTGTCATCCGTACCGTTGTTGTCCGTGTTGGCCAGCGTTTGCTTCAGGAGGTCGTAGTCCTTGCGCGCCTCATCCAGCTTCTTCATGATGATCTCCTTGAACTCCTCAAGCTCGTCGTCATTGTAGCGCAACTTGTCAGCACTCATCAAAGTCGATACCTGCTTCTTCACCACCGGAGGGGGCATGGGCCGGTTCGGAACGGATACCTGTGTTACCAACGGAGCCGCCTTCACCACCTCCTTCGCTTCCTTCTTCACGTTCTTTTTCTTGGTCTTAGGGGCCGCAACGGGTTTGGCCGGGTGGGTTACTGGCTTTGCAACGGCAGCCTTGGGCGCGGCCTTGGCCACGGCCTTGGGTGCTGGCTTGCTCGCCACGATCTTTTTGGGTGCCGCCTGCTTGGTCGGCTTTACGACGGCCTTCTTCGCAACAGGCTTCGCCGCCACTTTCTTCACAACGGCCTTCTTCACCACTTTGGCAGGGGCCTTCTTTTTGGCCGGTGCACTGGCTTTCTTGGGCGCCGCTTTCTTCACGGGCTTGGCCGGTTTCGACTTGGCCTTGGATTTCGCGGCAGGCTTCGCCGACTTGGCGACTTTCTTGGCTGCGGCCTTCTTCACAGGCTTGGCAGGCTTCTTCGCGGGTTTCTTGGCCATGACGTTCCGGATTTTGTAAAAGGTCCGCAAATATAGCCGCCTTCACCCTTCAATTGGCCGACCGCACAAGGGATAGCGCGCATTGCAAGGTGTCGTCCAATTCCACTTGGTGTACACCGGGCGACCCGGCCGGAAGGGACGACACAATGACCTGGTCCTCAGGCGTTACGGCCAGGGTCTCAGACAGGATATAGGCCGAATGCTGTTGCACGATCCGGGTCAGTCGGGCGTCACCAACATCAAGAATATGCAGGTGTATCCGATCGGTGACCTCGAATCCGCTCTCTTTGCGAAGGGTCTGGATCCGGCTGACCAGCTCCCGAGCAAGTCCTTCTTGACGAAGTTCATCCGATAAGGTGATGTCCAAGGCGACGGTGAGTTGACCGTCCGAAGCCACACTCAGGCCCGGGATGGTCTCGGCGGTGATCTCCACATCGTCGCGCAGGAGTTCCACCTCCTGACCCTCGACCGTGAGTTGCAGTGAACCCTCGGTCTCCAGAGCGGCGATCTGTGCTTGGTCGAAGCCGTTCACTGCGGCTGCCACGCTCTTCATCAGCTTGCCCATGCGCGCGCCGAGCTTTTTGAAGTCGGGCTTGATCTTCTTGGCGAGCTTGCTTTCGCTGGGGTCGAGCATCACCAGTTCCTTCACGTTCACTTCGTTCAGTACCAATTCCTGGATCGCGGAAAGACGCTTGCGCATCGTCTCATCCAACACGGGCACCATCATGCGTTGCAAAGGCTGCCGTACGCGATGTCCTTCCTTCTTACGGATGCTGAGCACGAGCGAGGTGAGCTGTTGCGCGAGTTTGGTGCGCTCCTCCAGTTCGGTGTCGATCAGTTTCTCATCGGCCTTCGGCCAATCGCTAAGGTGAACACAGGCACCCGTGAGGTCGCGGTATAAACGGTCGGTGAAGAAAGGCGCGATCGGTGCACTGAGCATCGCCACGACCTCGAGACAGCGGTGCAGTGTTTGGAATGCAGCGGACTTGTCGGTGCCGGTATCGCCTTTCCAGAAACGGCGACGGTTGAGGCGCACGTACCAGTTGCTCACATCCTCCACCACGAAGTCCTGGATGGCGCGCGCGGCGATGGTGGGTTCGTATTCGGTGTAGTTCGTGTCGGCCAGCTTGATCAATGAATTCAACCGCGAGAGAACCCAGCGATCCATCTCAGTCAATGCGCCCTCATCCCCCGACCCCTTCTCCCGGGGAGAAGGGGGGACATACTTGTCGATGTTCGCGTAGAGCGCGAAGAAGTTGTATGTGTTGAATAGCGCGCGGAAGAACTTGCGCTGCACCTCGGTGATGCCCTCCGCGTCGAACTTCAAATTGTCCCAGGGTGATGCGTTGCTGATCATGTACCAGCGCACCGCATCGGCACCGTACTCATCGAGCGTCTTGAACGGGTCCACGGCGTTGCCGAGGCGCTTGCTCATTTTCTGGCCGTTCTTGTCCAACACGAGGCCATTGCTCACCACGGCCTTGTATGCGACCTGATCGAAGACGAGCGTGCTGATCGCATGCAGTGTGTAGAACCAACCGCGCGTTTGATCGACGCCTTCAGCGATGAAATCAGCGGGGAATTTCTCTTTCAGGTCGGCTTCGTTCTCGAAAGGGTAGTGCAATTGCGCGTAGGGCATCGCGCCGCTATCGAACCACACATCGATGAGGTCGGTCTCTCTCGTCATCGGTTTGCCGCTTGGCGACACCAGGACGATGTTGTCGGCGTAAGGACGATGCAGATCGACGGTGTCGTAATTGGCGTCGCTCATGTCCGCTGGGTCGAAGGCGGCGATCGGATCCGCAGGCATGTTGCCTGCGGCGACGCTACGCGCGATCTCCTCCTTCAATTGCTTCAACGAACCAATGCAAAGCTCCTCGTCGCCATCCTCCGTGCGCCAGATCGGGAGCGGCACGCCCCAGTATCGGCTGCGCGAGAGGTTCCAGTCCTGCAGGTTCTCCAGCCAGTTGCCAAAGCGACCCGTGCCCGTGCTTTCCGGTTTCCAGTTGATGGTCTTGTTCAGCGCGATCAGTCGGTCCTTCTTCGAGGTGACGCGCACGAACCAACTGTCCAATGGGTAATAGAGGATCGGCTTGTCGGTGCGCCAGCAATGCGGATAGTTGTGCTCGTACTTCTCCACCTTGAAGGCACGGCCCATCTCCTTCAGCTTGATGCTGATCTCCACATCGACGCTCTTCTCAGGCGCCGTTCCGGCTGGGTAGTATTCGTTCTTCACATACTTGCCCGCGAACTCGCCCATCTCCTTGGTGAAGCGGCCTTGCAGGTCCACCAAGGTGAGCGTGCCGATGTTGTGCTGACGCGCCACGCGCATGTCGTCCGCACCGAAACTGGGTGCCGTGTGGACCACGCCTGTGCCGTCCTCCGTGGTCACGAAATCGCCGCCGATCACCTTGAAGGCATCGCCGCCTTCAGGTGTTCCGTAGGGTAGGAGTTGCTCGTAGCGGATGCCTTCGAGATCGTAGCCGTAATACTCACCAGCGCGTTTCCATGGTATGTTCTTGCCACTTCCATCATAGACCCGGAATGGGTCAGGCTCGTTTGGTCCAAGTGTCCGGGCAATCTCTCGAAGGAAATCCGGGTTGTTCTTCTCTTGGAAATATCGGCCCATCAGCAAAATGGGCTTGGCTAGAATTACTGTTTGCGGTTCTCCGGTGTAAGGATTGAACGTCTTCACACGAGAATAGAGCTGCGAAGGCATTATCGTAAGCGCAGTATTACTCGGCAAGGTCCATGGAGTGGTTGTCCAAGCCATGATGAAGACATCGCCGAACGCATCCGCGAACAAGAAATCGCTCTTTGCGTCCCGCTTCACCTTGAATAGCGCCACCACGCTGGTGTCCTTCACCGGTTTGTAGGTGCCGGGCTGGTTCAGTTCGTGGGAGCTGAGGCCTGTTCCGGCGGCCGGAGAATACGGCTGGATGGTATAGCCCTTGTACAAGAGGTCCTGGTCGTAGAGCTGCTTCAACAACCACCACACGCTCTCGATGTACTTGGTCTTGTACGTGACGTACGGATGCTCCAGGTCCAGCCAGAACCCGATCCGCCGCGTCATGTCGTTCCACACATCGGTGTAGCGCATCACAGCCTTCTTGCAGGCCGCATTGTATTCCTCGATGCTGATCTTCTTGCCGATGTCCTCTTTGGTGATACCGAGCTCCTTCTCCACACCGAGTTCGATCGGCAGACCGTGGGTGTCCCAACCCGCTTTGCGGTGTACGAGCTTACCCTTCTGGGTCTGGTAGCGGCAGAAGATGTCCTTGATCGCTCGCGCCATCACATGGTGGATGCCGGGCAATCCGTTGGCGCTGGGTGGACCTTCGTAGAAGACGAAGGGCGGCGCGTCCTTGCGCAGTTCAAGGCTCTGGCCGAAGGTGTCCTCGGCCTCCCACTGCTTCAATACCTCCTCGGCGACCCTGGGCAGGTCGAGTTCATCATACTGCGGGAAACGCTTGTCCATCGCGGGTTCTTGAAAAGCGGCCAAAGGTAGCCGCGCTGAGTGTCATGGATGTTGAACTCATTGCCCCTTGCTTTTCGATCGTGCCTAGGGATCCCGTACCCGTGCGCGGGCAGGATCTCAATGACCAGGACCCAGTGCCTAGTAGAAATGTGACCGCAAAGTCGGATCACCGTCTTTTTGAAGTAACTTTTCAACCCAAACCAAACCCCTCATCATGAAACGAATACTACTCGGACTCGGCGCCTTCGCACTTATTAGTAGCCTGTCGGCGCAAACCATTTTGATCTACGAGGACTTCGACGCGCAGACGTCTGGCGCCTTGGTCGCCCAAACGCTTGGTGCGCCATGGAATACCTGGGGCCAAGCACCCGGCGGCAGCGAGGATACCCCGATCAGCGATGAACAAGCCTACTCCGGAACCTTGAGCATGAAGGTGAGCGGAGTGGCGGCTGGCGGCCCTACCGACCTGATCCTGGAATTGGGGGATCGGACCACCGGGCTGTATGGCCTGAGTTGGTACATGTACATCCCCACGGGCTCTGGTGGATACTTCAACATCCAACACAACCAGGTCCCCGGTGCTGGAAGTTGGATGAACGATATCACATTCCTTCCGGATGGCACTATCGAATACTTGGTGAATGCGGTGACCGCGACCGGAACCTATCCACATGATCAGTGGTTCAATGTGATCATGGTCCTGGACTTGATCAATATGCAGGGAACGGTCGCCATAGACGGTACCATCCAGTACACGTGGATGACCGATGTACCCGGACCCAGCCAGCTTGGCGGCATCGACTTCTTCGCCTATGCGGGTGGCGCCCCCAATGTGCCATTGTTCTATGTGGATGACGTATCATTCATCGAGCTGCCCTCACAGGGCTTGGAAGAGGCTGTTGAAGCTTCGTTCAATACCTATCCCAACCCCACCGAAGGCAATGTGGTGATCGAATGGACCGGCGCGTCGGCGAACGCCCTTGTGGATGTGCTGGACATGACCGGTCGCGTGCTTGTCGCTCCCCGGACCGCACAGCGCATTGGAATCACCTCTCGGACCCAAGTGGACCTCTCTGCGTTCTCAGAAGGGATGTATTTCGTGCGACTGCGTGATGGAAGCCGTGAAGAGGTGCGTCGTGTGATCAAGCATTGATCGAGAATTAGTGGATCGGGGCACCCGCTGGAAGGCGGGTGCTCCTGTTTTAGGGTGTTCCCGTTCGGAAGCAGCATCTCCGCGCGCCCCGTTCCCTGTTCCGGACATACCGTTCCCTGCCTTAGGAGCAGCGGAACATACCACGGCGTCGGGCCTTGCGTTCCTTTAGCCGGGCATCCTCACCTACTTACCGCACCGTTCTGTTAGCGCTGAACGAGGAAGGTTACTAGGTTTGCGACCCCTGATCGGGTCCATCTGCCGCTAAAGCGATGGTCCGAAATGAACAGAGCAGGATCAACCGAGCAATCGAACCAACCCAAAGCCGACCTCCAATGAGCAATGAGAAAAGCGGGAAGATGAATTCACTCTTCGTGGCCATCGTCTTTCCCCTGGTGCTGATCATCAGCGTGTCCATCTACATGTTCGTACTGGGCGACCCGTCGAACTTCCAGAACAACGACCCGATAAACGGGCACCCGATCGACATCAACCCGGGTAAATTGTATGGCACCATTTACAAGGGTGGTTTCATCGTGCCGATCCTGATCAGTGTGAACCTGATCGTCATCGTTTTCGCCGTGGAGCGTTTCATCACCCTCGCCCGTGCGAAGGGCAAGGGCCGCATAGACAGCTTCATCATTGAGGTGCGCAGGCACTTGGCGAATGATGATGTGGAAAAGGCCGTTGAGGTGTGCGACGAACAGAAAGGATCCGTAGCCAGCGTGATGCGCAGTGGCATGGAGAAGTACAAGACGGTGCTGTATGATGCGGCCCATGACAAGGAGACCCGCTTGCAAGCAGTGAAGCAGGAGTTGGAGGAAGCGACCGCGCTTGAATTGCCGATGCTCACCAAGAACATGGTGATCCTTTCCACCTGTGCGAGCATCAGTACGCTGCTCGGCCTGATCGGAACCGTACTCGGTATGATCAGGGCCTTCAGTGCGTTGGCCACTTCGGGTACGCCGGATGCCACGGCACTATCCACCGGTATCTCCGAGGCTCTGATCAACACGGCATTCGGTATCACGGGATCGTGCATCGCCATCATCTTCTTCAATTATTTCAGCAACCGGATCGACGCCATCACCCATGGTATCGACGAGGCGGGGTTCAGCATCAGCAAGACCTTGGCCCTCCACAAATAATGGCAGGAGCGATGCTTGCATCGCCCAACCCTAACAAAGCGCACCATGCCAAAGCTGAAAATGCCGAAGGGCAGTCCCGCCCTGGACATGACACCCATGGTGGATCTGGCCTTCCTGCTGGTGACCTTCTTCATGCTCACCGCGCAGTTCCGGCCGGAGGAAGCGGTGGTGGTCGATACGCCCACCTCCATGTCCGAGTCGCCCATCCCGATGACCAATATGATGACGATCCTGGTGGATACCGCAGGCCATGTGTTCTGGGACATGACCGACAAGGGAGTTCGTTTCGCAGTTCTGGAGGAGCTTGGGAAGAAGGTGAACTATGTCCCGAGCCAAGAGGACAAGATCAAGTTCGCCAATGTCGGGCCGGTGGGCATACCGATCCAACAATTGCAAGCGTTCCTTGCGTTGGACAGTGGCGACGACCGGAAGGAGTTCACGGCCAAGTTCCAAGGCATCCCATTGGATAGCGCCAACAACCAACTGCGCGACTGGATCATGGTCACACGGAACATCTTCTACAAGGATGCTCAGACCAACCCGATCGTGGCGCTGAAGGCGGATGGTAATACCAACTACAGCCGGGTGGCTGAAGTGATCCGGACCTTCCAAGCACCGGGCATCCAGATCAGTAAGTTCAAGATGATCACCGACCTCGAATCATCGAGGATGTAAGAACCGATCGAACCTTCCACCGGGTCCCGTGTACGGGATGCTGATGGAAGGCCGACCACAGAGAACACACCATGGCACAAGTACCCGAAGGTGGAGGAGGCGGCGGCGGACGCCACCAGAAGAAGCGGGCCAAGAAGGCCAGCACGCACATCGACATGACGCCGATGGTGGACTTGGCGTTCCTGCTGCTCACCTTCTTCATCCTTACCACCACCATGTACAAGCCGAGCACGTTGCAGATGACGTACCCGGTCCCGCCTCCACCCGGCTCGCCTCCGCCACCCCCTACGAAACTGGAGAATGCGGTGACCTTGTTGCTTACCAAGAGCGATCAGATCTTCTACTACTTCGGCCAGTTCTATCCAGCGGGGAACAAGGACGGAAAACCGCCCACCGCCTTGTCCCGGACCGATTTCAGCGAGGTGCGCAAGTTGCTCGTGGAGCGGAACAAGGAGACCATCGCGAAGCTGAACGATCTGGCAAGGCAATTCAACGACAAGAAGATCACCGAAGAGGAATACACCGCGCGGCGCAAGGAGCTCACCGGCTCGAAGGAGAACTTGAAGGCGATCATCAAGACGGACCCGGACGCCAAGTACCGCAACATGATCGATATGGTGGATGAAATGGACATCAGCGGGATCGGCTCATACGGTGTGATGGACAGCTTGAAACGGGACGAGCAGGCGTTGCTCAACATCGAAAAGGCAAATCTTTAAGCCATGACCACGCTCCTTGACTTCCTTACCGTGCTCCTTATGCTTTCGCCACTGCTCGTACTGGCGATGCTCATGTCATTGGACCTCGGCTGGAGCAACGTGCTGGCTGCGGCCCGCAACAATATGGTCTTCCTGGACCGCCAGCAGGCGTATGGCGCATTCGTGTTGCGCAGGGATTATGCGCGCGGCTTGGCAAAGGCATTGGTGGGCTCCATCCTCCTGTTCGGGATCGCCATCGGAACACCGAAATTGGTCGCCGCGTTGAGCGGGGATGAAACCGTGGTGACCGAGAAGAAGATCGTGGACGTGAACCTCGACCTGTTCGAGGAGGAGAAGAAGGAGGAAGAGGTGCTTCCGCCGGTGGAACCCGAACCGATCAAGGTGGAGCAGGTGCAGTTCACCGAACTCACCGCATCGGACGAGCCGGTGGAGGAACCGCCGCCGACCCAGGAGATCCTTCAGGAGACGAATGCCGGCACGGTAACGCAGGAGGGAGAGAAGATGGAGGCACCCCCGCCCCCGGTTCCGGAAGCCGAGCCACAGATCTTCACCATCGTGGAGGAGATGCCCGCTTTCCCGGGTGGCGAAGCGGAGTTGTTCAAGTACCTGAGCAAAGCGGTGAAGTACCCGCAGATGGCACAGGACGCCATGATCAGCGGCGTGGTGTATATGACCTTCGTGGTGGATGAGAACGGCAAGGTGCGCGACCCGAAAGTGTTGCGCGGTATTGGCGGTGGCTGCGACCAGGAGGCCATTCGTGTGGTGAAGGCCATGCCTGAATGGGAGCCCGGTAAGCAGCGCGGTAAGCCGGTGCGTGTGCAGTACAACCTGCCCATCCGTTTCACACTGAAGTGATCTTTGTGGGTCAGCACCTTTCGCGGCCAGGGATCCATTTCCGAGTTGATAATGAAGGCGCTCTATATGATCCTTCGGATCGGCATGCCGATCGTTTATCTCTGTGCGGGATCGGCGTTGCTTCTCACTACCGTGGCGTTGGACATCGTTGTGCGGTATCGTGCGGCCATCGGCGGGGTGCTGTTGACCTACGGACTGCTTCGGATCGCATTGATCGTGAAAAAGTCCAGGCAGACCCGGGACGCTGATCCGGCAACATGAAACCCGTTGGCATGATCGCATGGTTTGGTACGGTGCTGCTTGCCGCATGCACCACCAACCCGCCGGATCCCCGATCGGATGATACCCCGACCAAGGGAGACATCCTCGTGTTGGCCGACGAGGATTTCAGGATCATCCTTGAGTCGGAGAAGTTCGCGTTCGAGAGCATCTATGAGAACGCCAAGGTCCGGATCACCTACCTGCCGGAAGCGGAGTTGCTCAAGCGGATGATGGACGACTCCGTTCGTGTCGTATTCACCACTTGCTTGCCTGGCGCCGAGCAGGAAGCCTACTTCAGGACGCGGAACCTATCTCCGGATGTAGTGCCCGTGTTAACGGATGGTATTGCGCTCGTGCAGGGCCTGAAGGCGGCGGACGGTGCCATCACCCTCGACCAGCTCCGAGCAAGTATTTCAGAGGGGGCACAACCCAGGGCCTTGTTCGATGGCACCGGGACCGGCGTGGTGCGCAGCTTGGTGGATTCCTTGTTCGCAGGGGATGCCTCGCAGGTGCGAACCGCAAGCACGATGGCGAACACCGACAGCTTAGTGCGAAGGATCGCGATCGACGACCGATCGGTCGGCCTGCTGTCCTTCGCCCGGATCAGTGACCTGGACAACCCTGCATGCAGGGCGCTGCGCGAAGGCCTGACCCTATGTGCCGTGAGTGACACCGGCGCAGCGGTCCTGCCGAACCAGTCCACCTTGGCCGATGGTAGTTACCCGCTTCGGCGTACGCTATATGCCTTGCTGGTGGAAGGCCGCACCGGCCTTGGCACCGGTTTTGTTTCCTTTGTTGCCGGCTACAAAGGCCAACGGATCATCCTCAAATCCGGCTTGGCTCCGATCAGGGTCCCTGCCCGCAATGTGGAGATCATCAATCGATAGGACCGTGAAAGACCGAATGAAGAATATCGCAAGCCTGGTCATCGTGCTGCTGCTGTCCATGGGCAGCCAGGCGCAATCCTTGTCCGAAGCCATAGGCATGACCAATGGCGAGCGTTTCGCACCTGCTGCTTTGGTGTTCCGTGGCCTGCTCGCCGCGAGTCCGAAGGATGGCGAGACCTGGTTCTACTACGGCGAGAATTTCTACTACAATGACCAGTTGGATAGTGCGGAGATGTGCTACCGACGCGGCATCGAGTTCAATCCGCGAAACCCGTTGAGCTACGCTGGTTTGGGCAAGATCCTTTGGAGTAAAGGGGCGAAAGCCGAAGCCCAAGTGCAATTCCAACAGGCCATCACCGCCGCTACCGATCGCGAAAGCAAATTCTCCAAGAAGCTCCAAGCACAAACCCAGCGGGAAGTCGCCGAGGGAATGGCCTTCGGTCCAGAAGGGGAACCGATAAAAGCCATGGCGCATATCGATCAAGCCTTGTTGCTGGACCCCAATGATCCTGAATCGTACATCATGAAGGGCGACATCCAATTGGAAGCGAACCCGAGCGATGCGACCGGCCCTTTGGTGAATTACAAGCGCGCCATCGACATGGCTCCATCTTCCGCTCGTCCGGTTGCGAAAAAAGCGCTCATGTACCATCGTGCTGTGAACTACGAAGCAGCGATCGCGGAGTATACCAAGGCCATCGGTCTTGATCCTGCGTTCGCTCCGGCGTATCGTGGCCGTGCGGAATCGTTCTTCATGAGCCGCAAGTATGATCTGGCCACGGCGGATTACAACACCTACCTCGCACTGAACAAAGGCGACCAAAGCGCGCGCGTT
>Ga0138256_10002212_pt1 | contig 20977 bp, 21 predicted proteins | sample KNB2016incub_MG_FD_105486 | JGI IMG/M metagenome (GOLD analysis project Ga0138256, IMG submission 105486) | Active sludge microbial communities from wastewater in Klosterneuburg, Austria - KNB2014incub_MG | ecosystem: Engineered > WWTP > Activated sludge > Unclassified | place: Austria... | reverse complement strand
GGGTCTGGCGGTGCAGGGCGGCAGTGGGCATGGCGGTCTCGTCGGGGCAGGGCAGATGCCGACACCCTAGCCGCTGGCGGCGCGCTGCGGTATTCGGGCGTCAACCGAGTGCAGCCGCCATCACGGCGTCGCACCGCGTCCGCCTGCGCGCCTGATCAGAACGTGTGCCGAATGCCGAACTCGTAGCCACTGTGGTTGGTCCCCGGCTGTGCGCCGCTCGGGCCGCCCGAGAGTGCGAACGTGGCCGCCCCCTTGTTCCTGATCTGCGCCGCGTTGGCGTAGACGGCGCTGCGTTTGGACAGGTGGTAGACATAGCTCAGCACGAACAGCTGGCCGTCGTTGGCGTCGATGCTCGCACCGGCGGCGTTCTGACCCTTCTGGTCGGCGCGCCCATAGCTCGCCTTGAGTTCGTGCGCGCCGATCGGCACGCGCACGCCGACGATCAGGTTGGTCTGTTTCGAGTCGAGGTACTTGATGTCGATCCAGGCGGCGCTGAACTTGACGCCGCCGGCGGTCGTGTACAGGCCGGTCAATCCGGATTCGCTCCAGCGTGAGCCGGTTGCGTCGATGCGCGACGATGTCGTGTGCCCTGAGACGTTGATCGCCTTGTTGGCGTAGCCCAGCCGCGCGCCATAGAGGTTGAAGTTGCTTTGCGCGTTGGCACGTTCGCCCGGCGCCACCATCACCTGGCCATAGACGCCGCCGAGGTTGCCTGGCAGCCAGTATTCGAGCGCGTTGTTGGTGCGCGAGGTGGTGGCAGTCGTCGAACCGAAGGCGCGGTTGATCGCCGTCGTCGCGCTGGCCGAGATCAGGTTGCCTGCACCGCCAATGCCGACGTAGCCCATCGTGTCGGCGCCGGCATACGAGAGGAACGAAGGCACCCAGTCGCGGCCGAGGCGGATCTCGCCCCAGGGGCCGGACAGGCGCACGGTGGCCTGGCGGTCCCAGAACTGGGTTGGCGGCGTTCCGGTGTCGGTGGCAAACGAGCCCTCGAGCCAGAAGCCGGCCTTCAATCCACCGCCAAGATCTTCGCTGCCGCGCAGGATGAGGCGAGAGGTCGAATTGGCGCCGCTGACGAGCGATTGTGTCGTGCCCTTCTCGTTGTGCACCGAGCGTGCAGCCGCATCGACCACGCCGCTGAGCGTGACATTGGAACTCTGCGCCTGCGCGCCGGCGGCCAGCAGCGCGGCGGCTGCTACCAGTGTTAGGGTTCGAAAGTTCATCGATGTCTCCGTGGGTCAATGGGGGAAGGGCAGGACGCGCGTCAGTCTCGACGGCCACTCACGGCGGGCCAAGCTGAACCCGTTCGCCTTCCGCGATTCGGAACGGGGTCGGCGCCGGTGCGATTCAGCGGCCTTGCAGCAGTCAGCGCGCGATGGCTTCGCATTCATGCGCACGCGCGTCGTCGGCTGCGCCCGTGTCAGGACGCGCCCAGTCGCTCCATGGCAGGCCGCTTGAGCGCGATCGTGACCGTCTTCTCTTCGGTGTAGAAGTGGCGAAAGCCGTCGATCCCCTCGCGCCCGACGCCGGAGTCCTTGTAGCCTCCGAACGGAAAGCGCAGGTCGAGCACCATCGGTGTGTTGACCAGCACCACACCGGCCTGAAGCATGTGTGCGGCCCGGTTCACCTGCTGCAGGTCGTTGCTCCAGAGATACGAAACCAGACCATAGTCCGAGTCGTTGGCGATGCGCATTGCAGCGTCGAAGTCGTCGTAGATCTGGATCGCCGCGAACGGGCCGAAAATTTCCTCGCGACAGACGCGGGCTTCGTTCGACGGCATCAGCATCGCGGTCGGTTCCAGGTAGTACCCGGTGTCCAGCCCCGGCGGGCGGCGGCCGCCACACAACAGTGTTCCGCCTTCCTGCTGTGCGATGCCGACGTATGACACGACACGCTGGTAATGCGCCGCGTTCGACAGCGGGCCCACTTCGCTCTTGGGATCGAGCGGATCACCGACGCGGATCTTCCTGGCGCGTTCGACAAAACGACGCAAGAACTCGTCGGCGATGCTGCGATGCAGCAGGATGCGTGAACCGGCGAAACACTGCTGGCCGTTGTTGGTGAAGATCGAGGCCAAAGCGCCATCGAGCGCGTCTTCGAGAATGGCCGACTCAGTGATGATGTTGGCGGATTTGCCGCCCAGTTCCAGGTCGACCCGTTTCAGGCCGGGGCTGGCCGCCGCGGCGATGATGCGTCCGGTGGCCGTGCCGCCGGTGAACGAAACCATGCGCACACGTGGTTCGCGCACCAGCGCGTCGCCGGTGATCTGGCCGCGGCCATTGACCATGTTGACAACACCAGGCGGAACGCCTGCCTGGGTCAGCAGTTCCATGAATCGCGCCACGGCCAGCGGGGTGGTTTCCGCGGTCTTGACCACGCAGGTGTTGCCGAATGCGAGCGCTGCCGCGATCTTGGTCGATGCCAGCGCCAACGGCGCGTTCCAAGGCGAGATCAGCGCCGCCACGCCGACCGGTTCGCGCACCACATACCGCAGGTAGGCGTCATCCGAAGTGCCGGCGTGTTCGGCATGCTGTGACAGGGAATCGGCAAAGAAGTCGAAGTTGCGCAGGATGCGCGGCAGTTGCCGATGGCGCAGGTAGTTCAGCGGCAGCCCGCTGTTGAGCGACTCGATCCAGGCCAGTTCGTCAAGGTGGTCACGTGTGAGCGCGACGATGCGATGGAACACGGCCCGCTTGTCCGCCGCCGGCAACTTCGACCACGCCCCGGATGCATGGGCCCGATGTGCGGACTCGACGGCGAGCCCGGTCTCCTGGGCGTCTGCTTCACTGACATGGCTGACCACCTGTTCGGTCGCCGGATTGATCACCGGCAAACGATGGGCACCCGCGGCCTGCCATTGGCCGTCGATGTAGCTGGTCACCGTCTCGGGTACCGGGAAACGCGTGGTGGCGTTCATTCTGTCTGGCTCCCGCAGTTGATGGGCTGGTGGGTCGGGTCGAGGGCATCGATGGCTGCCGGCTTGCGCGCGAACACGAGAACCAAGCGCGAAGTGGTTGCGCCGAGTGATGTCAAATCTGGGCTCATCAAAATCGTTGTCAGCCGCAAGGCGGCGCTGCAAGTGGGCACAGCAGTCTTGTTGGTCCTGCCCTGTCCCCCAAGCTAAACTCGCCCACCTTCCGCAAGTCGGAACGCTGACGATGCGGGCACGGTCCCGCGGCATGGCAGGAGTGAGCGTGCGATGGTTTCGCGTACGAACGGCCACACGCCCTTGACCGCCGGTGGCGTGCGCCGCCCAGACTTTGTCGACTCACTGGCCAAGGGCCTGCAGCTGCTGGCCGCGTTCGAACGCGACGCCGCACTGAGCAACGCCGAACTCGCCGATCTGACGGCGCTGCCGAAGGCGACCGTGTCGCGCCTGACCGGAACGCTGGTGACGCTGGGCTACCTGCAACGCGACGAGGACTCACGCAAGTACGTGGTCGGCGCCCGCGTGCTCGGTTTCGGCGCCAGCCTGCAGCGGCACATGAGGCTGCAGCGCGCTGCCCGGCCACTGATGCAGGCGCTGGCCGACCGGCTCGACATCAGCATCGTGCTGGGCACGCGAGATGGCACGCGGATCGTTCTTCTGGAGGTGGCGCGCCCGCCGCACAACCGCTTGACCGTCAACAACGACATTGGATCGTACGTGCCGCTCGCGACAACGGCGATGGGACTGGCGTACCTGGTCGCCGCCCCGGTGAACGCGCGCGCGCGCCTGCTGGCCGAGTTGCAGCGCAGCCACGTCGGTGACTGGGCCGCCGTGCGCGAGCGCGTCGAGCGTGCCCATGCCGAGCGCGAACGCCAGCGCTTTGTCGTCTCCATGGAATCGCGGGGTGGCACCCTCGGCGCGGTCGGTGTGCCGCTGGTTCTCGATCGCGGGCGGGTCTTCACGTTCTCCGCTGTTGGCCCCGCGTTCGATCTGTCGCGCCTGCGACTGACCCGGGTCGCCGGCCCCGCGCTGGTGGAAACGGTCGATCGCATTGCGCTGGGCCTCGGCGGCGCCGTCGCCAGCGCGGTTGCACCGGCACGGGCGCGCATTCGAGCGCTGGCCTAGGCCGGAAGCGGGCGTCCGCCGATTTCGACCGTGCGCCGGCGGGCATTGCCGTTCCGCGTTTCGGAAGAGACCCCGGAGCGCAGTTGTGCGCCGCCGCGCGATCCGTAGAGTCCGCTCTGATCATGAGGCAGGGCCAGGATGGCCGCGCCCGCCCACCCAGAAGGACATCGCCATGAAGCATCGCATGCCACGCCCCGCGCTCGATGGCCTGCGCGTTTTCGACCTCAGCCAGGGCGTCGCCGGCCCCTATTGCACGCTGCTGATGGCGGCCCAGGGTGCCGACGTGATCAAGGTCGAGCCGCCCGAGGGCGACTGGATACGCCACGGCCGCAATCGCGTGCGCGGGCACTCACCGGCCTCGCTTGCGGTCAACGCCGGCAAGCGCAGCCTGGCGCTCGACCTCAAGCAAGCGGCGGCGCGCGAGGCGGCACTGGCGGTCGCGGCCAGCTGCGACATCGTCGTCGAGAGCTTCCGGCCTGGCGTTGCGGCGCGGCTCGGGCTCGGCGACACCGCTTTGCGGGCGCTCAATCCCGAGCTTGTCTACTGCTCGATCAGTGGCTTCGGCAGCCAAGGTGCGCTGGCGGGTCGCGCGGTCATCGACCACATTGCGCAGGCCTACAGTGGCTGGATGAACATCAACGCCGATGCCGACGGCGTGCCACGACGCACGCGCAACGTCGTGCTCGCCGATCAGATCACCGGCCTCTATGCTTACCAGGCCGTGGCCAGCGCGCTGATCGGACGCCTGCGTTTCGGCGGCGGTGTTTCGCTCGAGGTGACGCTGGCCGGCGCGATGGCTGCGTTCCTCGCGCCGCGCATCACCTCGCACCTGCTCAGCGACGGTCGCGTCGGCAATGCCGAGTTCCTGCCGCCGACCGGAGAATTCGAGACGGCCGATGGGCTGCTCACGCTCGCGGTGCTCAAGCCCGGTGATGTCGATCGACTGTTCGAGGCGCTGGGTTGCGCCGCCTGGCTCGACGATCCGCGCTTTGCAACACCGCAGGCGCGGCTCGAGAATGTCGCGGACTTGAACCAGGCCGTCGGCGCTGTGCTGGCGACACGCAGTGCCAGGCAGTGGGAGTCGGCACTCGCCGACCGCGGCGTGATGGCCTGTGCCGTGCGCGACATCGGCGGCTTCGTCGCATCGCAGGCCGAAGACGGGCTGGGGCTGGTCGAGACAACCACCGTCCCCGGCCTTGGCGATTGTCCACTCGTGCGCATTCCGGGTGCACCCGCCTGGACCGGTCGCGAGCCGCCGGCGCGCCCACCTGAACTGGGCGAGCACGGCCGCCAGATCCTCGAGCAGGCGGGCGTGCCGGCCGCGCAGATCGACCTCGTGCTGCGCCAGTCGCACGACAGCAAAAACCCCTTCATCACCCGAGCACCATCATGAACCTCGATTTTGTCCATGCGCTGCGTCTGCCTGTCGTCGCCGCGCCGATGTTTCTCGTCTCGGGTCCGGAGATGGTCCTCGCGGCGTGCAAGGCGGGCATCGTCGGCGCGTTCCCGAATGCCAACGCGCGGCCGATCGCAACACTCGGCGCCTGGATGCAGACGATCACCGAGGGTCTGGCGGCCGCGCGCGCCGCCGACCCCGACGCAGCGATCGGGCCCTGGGCCGTCAACCTGATGACGCACAAGTCGAACACGCGCATGCCCGAAGATCTGGAACTGATCGCCAAGTACCAGCCGCCGATCGTCATCACTGCGCTCGGCAGCCCGAAGCCGGCGATCGACGTTGTGCACGGCTATGGCGGGATCGTGCTGGCCGATGTGGTCAGCCTGAAGCTCGCTCACAAGGCGGTTGATGCGGGCGCCAATGGCCTGGCCTGCGTCAGCGCCGGGGCGGGCGGTCATACCGGAACGCTGTCGCCGTTCGCCTTTGTCAGCGCCATCCGGCAGTTCTTCGACGGCCTGGTCGTCATCGGTGGCGGCATTGCCGACGGCTTCGGCGTCGCCGGCGCAATTGCCGCTGGCGCCGACCTCGTCTACATGGGCACACGCTTCATTGCGACTCGTGAGAGCATGGCACCTGACGCCTACAAGCAGATGCTCGTCGACTGCAGCGTCGAGGATCTGGTGATCAGTGCCGGGTTGACCGGCACACCGGCGAGCTGGCTCAAACCCTCGCTGTGCAATGCAGGCCTCGACCCCGAGAACCTGCCGCCCACACCTGAGCGCAACTACGACGCCAACCGGTCCCTGAAGGCGCGCCGCTGGGTCGACACCTGGACCGCGGGGCATGGTCTTGGCGCCATCCGTTCGGTGGTTCCGCTCGCCGAAGTGGTCGATGGGCTCGAACGTGAGCACTGCGCGGCGACATTGCGCTTGTCGGCGCTGAGCGCCCGTTCGCAGGCTGCCGCACGGGTCGCTGCCGCAGCATGAACGCATTGCCCGCAGTAGTCACTTGGGGGGTCCGGTTGTCTTCCGAAGTCGCATGCGGGACCGAAGAATGTCCGACGATCGTTACCAAGGAGTCGTCGTGGTGAAGTTGCGATGGGTTTGGGTATTGGCCGCTGCGCTTGCGGACGGCGCGCCGTTCGCGCAGGAATGACCCACCGGGCCGATCCAGGTGATCGTCCCGTTCCAGCCGGGCTCGGTCGACGCCAAGGCACGCCTCATCACCGAGCGTGTCTCCAAGATCCTCGGCCAGCCCCTCGTCATGATCAACAAGCCGGGTGCCGGCATGCGCATCGGCACCGAGCAGATGGTCCGGGCCGCACCCGACGGTTACACGATCGGCGTCGCGGTACAGGCCAGCACCTGGATCAGCCCCGCGCTCGATTCCAGTGCCAGCTACGCGGCCAAGGACATGACCATGCTCGGCATCGCGTACGACGCGCCGATGATGCTTGTCACCGGTCTGAAAAGCGGCCTGCGAACGGCTGCGGAAATGCTGCGCAAGGCGCGCGCGAATCCCGGCAATCTCAACTACGCCGCCCCCACCGGGGGTCCATCTTCCGCATCGCCTTCGAGATGGTGAAGGAGATCGGCGGCATCGACGTGACCTTCGTCCCCTACCGCGGCCTCGCGCTGGCGCTGCAGAACATTGCCGGTGGCCAGGCCGAACTCGGGTTCGCCGACTTCGGCTCGCTGCCGCTGGTGCGCGGTGATCGCCTGCACGCCCTCGCCCTGGCGTCGCCCAAGCGCGCGCCCCAACTGCCCGACGTGCCGACGCTGCGCGAGCTCGGCATTGCGCTCGACGTGCAGCCCTGGCTGGGTTTGTGGCGCCGCGAGGCCTGCCCAAGGCCGTCGAGAAGCGCCTCGTCGACGCCTTCGCCGAGGCGCTGCGTGCACCCGACGTGCGTGCCGCGCTGGAAGCCGACGGCGCGGCACGCGTCGTTGCCGACTCGAGCCCGGCGGGCATGCGCGAGCGAATCGAGCGCGAACTCGCCGAATTTCGCAAGAACGTCAAACCGGGAGCGATCAGCTTCGATTGATCGTTGACTGACGACGGGACCGGGGCAGCGGCCGGGCACCGTCATCATCGACGCCGCTGGGGTACCCTGTGCGCCATGAGCGATGGCGATCCCTGGTCGACGATCCGGCTGCACCAGCTGCGCGATCTGCTTGCGGTGGTCGAGACGGGCAGCCTGCGCGCCGCGGCGCGGCAACTCGGGCTGACGCAGCCGTCGCTGACCAAGAGCCTGCGCCAGCTCGAGGAGCAGACGGCGCTGGCGCTGGTCGTGCGCAGCAAGCATGGCGTGACGCTGACGAGTGCGGGTCAACGCCTGGTCGAGCACGCCCGCGCGATCGAGTCGGAGATCCGCCGCACGGCGCAGGACCTTGAACTGCTGCGCGGGGGCGCCGTGCAATCGGTGTCGATCGGTGTCTCGATGGCCGCGGCACTCAGTTTCATCGCCCGTGCCGCCGAGTCCCTGCTCGCGCGCGAGCCCGGCTTGCAGGTGCAAATCTTCGAGGGCGTACAGGCCAAGCTGATCGCCGACGTGCGCCAGGGTGTCGTCGACTTCGCGGTGATGCCGGTCGGCGAACGCACCGATCTGGCCGACCTGCGTGTACGGCCGCTGTTCCATACCCGTATCGTCGTTGTCGGCCGCGCTGGCCACCCCTGTGCCTCGGCACAAAGCCTGTCCGACCTGAGCGGCTGTGGCTGGATCACGCCGCGCCGAGGCGGTGTGCTCGACCGCATGGTCGAGCGGGTTGCCGTCGACATGCAACTGGCGCCGTTTCGTCGCCCGGTGCAGTGCGACTCGTCGTCACTTTACTGGGAACTGCTGGCGCGTACCGACCTCGTCGGGCTGGCGCTCGAGGCCAAGCTCGACAGCCGAACTGTCGCTGGTGCGGGCGTGCGCATCGTCTACGCCGGCCCGCCGTTGCCCGAAGTGGCGGTCGCGCTGGTGCACCGCGCCGACTTCCCGCAGAGTGCGCTGGCCGGCGAGCTCGCCGACCGGTGCCGCGCCGAAGCGGCCACCTACGTCGGTCGGTCTGGCGCGTAGAGGCGCAGCGGCGGCGACCCGCCGCCCAATGGTGATTCCGAGAGCACCGGGAGGTGCTTACTGACGGTAATCGCGCAGCGCCACCGCCTGTCTATGGCGCGCCCCGGTGTCCCGGTACCTTTGCAACTGCCGAGAACCACCGGTGCCGCCGGCGCCGGGCCAGCACAAGGCCAACCACCGTGACCCGGATCTACAACCCCCTGATCGAGACGATGTCCCGCAAGGACCTCGTCGACCTGCAGTGGCGCCGCGTGCGCAAGCTGGTCGAGCGCGCCCATGCGCAAAGCCCGCTGTGGCGTGGTGTGTTCGAGCGAGCCGGTGTCCGGCCTGAGCAGATCCGTTCGCTCGACGACTTCCGCCAGCGACTGCCGACGATCGGCAAGGACGAGTTCCTGGCCGACCAGCTCGATGCACCGCCCTGGGGCCACCGCCTGATGACCGACCCGAGGTCGCTGGCTTTCAGCTTCCTCACCAGCGGCACCTCGGGCAAGGGCCAGGAGGTGCATGGCCGCACCGTCGGCGACCTGTTCGAGACCGGCAGTTCGTGGGCGACCTCGCTGTACTGGTCGGGCGTGATGCCCGGCGATACCGCCTACCATATGCTGCCGCTCGGACTGACTGGCGGCCCGGTGTCGATGTTCTTCGGCATGCAGGCCTACGGGCTGCAGGTCTTCCTCGCGGCCGCGCTGGACGGTGAGGCGAGGCTCGCGATGATGCGGCGCTTCAAGCCGAACTTCTTCGCTGCCAGCGCGCTGTACCTGCGCCGCCTCACCGCACTGTGCCAGGAGCACGGCGTCGATCCGCGGCGCGAGTTTCCGCAGCTGAGATCGATCAAGATCGCGATGATCGGCTACGAGATCGACTGGGCCCGGGAGATGGAAGACTTCTGGGGCTGCAAGCTGACCGAGACCTACGCGTCGACGCAGTCCGGCGCCGGCATCGCCAGCACCTGCGAACACGGTGTCGTGTTGCCGGACGGGCGACGTTCGATGATGCACTTCCTCGAGCACAAGCTGTTCTTCGAGGTCGTGAACCCGCAGTCGGGCAAACCGGCCGAAGACGGTGAGGAGGGCGAGCTGATCGTCACCTCGCTCGACCGCGAGGCCAGCCCGGTGCTGCGTTTCGCGACCGGCGACAAGGTCGTCTTCCGCTCGCACTGCAGTTGCCCCTGCGGACGCCCTTTTGACGGCATCGAAGCCGGCACCGTCGCGCGCTACGACAGCATGATGAAGGTGCGTGGCATGAACTTCTGGCCGGAAGCCGCCGACGCCGTCGTCTTCAAGCATGCCGAGGTCGACGACTACAACGGCATTGTGCGCGTGGCCGACAACGGCCGAGAGGTGGTCGAGCTGCGCATCCGATTCAAGGACGGCGTGCCGACCGACGACGCCGAGACGCGCGCGCGCTTCCTGAAGGCGCTCGAGGCCGAGCTGAAAGAGAACACCAACGTCTCGATGCGCGTGCTCGATGCCGGCAGCGATGGCGTGCAGAGCATCACCTACAAGGAGAAGAGATGGAAAGACCTGCGACGCCAGTCCTCGCCGACACCACCGACCGGCGGGTGATGACAGCGATCACCGTGGCCGACCTGCTGGCCTCGGCGTTGCGCGACGGACCGACCGACCTGGTGTCGGTGGAGCTTCGACGCGCCCACCAGATCGTGACGCGCCTGCTGCGCGAGCTCGGCATCAGCGACGAAATGCCTGCTGCCTGAACCACACCCTGACAACGGAGAACTCATGGAACGCACCTCCCGATTGATCGATGAGAAGGCTGCGGCCGCGCTCGTCCAGGACGGCATGACCGTCTACATTGGCGGCTTCACGCTGTCGAGCCACCCGATGGCCATCGTGCGCGAGATCCTCAAGCGCCGGGTGAAGAATCTGACGATCGTGGGCGCGGCAACGGCGTCGATGGAGGTCGACCTGATGATCGGCGCCGGTGCCGTGCGCAAGGTGATCACCTCGTACGTGGGCATCGAGGGCCACGCCTCGGTCGGGCCGTGCTTTCGCGCCGGCGCCGAATCGGGCGAACTCGAAGTGTGGGAGCTCGACGAGTCGATGTACTACACGGCCTTGCGCGCCGGCTCGCTCGAGGTGCCGTTCCTGCCCGACTACACGGCGCTCGGTACCGACATCCTGCGCTTCAACCCCGACCTCAAGCGCTTCGACTGTCCGATCACCGGCAAGCCCCTGATTGCGGTGCCGGCGGTGTCGCCCGACATCGCCTTCATCCACGGCGCGGCGGCAGACGTCTATGGCAACGTGCGCTTCAACGGTTCTGGTTTCGGGGATCGCACCGGTGCGCGGGCCTCGACAAAGATCGTGGCCCAGGTCGACAAGATCATCTCCAACGAAGACATCCGCATGTCGCCGCACCTGACGTCGATGCCCAACGTTGCGCACGTCGTGCGCACCCCGTTTGGCGCGCATCCGTTCGCCTCGCCCGGCAGCTACCTGCAGGACAACCCGCTCATTGGGGAATACGTGCAGGCGGCACAGCACTACCAGAAGACGCGCGAGCGCGCGCGGCTTGACGATTTCCTGCGGCGCTGGGTGTACGAACCCGACAGCCACCTCGACTACCTGGAGCGCGTGGGCTTGAAGCGGCTGTTGTCGCTCAACGAGTTCTGAACAGACCTGAACAGACGCAACGGCAAGGACAGCAATGAACGACTACAGCCTCAATGAACTGATCGCCTGCGTGCTTGCACGCGAGGTGCGCGACGGCGACTCGCTGCAATGCGGCGCCAACGCGGTGGTGCAGCGATCGGGTTTCCTGCTCGGGCACCTCGACCACGGGCCGAACTGCCGCGTGCTGATCGGACGCACCTTCGCCAACCTGTGGGACGTGCCCGTGCTGCAGCTGTACGACATGAACGTCGACTGGCGCGCCGCCCGCTGGGGCGAGTATGTGATTCCGCACGACGAATCGTTCTCGTGGAGCAGCCGGCGCCAGATCTCGGCTTTCGCGATCGGCGCGCTGCAGACCGACAAGCGCGGCAATACCAACATGCTCGGCTTCGGCGACGATCCCAAGCGCCTGAAGGTTCGTGGCCCCGGCGGCGTCGGCACGACGCCGGTCAGCGCGCGGCTCGACCGCTACTACATCATGCTGCGCCGCCACGACCGCAGGGCGCTGGTTGACCAGTGCGACTTCGTCAGCGGCATCGGTTTCGGCGACGGCCCCGGCGCGCGCGAGAAGCTCGGCCTTCCCGGCGGTGGCCCGAAGCTGTGCATCACCCCCTTGTGCGTGTTCGACTTCGATGAGGCGACCAAGCTGATGCGCATCAAGTCGCTGCACCCCGGCGTGACGCTGCAGCAGGTGCTCGACAACACGGGCTTTGCGCCTGTCGTGCCGAAAGACATCCCCACCACGCCCGCGCCGACCGAGCGCGAACTGCACATCCTGCGCACCCGCATCGACCCCAAGGGCGTGCTGCGCAAGGTCGAGGCCGTGGAAGCCTGAACTGCTGCGAGGAGCACACCGTGGAACCTGTCTACATCGTTGGCGTCGGCATGACCAAGCTCGGTCGCCATCTCGACAAATCGGTCAAGCAGTTGTCAGCGCTGGCGATCGACGCCGCGCTGGCCGACGCTGGCTGCGCGAAGGAGGCGATCGACGTCGCCTGGTTCTCCAACACCCGTCAGGGGCTGATGGAGGGCCAGCACGGCATCCGCGGCCAGTGCGCGCTGCGTGCCTACGGATTCGAGGGCCTGCCGATCATCAACACCGACAACGCCTGCGCCAGCTCGACCACCGGGCTGAACCAGGCGGTGGCCTACCTGCGCGCCGGCATGGCCGAGGTGGCGCTGGTCGTGGGCGCCGAGAAGATGAACTACCCCGACAAGCGCGAACTGATGTTCGAGGCCTTCAAGGGCGCGATGGACCGCGATCTTGGCGAGGAGCAGCTCAAGCGCAGCATCGCGCTGGCGGCCGACCTGCCACTGCCGCCCGAGGCGCTGGCGGCCGAGTCGGGCGAGCGCAGCATCTTCATGGACTCGTACGCCGCTGGTGCGCGCTACCACATGCTGAAGTACGGCTCGACGCAGCGCCAGCTCGCGGCGGTGGCGGCGAAGAACCACTGGCATGCGTCGATGAATCCGCTGTCGCACTACCGCACACCGCGCTCGATCGAAGAGGTGCTGGCCGACCGCATCATCTCGTGGCCGCTGACGCGCGCGATGTGTGCGCCGATCAGTGACGGCGCTGCGGCGATCGTCGTCTGCTCGAAGGATGCGCTGGCGCGCTTCAACCGCAAGCGTGCCGTGCAGGTGCTCGCGACGGTGCTGGTATCGGGGGTCAAGCACGCACCGGACGACGCCGAGAAGAAAGTGCCGCGGCTGGCCGCGCTGAAGGCCTTCGAGCAGGCCGGCATTGGGCCGCAGGACATCTCGGTGGCTGAAGTTCATGACGCGACCGCGTACGGCGAGGTCAAGCACGTCGAGGCCCTGGGGCTGTGCCCGGTGGGCGAAGGCGGCGCACTTGCCGAGCGTGGCGTTACCAAGCTCGGCGGCAAGGTGCCGGTCAATCCTTCCGGCGGTCTGCTGGCCAAGGGTCACCCGGTTGCGGCGACGGGCGCCATCCAGATTTACGAGCTGGTCACGCAGCTGCGGGGCGAGGCCGGCGATCGCCAGGTCGTTGGCGCAAGGATTGCGGTCGCCGGCAACGGCGGTGGCAACTACGACGGCGAGGAGGCCGTCTCTGCGACCACGATCCTCGGCAAGGTCTGAGTCCTTGCTTCCCTGAGCCCTACACCCAAGGAGATCCCATGGTTTTGCCCATTCGCCGTCGCACGCTTCTCGTCGCCGGCGCAGCATGTGCTGAACTGTTGGTGACCGGCCGAGCATTGGCGGCCGGTTATCCCGAAAAGCCGATCCGCCTCGTCGTGCCGTACCCCGCCGGCGGCAACGCCGATGCGGTCGCGCGCGCTTTCGCTGGCGTCTTCGGGCCGCGGCTGGGCACCACGATCGTGGTCGAGAACCGCGGCGGTGCCTCGGGTGTGATCGGCGCGGATGCGGTTGCGAAGGCGCCGAGCGACGGCTACACACTGCTGTTCACCATCGTGTCGCAGCTGGTCACGCCGCCTCCGGGCGTCAAGGTGCCCTACGAAGCGTTCAAGGACTTCCGGCCCCTGGTGGGCGTCAGCACCAATCCGCTGGTTCTGGTTGCGTCGCCAGCGCTCGGTGTCAAGGACATGCAGGGTCTGCTCGCCGCCGCCAAGTCGAAGAAGATGGCCTACGGCTCCTATGGCGAAGGCACGACGACGCATCTGATGCTGCAGGCGCTGAGCATGCAGCGCAAGCTTGACATGGTGCACGTGCCCTACAAGGGCGAGGCGCCCATGGTCAACGATCTGCTCGCCGGGCATATCCAGATGGGCCTCGTCTCGCAAGGCCTGACGCGCGAATACGCGGCGGCCGGGCGGCTCGTGCCGCTCGTCGTCACCGCGCAGAAGCGCAGCGAGTTCCTGCCGCAGGTGCCGAGTGCGGTCGAGCAGGGTGTCAACGTCCTCGACTGGACCTACGCCCAGGCCTTGTTCGCCCCCGCCGGCGTGCCCGAAGCGATCACCACGCGGCTGACCTTCGAGGGCATCGCCGCTGCGAGCGAGCCAGACTTCCAGGCCCACGTGCGCCGCGGACTCAACTCGCCGTGGGGCGGCGACAGCGCGCAGGTTGCGGCCAAGCTGCGTTTCGACAGCGAACGCTGGAAGACGCTGATCGAACAGTCGGGTGTGAAATGAACTCGCCTGCGGCAGGTAACCATGCCGGACTGCTGCTGCTGCTGCCGCCGGCCGGCACGCGCGTGGTCGTGGCCGGCGGCTGCGGCGGCATCGGCCGCGCCTTCGTGGCCGCTGCCCAAGCGGCGCAGCTCGAACTCGTCGTGCTGGACCTCGAGCGTTCCATCGCTGCGGCGCCGCCGCCGCCTGGCGTGCTGGCGATCGCGTGCGACGCGCTGCATGAAGACCAGGTGCAGCGTGCGCTCGGCGAAGTCGGCGCGCACTGGGGCGCTTGCGATGCGTTGGTCAACCTGGTCGGCTACACCCACGAGCGCACACCGGTCGAGCGGTTGCCGAGCGCGCAATGGGACGACATTGTCGATGGCACGCTGCGCAGCGCCTTTCTGCTCTCGCGCGAGGTCATTCCGCTGCTGAAGGCGGGCCGCGCGCCATCGATGGTGCACACCTCGTCGACCTTCGGCGTGCGCGTGTCGATGCCCGGCTACGCGCCGTACGCTGCAGCGAAGGCTGGCGTGATCAACCTCGTGCGCGCGCTGGCAACTGAACTGGCGCCGGCGGTGCGTGTCAACGCCGTGGCACCGGGCGTCGTCGATACGGCCTTTCTCCAGGGCGGCACTGGCCAGCAGGAGAAGCTCGAGCGCATCGACCCGGCGCAGTTCGCGGCATCGGTTCCGTTGCGGCGGGTCGGGCAACCGTCCGACATCGTCGGCCCGCTGCTGTTCCTGATCGGCCCCGGATCGGCCTACATGACCGGCCAGACGCTGCACATCAATGGCGGCATCTGGTCCTGACGACACAAGGAAAGGCACAACCATGGGCGTCCAGCAGTTGTTTGATCTTTCGGGCCGTGTGGCGCTGGTGACCGGCGGCTCGCGCGGGCTCGGCCTGCAGATGGCGCAGGCGCTGGGCGAGATGGGCTGCCGCGTCGCGCTGGTCGCGCGCAAGGCCGACGAACTCGCAAAGGCCGAGGCCGGGCTGAAGGCGCAGGGCATCGAGGCAGCGGGCTTTGCCTGCGACCTGCAGCAGGCGACCACCGTGGTGCCCGCACTGGTCGATGCGGTGGTGGCGCGCTTCGGCGACATCGACATCCTCGTCAACAACGCAGGTGCAAGCTGGGCCGCACCGGCCGAGGACTATCCCGATGCGGCTTGGCGCAAGGTGATGTCGCTCAACGTCGACGCGCCGTTCGTGCTTTCGCGCGAGGTCGGTCGTCGCTGCATGATCCCGCGGCGCCGGGGCAAGATCGTCAACATCGCCTCGGCCGCAGGCCTGCGCGGCACCGCACCGGGTGTGCACACGATCGCCTACAACACCTCGAAGGCGGCGCTGATCAATTTCACGCGCACGCTGGCCTGCGAGTGGGGCCCGCACGGCATCCACGTCAACGCGATCTGCCCGGGCTTTTTTCCGTCCAAGATGTCGGCCGGGCTGCTGGACACCATCGGCGACGCCGTGATCGCGCGCACGCCGCTGCGCCGGCTCGGCGGCGACGAGGATCTGAAGGGTGCGATCGTCTTCCTGGCCAGCGGGGCCTCGCGTCACATCAGCGGGCAGGTCTTGCCTGTCGACGGCGGAGCATCGGCGTTATGAGCTCGGCACAGAACGCCTTCTCGGGCACACGGCCGGTTGCGCCGCAGCAGGCCTTTGACCTTGACAAGCTCGAGGCCTGGCTGCGCGGGCGGCTGCCGGGGTTCGACGGTGGGCTGCAGGTCGAACAATTCAACGGCGGTCAGTCCAACCCGACCTTCCTGTTGCGCAGTGGTGAGCGCCGCTGGGTGCTGCGCCGCAAGCCCGCGGGCGTACTGCTGGCGTCGGCGCACGCGGTCGACCGCGAGTACCGCGTGATCCGCGCGCTGGCCGCGACCGATGTGCCGGTCGCGCAAGCGCAGCTGCTGTGTGAGGACCCGGCGGTCATCGGCTCGATGTTCTACGTGATGGACCACGTCGACGGCCGCATCTACTGGGACCCGCGGCTGCCCGGCCTCGAGCCGGCCGAGCGTGCCGCGTTGTTCGACGAACTCAACCGCGTGATCGCGGCGCTGCACCGCGTCGATCCGACGGCGATCGGCCTTGCCGGCTTCGGCAAGCCCAACGCCTACGTCGAGCGTCAGGTCGCGCGCTGGACGCGGCAGTACCGCGCCTCGGAAACCGAGAAGATCGATGCCGTCGAGCGGCTGATCGACTGGCTGCCGCAACACCTGCCGCCCGACGGCGAGAGCCGCATCGTGCACGGCGACTACCGACTCGACAACGTCGTCTTCCATCCGAGTGAGCCGCGCATTCTGGCGGTGCTCGACTGGGAACTGTCGACGCTGGGTGACCCCTTGGCCGACTTTGCCTACCACTGCATGAGCTGGCGACTGCCCGCCGAGGGCTCGCGTGGCCTGGGTGGCGTCGATCTCGCGGCGCTCGGCATTCCCGACGAGGCAATGTACGCACGACGCTACTTCGAACGTGTCGGCCTGGTCGAGCCGCCGCCAGCGTCGACGTGGACGTTCTACATGGTGTTCAACATGTTTCGTCTGGTCGGCATCTTGCAGGGCGTCGCCGCACGCGCGCTGCAAGGCAATGCGTCGAGCGAGCACGCCGTCATGACCGGCCGGCGCGCGCGGCCGCTCGCCGAGCAGGCGTGGGCGCTGGCGTGCACGCTCGACAGCAGGCGCTGACCCTTTCACTTTCTTCTCTCCGCAAGGACTCGCGATGGACTTCTCATATTCCCCCAAGGTTCAGGACCTGCAGCGCCGCGTGAGCGCTTTCATGGACGAGCAGGTCTACCCGGCCGAGGCCGCGTTCGAAGAGGAAATGGACCACCATCGCGCCGCCGGCAACGCCTTTCAGGTCTCGCAGACGTTGGAAGCGCTCAAGCGAAAGGCACGTGCCGCCGGCTTGTGGAACCTGTTCCTGCCGGAATCGAAATATGGTGCCGGGCTGACGAACCTGGAGTACGCGCCGCTGGCCGAGATCATGGGCCGCTCGCCGATCGGCTCCGAGCCTTTCAACTGCTCGGCGCCCGACACCGGCAACATGGAGACGCTGGTTCGCTACGCCACGCCGCAACAACAAGAGCGCTGGCTCGAGCCCCTGCTGGCCGGCGAGATCCGATCGGGCTTCGCGATGACCGAGCCGGCGGTGGCATCGTCGGATGCGACGAACATCGAGGCGCGCATCGAACGCGACGGTGACGACTACATCGTCAACGGCCGCAAATGGTGGACCTCGGGCGGCAACGATCCGCGCTGCAAGGTGCTGATCTTCATGGGCAAGACCGACGCATCGAATGCTGACCGTCATCGGCAGCAGTCGATGATCCTCGTGCCCATGGACACCCCGGGCGTGAAGGTGCTGCGCCACCTGCCGGTGTTCGGTTACGACAACGCGCCCGAGGGCCACGCCGAGATCGACTTCGAGAACGTGCGTGTGCCGGCGGCGAACATGCTGCTCGGCGAAGGCCGGGGGTTCGAGATCGCCCAGGGCCGGCTCGGGCCGGGGCGCATTCACCACTGCATGCGCACCATCGGGCGCGCCGAGCGTGCGCTCGAGCGCATGTGCCGGCGCGCGCTCGAGCGCACGGCGTTCGGCCGCAAGCTGTCTGACCAGGGCGTGACGCGTGAGCGCATTGCGCAGTCGCGCATCCTGATCGACCAGGCGCGCTGGCTCGTGCTGCACGCGGCCTGGAAGATGGACCGCGTCGGCAACAAGGCGGCGAAACAGGAGATCGCGATGATCAAGGTTGCCGCACCCGCGATGGCGCTGCAGGTCATCGACTGGGCGATGCAGCTGCATGGCGGCGGCTCGGTCTGCGAGGACTTCGGGCTTGCGCGCGCCTATGCGAGCACGCGCACGCTGCGCTTCGCCGACGGGCCCGATGAGGTGCACCGCAATGCGATCGCCAAGCTCGAGCTGGCGCGCTACCCGGCAGCCTGAACGACGCGGCCGCGCAGCGCCCAGGAAGAATGGTGATGCGCATGGATCGAAGACTTTTCAATCCGGTCATCGAGCAGCTGTCGCGTTCCGAACTCGAGGCGCTGCGCTGGCGCCGCGCGCACGCAACGCTCGGTCGTGTCTACGCGACGAGCCCGTTCTATCGGGGACGACTGCAGCGCGCCTGCGTGACGCCGGACGAGATCCGGACGCCCGAAGACTTCCGCCGCCGGGTTCCGACGGTCGACAAGCTCGCGATCCTCGAGGACCAGCATGAGCATCCACCCCTGGGCTCCGCGATCGCAGTGGACGACGCGCTGCTCGAGTACTGCTTCCTGACCAGCGGCACCTCCGGCAAAGGACAAGAGGTGCATGCCTACACCGCCGCCGATGTCAGTGATTCACTCACAAGCTGGGCAGCGTCGCTGCACTGGGCTGGCGTGCTGCCGGGCGACACGGCGTACCACATGGTGCCGGTCGGTGTCACGGCCGGCCCGGTGACGCTGCTCGCGGGTTTTCAGCACTACGGACTGCGCACCTTTGCGGTCGGCAACATGGACGGTCAGGCGCGGCTCGAGATGATGCGGCGCTTCTCGCCGCATTTCTTCAGCACCGGTCCGGTCTATCTGCGCCGATTGACGACGCTGTGCCATGAGCTGGGCATCGAGCCGCGGCGCGACTTCCCGGCGCTGAAGGCCATCAAGCTCGGCAGCTTCGGCTTCGATGTGCCGTGGGCACGCGAGATGGAGGTCTTCTGGGGCGCGAAGCTGATCGACACCTACGCGTCCACCCAGGCCGGCGGTGGCATCGCGAGCACCTGCGAGCACGGCACCTACCTTGCCGACGGTCGCCGTGGCCTGATGCATTTCCCGGAACACAAGGTCTACGCCGAAGTCCTGAGCCCGGAAACCAGTGAACCGGCACGCGAGGACGAAGAAGGTGAAGTGGTTCTAACCTCCTTCGGCCGCGAGGCGATGCCGATCCTGCGTTTTCGCACGGGCGGCAAGGTGGTCTTCAAGTCGCACCGGCAATGCGCCTGCGGGCGGCCCTTCGATGGCATCGAGGCTGGCACCGTGTCGCGCTACGACACGATGCTGAAGATTCGCGGCATGAACCTGTGGCCTGAGGCGGTCGATGCCATCGTGCTCGCTCACCCACAGGTCGACGAGTACAACGGCCGCGTCGAAGTGGCCGACAACGGCCGCGAGCTGGCGCGCGTGATGCTGTGCTTCAAGCCGGAAGTGCCGGCCGACGCTGCGCAGCGCGCACGTGTACTGGTCGAACTGCGCGCGCAGATCAAGGCGCGCACCGGTGTCGCGATGGAGGTGCAAGAGGTGCAGCCCGGCGAGATCGAGCGCTTTACCTACAAGGAGAGGCGATGGAGAGACCAGCGCCGGCAGACACCATGAGCGTTCACGCGACTTCTCCGACCCCTTCGCCAGTTGGCGCGGCGCTGCTCGCGCAGCTGCGCCAGTTGCAGGCGCAGGTCGCCACGATCCACTACCCGAACCGAGGCGACCTGGTGGGTCGCCAACTCGACACCATCGACCGCGCGTTGCGGAGCCTGCTGCGCGAGCTCGGCGACCGCGACACGGTCGATGCGAACAATGGAATCGAATCATGAGAACCCGAATCACCGAACTGCTCGGCATTCGCTACCCCATCATCCAGGGCGGCCTGCAGGGGCTCGGTCGTGCCGAACTCGCCGCCGCGGTGTCCGCCGCCGGCGGGCTCGGTCTGATCACAGCCGGCTGCTTCGAGACCCGAAGCGAGCTCGAGGCCGAGATCGCACGGGCCCGTGTGTTGACCGACCAGCCGGTCGGCGTGAACATTTCGATCGGCTCGCGGCGAACGATGAGCGAGTTCGTCGATTGCATCTGCGAGCTCGGTGTGCGCATCGTCTTCACGTCGGGGAACAACCCCGAGCCCTTTGTCGAGCGCTTCAAGCGCCACGGCATGATCTGGGTTCACGTGGCGCCGGCCGTGCGGTTTGCGCAGAAGGCGCAGCAGCTCGGTGCTGACGGTGTGGTGCTGGTCGGTTTCGAGGCCGGGGGTCATCCGGGCATGGACGACGTGGCGCTGTCGGTGCTGGTGCGCAAGGGTTCGACCGAGCTCGAGATCCCGGTCATCGCCGCCGGCGGCATCAGCGACGGGCGCAGCCTGGTGGCGGCGCTGGCCTGGGGGGCCGAGGGCGTGCAGATCGGTACGCGCTTCGTGCTGACGCGCGAGACCGTGCTGCACCCGGGCATCAAGCAGGCGCTGCAGCAAGCCAGCGAACATGACACCGTGATGATCGAACGCACACTGCGCAAGGCGCGCCGCGTTCTACGGACGCCGCAGGCCGAGGCGGTACTCGAACTCGAGCGCCAGGGTGCGAGCTTCGAGCAACTGCGTCACATCGTCGGTGGCGACGCCTACCTTGACACGATCCTGCACGGGCACACCGATCGCGGTGTGCTGTCGACCGGGCAATGCATCGGCCTGTTCGACGATGTCCCGCCGGCCGGCGAGGTGCTGCGCAGCATCGTCGAGGAATCGGCGGTCGTGATGCAAAGGTTGCACCGGCTGGTCGATGACGCCCCGTTGTCGGCGTCACCGCGCTGATGCGGCGCCGCGGCCGATGGACGCAGTGAATCGAAAGAAGACGATGGCCACCGTTCCGCGTCCCGGAACGCCATCAAGTCCCTGCCGACGCGGCCGCGTTGATGGCCGACCATTCGTCTGAGCAATTCGGCTGAGCACCGAGTTCACCGCCCACCCATGCTGTCGCCGGCCCTTGTCCGGCCAAGGAGACTTGACACGATG
>Ga0138256_10002211_pt1 | contig 20991 bp, 15 predicted proteins | sample KNB2016incub_MG_FD_105486 | JGI IMG/M metagenome (GOLD analysis project Ga0138256, IMG submission 105486) | Active sludge microbial communities from wastewater in Klosterneuburg, Austria - KNB2014incub_MG | ecosystem: Engineered > WWTP > Activated sludge > Unclassified | place: Austria... | reverse complement strand
TACGATTTCAGGTGACTATTGCGGTGAGGTCCACCTCTTCCCATTCCGAACAGAGAAGTTAAGCTCACCAGCGCAGATGGTACTGGGCCAAAAGCCCGGGAGAGTATGTCGTCGCCGATCTGAACCCCGCCACGCAAGTGGCGGGGTTCTTTTTTTATCCTTGCCCGACGTGCGCACACTGATCCTCAACCTGCTCATCGCCGCTCCCGGCCTCCTTCCGGCGCAACGCCTCTCCGGCCGCTTCGTGGGCGAGGCGCCCGATTCGGTGCTCCTGCTCGACACCCGCGGCGCCTCCCATCAGCTCCTGCTCCGCAGCCCCGTCGGCCTCCAGGGAGAGTTCGCCTTCCCGGCCGCCGCCATACCCGGCCAGGGCTTCTACCAGCTCGCGGTCAACGACACCGACCGGGCGGACATCATCCTCGACCCCCGCGAGCAGGAGGTCGTCCTGCTCTTCAGCGGCCGGCCGCTCCAGTCCCACATCACCGTGCTCCAAAGCGCGGAGAACGAACGCCTCTGGGCCTACAAGGCCGTGAGCCGCGAAACGCAGGCCATGCGCAAGGCCGCCGACCTGGAGCGCACCGGGCTACGTCCCGATGAAGTGACCCGGAGCCGCCAGTTGGATTCCATCGTCCAACGGGCCGACGCGCTCAAGGACGCCCATCTCGATCGCCTCATCGCTGAGCATCCGGAGAGCTATTTCGCCAAGGTGGTCCGCGCCGATCGTGCTTTGTTGGGCATGCAAGGACGACCGCCCATGGACGTGGCCCGGGCTTTCGCCTTCGATGATCCCGGCCTGATGCGCTGCGCCGTGCATCCGCAGGCGGTGCTCGTCTTCCTGCGCAACATCCGCGCGTTCAACGAAGAGCAGTTCGTCAACGCCGCCGACACCCTGATCGCGCTCACTGGCGGCTGTGCCGAATGCCGCCGGTACATGATCGAGCACCTGGTGGAGATCTTCGCCACCTATGGCCCGGACATCGCCCTGCAGCACCTCATCGACCGCTACGTGGACCGCGAGGCGCAGGCCCTTCGCTTCTCCGCAGCCACGCTGGACAAGGTCAAGGCGTTCCAACGGGTCTCGGTCGGCCGCATCGGACCCGATGCACCCCTGAAGGATCCCACCACAGGGACCGTCCGGCCCCTCTCCGAGCTGGCCCGCGGCCACCGGGCCGTGGTCCTGTTCTTCTACTCGAGCACCTGCGACCATTGCCACGAGCAGATGCCCGGGCTGGCCCGGATGTACACCGAACGGTCCGGAGACGGGTTGCAGGTGATCGGGGTGGCCCTTGACGATGATGCCGCCTTGGTGGAGACCACGCGCACGGCGAAGGGCCTCACCTTCCCCTGTTTCTCACACCTGCAGGGTTGGGGCGATCCGGCGGCCCGTGCCTATGCGGTGCAGGGAACGCCCACGCTGTTCGTGCTCGACGGGGAGCTGCGGATCCACGCCAAGCCGCACGATGCGGCCGAGGCCCGCGAGGTGGTGCTACAGCTGCTGGCCCGCCCCTAGGGGCAGCGTCCAATGGGGCGCGCCGAAGGTGAGCGGTGCGAACCGCGGACGCTCCGTGAACAGGCCGAAGACCGAGGAACCCGATCCGCTCATGCTGGCGTAGTGCGCTCCGGCCTCGCGCAAGGCGCGTTTGATGCGGCCGATCGCGGGGTGCAGGGTGAACACGGCCTCCTCCATGCCGTTGATGAGCCGGCCCTGCCAGCTGTCGATCGGGCCGGCCACGATGGACCGCAGGTCGACCGATGTGCCGGAGGGCCGGGTGCGGGCATAGACCTCGGCCGTGCTGACGTGGATGCCCGGGTCCACGAGCACGAGCCATAGGCCGTTCAGCGACAGCGGCAAGGGGCTGAGGCGTTCGCCACGACCTTCGGCCAGGCAAGGCCCATGGTGAAGGAAGAAGGGCGGGTCGCTGCCGAGCTGCGCCGCCAGTTCGTGCAGCACCGCCGGGCCAAGCCCCAGGCCGAACAGGCGGTCCAGCAACAGCAGCATGTGGGCGCCATCGCTGGAGCCGCCGCCCAGGCCGGCGCCGATGGGGATGGCCTTGTGTAGGTGCACCTGCAGGCCCGGCAGGGGGTGCCGCGCATGCACCAGGCGGTAGGCGCGCGCCACCAGGTCGTCCCCCGCATCGCCGGGCACGGGCCGCCCGGTGCGCGTCACCGCCACCTGGCCCGCCTCGAGCGCCGGGTCCACGACAGCCTCAAGCGCGTCGCACAGGGGGATGGGCACCAACACGCTCTCGATGTCGTGGTAGCCATCGGCCCGCCGCCGCACGACGTTCAAGCCCAGGTTGATCTTGGCGCAGGGGAAGACCAGCATGGCCGCAAAGGTCAGGTTTCCACACATGGCCGGCCCCGAGGTGCCTCCGCAGCGCGCTCCGCCTATTTTCGCCCCTTCAAGCCATCGGCATGCAGACCTTCCTGGAGTTCGAGAAGCCCATCCAGAACATCATCGAGCAGATCGAGAAGTTGAAGGAGGTGGCCGCGCAAAGCGCGGTGGACGTGCAGCCCACGCTGCGCGACCTGGAGAAGAAGCTCGCCGACACCCGGAGGGAGATCTATGCCAACCTCAGCCCGTGGGAGCGGGTGCAGGTGAGCCGTCATCCCGATCGCCCCTACACCCTGAAGTACATCGAGGTGATCACCGATGGCAGCTTCGTGGAGCTCCACGGCGACCGCACCGTGAAGGACGACAAGGCCATGGTGGGCGGCTTCGGCCTGGTGAACGGTCGCTCCGTGATGTTCGTGGGCCAGCAGAAGGGCATCAACACCAAGATGCGCCAGTACCGCAACTTCGGCATGGCCAACCCGGAGGGCTACCGGAAGGCCTTGCGCCTGATGAAGCTTGCCGAGAAGTTCAACAAGCCGGTGGTGACCATCATCGACACCCCGGGTGCCTACCCGGGGCTGGAGGCCGAGGAACGCGGGCAGGGCGAGGCCATCGCGCGCAACCTGTTCGAGATGATGCGACTGCGTGTGCCGGTGATCTGCATCGTCATCGGGGAGGGCGCCTCAGGCGGCGCGCTCGGCATCGGCATCGGCGACAAGGTGTTGATGCTCGAGAACACCTGGTACAGCGTGATCTCCCCGGAATCGTGCAGCTCCATCCTTTGGCGCAGCTGGGACTACAAGGCGCAGGCCGCCCAGGCCCTCAAGCTCACCGCCCAGGACATGCTGGCCAACAAGCTGATCGATGGCATCATCCCCGAGCCCGTGGGCGGTGCCCATGCGGACATCGACGGGGCCTGCCGCACGGTGAAGGCCGAAGTGGTGAAATGGCTGGACAAGCTCTCCAAGACCGACCCCGACAAGTTGGTGGAGCGGCGCATCAAGAAGTTCTGCGACATGGGCGTGGTGGAGAAGGCCAGACCGGCCTCCAAGAGCAAGGCCAAAGCCTGATCAGGGCTCCCGGTTGTAGTAGGGGAGAACAGCCACGGTCGGGCCGGTCACAGCCCAGCTTTGCAGGACGGCGCCGCTGCCGGCGTCCACCCGCTGCACCTGCCCGGCCGTCGCGATGTACAGCGCTCCGGACACCGCGTCGCGGGCGATGACCTCAACCGCGGGCCCCCCGGAGAGCGACTGCACCGTGTTGGTCGAATAGCTGTAGCGCAGCAGACCGGTGCTGGTGGCCAGGTAGTGCACCTGACCGGGGGCGGAGGCCACGCCACGGATCGCCTGCCCGCTCAGGGACTGCGGCTCCCATCCACCGCCCAGCTCCACGTTGAGCTCCTGCACCACCCCATCGCCGTTGCGTTCCCCGAACAGCAGCACGCGGTCGTCGTCCAGGGCGGCGAAGCCGGCGAGCACCAGGTCCAGCGGACGTTCGGCGAGCAGCTCGCCCGTGTAGGCGGTGTACAGCACCAAACGACCGCCGCTGCCGGCAATGAGGGGTTGCTCGCTCAGCAGCAGCCCACCGACCACGGCATGGCGCCGCGGATAGCGCCCGTCCAACGCCGAAGCGGTGAAGAACCCGCTGCCACTGAAGGCCGCATGCGCGCTGAGCAGGCCGTCCGCCCGGGCCACGAGCACGCGGTCGTCGTCGATGCGGTCGAGCCCGGTGAAGAAGGTGGAACCGAACGCGTTGGTGTTGGGCAGCTGCCAGCGCACGGTGCCGAGCTCCGCGTCCAGCGCGGTGACCGGGCCGCTGACATCACCGGCGATCACCAGGGCGCGGGAGCGCGTGCTGAGCACGGCGTGGCGCACATCCTGATCGAGCGTGGTGAAGGGGGCTGCGGCACCGGTGCTGTCGATGCGCAGCACGGCCGTCTGCCCCCCGATCGCGCTCACCGCATACACCGCCCGCAGCCGCAAGGGCGCCTCGATCACCGAAAGGGGGCGGTAGGCGCGGCTTTCGTTGGCTCCGTCGTTCGCGGTGACCATGATGGTGTACGCCCCGGAGCGCAGGGCCTCATCGTTCAGCGCCAGGGTGCGCTCCACTTCGGCCGAGGCGGCGTCCACGGCGACGGATGCACTGCCGACCACCGGGATGCCCTGGGGGTCGAGCACCGTGAAGCGCACCGAGGTGACCTGCCGGTCGTCGCTGACGGCCGCCCGCACGGTGAACTCCCCGGGGATCTGCAGCTGTGCGCCCGCGCCCGGCACGAGGATGGTCACCGAAGGCCCCTCGCTGTCCTTGTCCTTGCGGCAGCCCGGAAGGACATGGACCAATAGCGCGAGCATCGCCAAGCAGCCGCCACGCGCGAGGCGATGGAGCGGTGAAGGGCGGATCGCGTCATCCACATCCACAATGTTAGTGCGCGGCGGATGAGTTGTTGATGATCTCCTCGGCGAGGGACGTCGATGCGGCTATTTTTGGCCCCCTTCCACGCCGCTTCCGCCCGCTTTCTGATGGCCGACACCCCGCCGATCCGCGCCGACCGCCGGCGCCGCACCGCTCCGTCCCTGCTCGATCCCGCCCTGGAGGCCGGCAAACTGCCGCCGCAGGCGCCCGAACTGGAGCAGGCCGTGCTCGGCGCGCTGATGCTGGAGCGCAACGCGGTGAACGAGGCCATCGACATCCTGAGCCCGGACAGCTTCTATGTGGAGGCGCACAAACGCATCTTCGACGCGGTGCAGGGCCTCTTCCGCAGCGACCAGCCCATCGACATCCTGACGGTGACCGAGGAGCTGCGCAAGCGCGGCGAGCTGGACGTGGTGGGCGGGCCCTTCTACATCAGCCAGCTCACCAACAAGGTGGCCAGCAGCGCGAACGTGCAGTACCACGCGCGCATCATCAGCCAGAAGCACATCCTGCGCGAGCTGATCCGCATCTCGGCGGAGACGATGCGTGATGCCTTCGACGAGACCGCGGACGTGTTCGATCTGCTGGACAAGACCGAGCAGGACCTCTACGGCATCACCAGCGGCAACCTGAAGCGCAACTACGAGCCGATGAGCGACCTGATCCGGGACGCCATCGCGCAGATCGAGAGCGCCAAGCACAACACCGGCGGGGTGAGCGGGGTGCCCACCGGCTTCGTGAAGCTCGACAAGCTCACCGCCGGCTGGCAGCGCAGCGACATGGTCATCGTGGCCGCACGCCCCGGCATGGGAAAGACCGCCTTCGTGCTCAGCATGGCCCGCAACATCGCCGTGGAGCAGAAACGCGCCGTGGCCGTGTTCAGCCTGGAGATGAGCAGCACCCAGCTGGTCACGCGTCTGATCGCCAGCGAGGCCGGCATCAGCTCCGAGAAGCTCCGCAAGGGCGACCTCAACGACCAGGAGTTCGCCCTGCTGCACCAGCACATCAGCCGGCTGGACAAGGCCCCCATCTTCATCGACGACACGCCCGCGCTGAACATCTTCGAACTACGCGCCAAGTGCCGCCGCCTGAAGAGCCAGCACAACGTGGAGCTGATCATCATCGACTACCTGCAGCTGATGACCTCGGGCACCGACAACAAGGGCGGCAACCGCGAGCAGGAGATCAGCAGCATCAGCCGCAGCATCAAGAGCATCGCCAAGGAGCTCGACGTGCCCATCATCGCCCTCAGCCAGCTGAGCCGCGCCGTGGAGACCCGTGGTGGCGACAAGCGCCCGCAGCTCAGCGACCTGCGCGAATCCGGCGCCATCGAGCAGGACGCCGACCTGGTGTGCTTCCTCTACCGCCCGGAGTATTACAAGATCTACGAGGACCACTACGGCAGCACCCTGGGCATCGGCGAGTGCATCATCGCCAAGCACCGGAACGGCGCCCTGGACACTGTGCTGCTGCGCTTCATCCCCGAGCTGGCTAAATTCGCTGACCTGGAGACGACACCGGTGGCCTTCGATGCCGGTGGCACGGGATCGGATGGCATGCGCACCATCACCCGCCCCAGCCGGATGAACGACGATGCCGACGAAGCTCCCTTCTGACCCCCGCAGCGCCCGCAGCTTCACCCTTCTGCTGGCCCTGCTGCTCGGCCTCGGTCTACAGGCTTCCCGGTTGCTGATCCCCATGGACGGCAGCCAGCGCGATCACCTGAAGGCCTACGGCATCGCCTACTGGACGTTGCAGCGGGATGTGACCGTGGAGTGGCTGCTGAACTACCGCGGCGGCAGCTTCCTGATCGAGCACATCCCCGCCATTGAGCAGGAGTGCAGCATCCGCGGGGTCACCCACCAGGTGATCGCCGATGCGCAGGCCGCCGCCATCCTGGCCGAGATCGCCGACCCCGAGGTGAACATGGAGGTGGTGAAGCTGGAGAAGGCCCCCCGGATCGCCGTGTACGCCCCGGCCAGCTTCCAACCCTGGGACGATGCCGTGGCCCTGGTGATGACCTATGCGGAGATCCCCTACGAGCGCATCTACGACCCCGAGGTGATCGCCGGTGTGCTTCCCCAGTACGACTGGCTGCACCTGCACCACGAGGACTTCACCGGTCAATACGGCAAGTTCTACCGCAACTACCGCAACGCGCCGTGGTACATCGCCCAGGTGAAGGAGAGCGAGGAGATGGCCGCCACCCTGGGCTTCGCCAAGGTGAGCCAGATGAAGCTGGCCGTGGCCACCCGCATCCGCGACTACGTGGCCGGCGGGGGCTACCTCTTCACCATGTGCAGCGGCACGGACAGCTACGACATCGCCCTGGCCGCCGAAGGCGTCGACATCTGCACCCCGGAGTTCGACCACGACCCCATCGACCCGGCGGCGCAGCAGAAGATCGACTTCAACCGCAGCTTCGCCTTCAAGGACTTCCGCCTGGTGGTGGACCCGATGGTGTACGAGTTCAGCAACATCGACGCCACCGACATCCACGGCAGCATCGGCCAGGAGCGCGATTTCTTCACCCTGTTCGACTTCAGCGCGAAGTGGGACATCGTGCCCACCATGCTGTGCCAGAGCCACGAACAGGTGGTGCGCGGCTTCATGGGGCAGACCACGGCGTTCCGCAAGGGCTTGGTGAAGCCCGGCGTCACCGTGATGGGCGAGAACAAGGCGCAGGGCACCGTGAAGTACATCCATGGCGAGTACGCTCTGGGCCAGTGGACCTACTATGGCGGCCACGATCCCGAGGACTACCAACACATGGTGGGCGACCCGCCGACGGACCTGAGCCTGCACCCCAACAGCAGCGGCTACCGGCTGATCCTGAACAACATCCTCTTCCCGGCCGCCCGCAAACGCAAGCAGAAGACCTGATGCATCGCTTCGGTTCCGCGGCCCTCTGGGCCGCCGCGCTCTCGATCACCTCCTGCTCGGACCGGCCAGCGAGCCCGGAGGGGCAACCGGCACCGCCCGCTGCCGCACCGGTCCCGACGGCCGCACCCGGCCACTATGCCGCCGTGCTTCCCTGTGCCGACTGTGAGGGCATCCGCACGGATGTCCAGCTCTGGTCCTTCGGAGGCTGCGTGGTGCAGCGGCAACGCCGCAGGAACGGGGAACTGGAGGCCGCCTCGTGCACCTGGGGCCGTTGGCGCATGGATGAACAGGGCCGGCTGGAGCTCGCGCTCTCCGGTGGCGAACAGGTGGAGCGCTTCGCCGTGCAGCCGGAAGGATCACTGGTGGCCTACGACCAGGCCGGGACCACCGTGCTGCCGGCCGATCGGAACACGCTGCTGCGCGAAGCCGCGGACCTGAACCCCGCCGATGGCCGCGCCTTGAAGGGCTCCTTCTTCCAGGGCCGGCCCAACGTGTGGAACTTCCGCGAATGCCACAGCGGCCGCCTGATGCTCGTGCGCTTCGATCCCGAGGCGGCGGACATCGAGGAGGGCTTCCGCAAGGCCGGTGGTGATCCCGCCGCCGGGCTGGTGGTTGAGCTTGGTGGCTTGATGCAGCCCACCCCGCTCACCGACGACCAGGGCACCGTGACCCTGTTGACCATCAAGCGGTGGGACAGGTTCCTGCCGGGCGAGACCTGTCCGTATTGACGGGGGAACTAGCTTTGCCCTCCTTCGACCCATGGACCTCAGCAAGATCATCTCCGTGGCCGGCAAGTCCGGTCTCTTCCGCGTGGTGGCCCAGGCCCGCCAGGCCATCATCGCCGAAAGCCTCATCGACGGCAAGCGGGTGCCCGTGCCCACTTCCATGCGCGTGAGCTCGCTGGAGGAGATCAGCATGTTCACCACGGGCGATGATGTGCCCCTGAAGGACGTGCTCGCCAAGCTGCATGCCCAGGAGAAGGGCAGCCTGAGCGTGGACCCCAAGGGTGACGAGGAGGCCTTGTGGAAGAAGCTCGGTGAGGTCCTTCCTGAGCATGACCGCAGCCGCATCTACCCGAGCGATGTGCGGAAGCTCTTCGCGTGGTACGAGCAACTGGCCCGCTCGGGCGCGCTGGACGCCAAGGAGGAGCCGAAGGACGGCGATAAGCCGACCGACACAAAGGCGGGAGAGAAGAAGGCCAAGGGCCCTGCCAAGGCCGATGTGGCCGTGAAGAAGGCCAACGCACCGAAGCCCGGGGCCGGCACCAAGGCCAAGAGCACCGGCACCACGGTGCGCAAGGGCAGCCAGCGCGGCAGCTGAGCCCCGCCGACCTCAGAGCCTCTTCGGGATCTCTTCAAATGCGCTCTCCGGCCCCTATTCCGGCCATGCTTCGCCGAAAAATGGTCACGTAGGCACCGCTATGCGACCATTTTTCGGCTGTGCCTGACCAAGAAAATGGTCTCGGAGCCCATCATTCAAGAGATCCCGAACAGGCTCTCAGGACCTCAAGCGTGACCGCTCCACGGTCATGCGTCAACGCCCGCGGACCTGCTACCTTGGGCCACCTGCAAGGACCCTGTACATGATGAGAAGCCTACCCGTGATGCGCCTTGGCGTGATGCTCGCCCTGGGCGCGATCGTTGCCGTGTTGATCGCCTGGAACGACGGCGGGCCGCCGGTGGCCAAGGCCTACCATACTGCGGAGGAGCTGGCCGCATTTGCCGCGGACCGCGGTGGTCAGGGCCTGGCCGTGGGCCAGAACACCTACTTCATGGCCAGCGGCAACTGCGAGGGCTGCCATGGCCATGACCCCATGGAATACGCCGGCGTCGACTCCAATGGGGTGGACGTGAACGTGGTGGACGACTGGCGCAGTTCCATGATGGCCAACAGCGCCCGCGACCCCTTCTGGCGCGCCAAGGTGAGCCATGAGGGGCTGGTGAATCCGGCCCTGCAGGGGATCATCGAGGACAAGTGCACCAGCTGCCACGCCCCCATGGGCCGGCACGACAAGTTCCTCACCGGCGGCGGTCATTACTCCATCGCCGACCTGGAGCAGGACCCCATCGGCCTCGACGGGGTGAGCTGTGTGGGCTGCCACATCCAGAGCGCCGACAGCCTCGGTCTGCTCTTCAGCGGCGACCTGCGCTTCGACACGCTCGGAAGTCCGCTCTACGGCCCCTATGGCGGGCCGGACGACCCGCTGCCCCTGTTCGGCGCGCCGATGACCTCGTTCGTGGGCTATGAGCCGCAGTACGGGGCGCACATCAACAGCGCCGCGCTGTGCGCCGGCTGTCACACGCTGATCACCGAAACGGTGGACCTCCAGGGCAACCTCACGGGCGGCTCGTTCGTGGAGCAGGCCACCTACCACGAATGGCTCAACAGCCGGTTCAACGACCTCAACGGCGATCCCAACGGCATCAGCTGCCAGGGTTGCCATGTGCCCCGCAACGACGACGCCATCGTCATCTCCTCGCTCTACCTCTTCCTTCAGCGGCGGTTCCCCTTCGGCATGCACCACTTCGCCGGCGCCAACAGCTTCATGCTGGGCCTGATGAAGGACAACATCGGCCCGCTCGGGCTCACGGCCAACGAGACCCAGTTCGACAGCACCATCGCCCGCACCCTTCGCCTGCTGCAGGACCAGAGCCTGCTGATGGACGCCACCGTGGTGGACCGCACGGCGGACACGGCCTTCATCGACGTGTCGCTGCTGAACCTGGCCGGCCACAAATTCCCCAGCGGCTACCCCAGCCGCCGGGCCTTCATGGAGCTGCTGGTGCTCGACGCCACCGGCCAGGATACGCTCTTCCGCAGCGGCGGCTTCGACGATACCTACGAGGTGGTGGGCCACGATGCCGACTGGGAGCCGCACCACGATGTGATCACCAGCGCCGACCAGGCCCAGATCTACGAGCATGTGATGGGCGACGTGAACGGCGACAAGACCACCGTGCTGCTGCGCGCCGATCAGCACCTCAAGGACAACCGCCTCGCGCCGGAGGGCTTCACCACCAGCCATTTCGCCTACGACACCTGTGTGGTGGCCGGCGTGCCCGCCACCGACCTGGACTTCAACCGCGACGCCCTTGGCGTGGAAGGCAACGGGGGCGACATCGTGCACTACCATGTGCCCATGGGCGGCTACACGGGGCTCATCCACGTCGTCGCGCGCTTCTGGTACCAGACGGCGCCGGCCCGGTGGAACCAGGAAATGTTCAGCTACAACAGCGCACCGATCGACAGCTTCGAGACCATGTACACCAATGCCGACCGCAAGCCCGTGCTGGTGAAGGAGGTGCAGCTCACCGACTTCTCCGTGGGCATCGACGGCCTGGCCGACCTGGGCGTGCGCGTGTTCCCGAACCCCGTGCGTGATGGCCTGTTGCGCGTCGCCGGCATCACGGGTCGTGTGCGCGAAGTGGTGGTGTATGATGCCGGTGGCCGCGAAGTGGCCCGTCCGCTTCTCACGTCCGGTACGCTCACCATTCCGATGCACGGGCGGCCGGGCACCTACCTGGTCGTCCTCCGCACGGACGAGCGCAGCTTCGTGGAACGCGTGGTGGTGCAATGACCCTGCCCATGATGCGATTCCGATCCCTCGTCCTGGCCGTTGCTCTTCCGGCGCTCCTACCGGCCATAGCGCAGAACAGTTCCGTGGCCGACATGCTCGCGGTCGCGAGCATCGACAGCATGATGCGTTATGTGGAGGAGCTCAGCGGCGAGGTGCCGGTGGACGTGGGCAACGGGCCGGTGACGATCGTGAGCCGCCACAAGAACGCAGCGGGCAACCCGATCGCGGCGGACTACCTGCAACAGAAGCTCAGTGCCTGGGGCTACACCCCCGCCGTGCAGGTGTTCAGCGGTGGCACGGGGGAGAACATCCTCGCGGTGAAGCCCGGCCTGGTGCACCCGGACCGCAAGGTGATCATCTGCAGCCACTACGACGCCATGCCGGGTGGGCCGGTGGCCGCGCCGGCCGCGGATGACGATGGCAGCGGAACGGCCGCCACGCTGGAGGCCGCGCGCGTGTTCGCCGACATGGCCTTCGACCACACCGTGGTCTTCGCCTTCTGGGATGAGGAGGAGCTCGGCAAGCTGGGCAGCATCTTCTACGCCGGGGTGGCCGCCGCCAACGACGACACGATCGCCGGTGTGGTGAACATGGACGCCATTGCTTACGACGGCAACGGCGACGGGTTGATGCGGATCCACACGCGGGCCGTGGCCAACTCGCTCGCCATCAAGGATACGGCCCTGCTGGTGAACGGACTGTACGGCCTGGGGGCCAACATCGCCATCAATACGCCGGGGGCCTTGTACAGCGATCATGCTTCGTTCTGGGCGGAGGACTACGGGGCCATCCTGGTGATCGAGGACTTCGACAACGACCCCAACCCGCAGTACCACACACCGAACGACCGGGTGCAGTTCATGGACGTGCCCTACTTCGAACAGCTGGCCAAGCTCAGCTTCGCCACCACGGCGCACCTGGCCATCCCGATGGATCCCGGGACCGGTGTGACGGCGGTGCATGCCTCCCCGGCGGCCGCGCTGCGCATCTGGCCGGTGCCCACGGACGGTCCGGTGAGCGTCCAGGTCACCGGTGCGATCGACCGCAACTGGTGGATCGAGCTCATGGACCTCACCGGTCGCGTGGTGCGTCAGCTCCACCAGGGTGTTCTGCCCGCCGGGCGTCCGCTGGTGCAGGCCGATCTGCGCGGAACCCCCACCGGGCACTATCTGGTGCGGGCCACGAGCACGAAGGGCGAGGTGGTGACCTCGCCCTTGGTGCTGATGCACTAGTGCGTTACTCCTTCACGAAGGGCTTCATGATGGGCTTGCGGCCGGTGCCGAGCACCATCAGGTAGTAGTTGCCCGCAGGCAGGCCCGTCAGGTCCACCGTGTTCAGCTTCGAATCCATCAGAGGCTGGCTGCGCACCACCCGGCCATCGGCGTTCAGCACCTCGCCGGTCTGCGCGCCCGTGCAACCGTTGATGGACACCATGAGGCGGTCCTGGACGGGCACCGGGAAGAGCATCACCGCATCGGGCTGCTTGTACTCCTGCACGTTGGTGGGGTCGATCACCGTGATGGTGCCGAACTGCGTGGCGGCGTGGCCCTGCTGGTCGCAGTGGTACTCATAGAACCCCGGCACCGTGAAGGTGAAGGTCCACGGGTACTGGGTGTTCTGCGGGGTGCCGGAGTAGAAGCTCGCCGGGTTGTTCGGAAAGGTGCTGGTGCTGCCGTTGATGTTGTGCGTGCCGGAGCTTTCCTCCCATTCCACGATGTCTCCCACCTGGATCACCAGATCCTGCGGGGCGTAGTACGGGTCGGTGGTGCCGATGGTGCTGCCGCCCACGTCCACCGTCCAAACGGTCTGGGCGAGGAGCACGGTGGGGAAGAGGGCAAGTAGCGTCAAGGTCCTGCGCATGCGGTCTGGTTTTGTCCAAAGGAAACCAGCCCTGGTGAATATCCGCCACCAGAAGCGGAGCCTCTCCCGTGATCCCAAGGACGCGTTCCGTCACGTTCCCGGCCGCAGGCTGCGGTCGATCCGGTCCAGCACCATCGTCATCAGGTGCAGCCGGTCGCGGCCGCGCACGTTGTGCGCATGCCCGGGGTACACGAAGAACTCCACCTGTTCGCCCTTGCCGATGCAGTCCTTCAGGAAGGCGTAGCTGTGCTCGGGCAGCACCACGTCGTCCTGCAGGCCGTGGATCAACAGCAGCTCGCCCTGCAGCTGGTCGCATTTGCCCACCAGCTGGCTCGCCGCGTACCCGTCGGGGTTCTCCTGTGGCGTGTCCATGTAGCGCTCGGTGTACATCACCTCGTACATGCTCCAGTCCATCACCGGGCCGCCGGCCACGCCCAGCTTGAAGGTGCCGGGGGCCTTCAGCATCAGGCTGGTGGTCATGAAGCCGCCGAAGCTCCAGCCGTGCACGGCCATGCGCTCCGGGTCCACGAAGGGCAGGCTCTTGAGGTGGGCCACGCCGTGCAGCTGGTCCTGCAGCTCCACCTCGCCGAGGCGCCGGTGCACGGCCTGCTCGAAGGCCCGACCGCGCCACGCGCTGCCGCGTCCGTCCACCGTGAACACCAGGTAGCCCCGCTCCGCCGCATGGAGCATCCACAGCGGAGCCCCGCCGAGCCAGCTGTCGGTGACGAGCTGCACGTGGGGGCCGTTGTACAGGTACACGATCACCGGATACCGCTGACGGCTGTCGAACCGGCTGGGCTTGATCAGCCGTGCGTGCAGCCGCTCGCCGTTCTCCCCGGGGATGTCGAGCAGCTCCACCGTCCCGCGCTGGACCCCGGCCAACGGGTCCCGGCTGTTCAGCAGCACCTTCAGGCCCTGGCCGGTGCGCGCGTCCAGCAGTTCGATGCGTGCGGGCACCGTGGTGCTGGTCCACTGGTCCAGCACGTACTGCCCATCGCCGCTGAGCTGGCCATGGTGCGTGCCGGGCGCGGTGGTGAGGGCCGTGCTGCGGCCGTTGTTCAGTTCCACCCGGAACAGCTGGGTGCGGATGGCGCCCGCCCCGGTGAAGCCCGTGCCCACCTCGGTGCCTTCCACGATCACGGCCGTTTCGCGCGCGTCGAGCCCTACGATGCGCTTCACGTTCCAGTTGCCGGTGGTGAGCTGCCGCACCAGACCGGTCCGCAGGTCGTACAGGACCAGGTGCGTCCAGCCGTCGCGTGTGCTGATCCAGATGAACTGCTGCGGCTGGCGTTTCAGGAAGCGCATGGGCACCAGCGGCTCCACGTACCGTTCGTCGCGCTCCTCCAGCACGGTGCGCACGGCATTGCCGGTGGCGAGGTCGTACTCCACCAGGCGCGCGGTGGTGGTGGCGCGGTCCAGATGCACCACGTACAGGTGCCGCTCGTCGGGGCCCCAGGCGATGTTGGTGAGGTACTGGTCCTTCGGTTCGCCGGTGTTCAGGAAGAGGGTGCGCCGGGTGGCCAGGTCGAACACGCCGATGCTGACGTGGTGGCTGGCCTGCCCGGCCATGGGGTAGCGGATGGCCTTGAAGCTGCTGGGTTTGCTGCCGATGTCCTCCAGCTGGTAGGTGGTCACCATCCGCTCGTCCATGCGGTAGAAGGCCAGCTTGCCGCCGCCGGGGCTCCAGAAGGTGCCCTTCTCGATGCCGTACTCGTTGCGGTGCACGCTCTGCCCGTTCACGATGCCGTCCGCGCCGTCGCTTGTCACGCGCACGGCCTGGGGCGCGTCGGGCAGGCCCACGTACAGGTCGTTCTCCACGGTGTAGGCCACCCGGCCGTCCTCGCCCAGGTCCTCGTTCGCCGCGCCGGGCAACAGCCGCACCCGGGCGTGCAGCACGCGCCGGCCGCGGTCCCAGGTGTACACGTGGCTGTTGTGGTCGAAGCGGAAGCGCGCCGCCGACTCCCAGGTGATCGCGGGGAAGGCCTTCAGCTTGGCGCTGTCCGGCAGGTCGCGGTTCAGGTCGGTGAGCGTGGCGGCCACCTGGTCGCTCATCTTGCCGATGCCGTTCTCCCACAGCGTGTCGCGCTTCACGTAGCTGTACGTGGTGGCCCCCTGCACCCAGCTGAGCTGCGGCAGCCGCTCGGGGCCCAGGTCGGTGCCGGCCTTCTGCATGGCGTCGCGCAGGGTGAGCTCCTGCAGTTGGGCCGTGGCGGTGGCGGCGAGGAACAGCAGCGGCAGGGCCGCGCGCGAGCGCAGGAGGGTCATGGCGGAGGGATGGGGCCCCGAAGATGCGGATCCCGGGCCGACCCGGCATGCCGGCGTGGGACGGTCGGCGCGGGGTGGGCTCAAAGGATGTTGACCTCGCGCTCCAGCTCCACGCCGAAGCGGGCCTGCACATCGCGGAGGACGCGCTCGCTGAGGTCGAACAGCTCCCGCCCGGTGGCGCCGCCGTGGTTCACCAGCACCAGGGCCTGGCGGTCGTGCACACCGCAGGCGCCTTCGCGTCGTCCTTTCCAGCCCGCCTGTTCGATCAGCCAGCCGGCGGCCAGCTTCGCGTGGCCCTCACCGGCCGGGTACACGGGCGCTGCGGGATGCGCCGCCTGGATCCGCCGGGCTACGGCCTCGGGCACCACGGGGTTCTTGAAGAAGCTGCCCGCATTGCCCAGCACCGCGGGGTCGGGCAGCTTGCTGCGGCGGATGTGCACCACCGCGTCGCTGATGTCGCGCACGGTGGGTGCCGCGATGCCGCGCTCGGCCAGCACCTCGCGGATGGCGCCGTAGCCGGTGCTGAGCTCCGGATGTTTCCGCAGGCGGAAGGTGACGTTGAGGATCACGAAGCGGTCGCGGCCCTCGCGCTTGAAGAAGCTCTCGCGGTAGCCGAACCGGCAATCGTCCGTGCGGAAGGTGACCACGCTGCCGTCGTCCATCTTCAGCGCTTCCAGGGCGGCGAAGCTGTCCTTGAGCTCCACGCCGTAGGCACCGATGTTCTGCATGGGGGCGGCGCCCACCTTGCCGGGGATCAGGCTCAGGTTCTCCAGGCCGCCCCAGCCCCGTTCGACCGTGTGCATCACGAGCTCGTGCCACAGCACGCCGGCGCCGGCCTTCAGCCACACGTGGTCGTCGTCCTCCTGCACCACGGCCACGCCGGGCAGTTCGTTCAGCAGCACCAGGCCGGGCCAGTCGCGGGTGAACAGCACGTTGCTGCCGCCGCCGAGCAACAGGCGTGGCAGGGGCGTCAGCTCGGGCGCGCCCAGCAGTTGCCGCAGCGTGTCCACCGAGCCGAAGCGGGCGAGGGCCCTGGCGCGGGCCGGCACCCGGAAGGTGGTGTGCGGGGCCAGGTCGGCGTCGTGCTCCACGGTCATGGCGGCAAGTTTACGGGTGGTTCTGCACGAGGGCTTGCTCAGCGAAGGGATCATGGACGACATGTTCCCATATTCAGAATACGTTCGCGCAAAGCGCCGTGATGACGGGTTGAACAGGACCGGTACAGGTACCGATCACCTTCGTACCGTCGCTGCGATGCGCCTGTGTGGTGGGTGGTGCGCTGGGCGCCGTGGCGGTCTCCCTTGGATGGGCTGGTTCTTTCCCGCCCGGCATCACGAAGTACAGCGGGTCCAGAACGCGTTGGCCGGAAGGAAATGCTGATCAGAAATCGTTGCTGTTCTGTAGAACCCGATCCTGAACCGTCGCCAGTGCATAACCGCGACTTTTCAACAGCGGGTACCAATGTGTCGTATGTGCATTACATTGCTTCCCCATGCGTCCCGTGCCTCCATCCAAGATCATGAAGCACTGCATGCTCGGTCGCGTACCGGAGGCTTGGGGCTGGAGGCCGGAAGCTGGTGGCTGGCGGCCTTGGGCCGACAAGCCGACAAGCCGACAAGCCGACAAGCCGACAAGCCGACAAGCCGACAAGCCGACAAGCCGTCCGATGCTGGACCTACCAAGGTAGACCCACGACATCCATCAAGAATGAAGAAGCCCCCAGCACTTGCGATGCTGAGGGCTTTGGTCGCTCATGTCCCACTCAACCCAGGTGAATAGGTGAACGAAACAGAGCAGCGCGAAGATAAGGAGCCTCCCCGGCAGCGCCGGGCAGCGTTCACCGCCCTTGGTCGGTCATCACCAAGCGGGCACGTGGAGGAGGCCGAAGCCACGAGCACCCCGTATCTCAAGAAGGCCGACCGGACGATGCGAATGCATCACACGAACAGAACGATGATCTCCAGCGCGATGAACCTCAGGTGGCCCGGTACTGGCCTCAGTTTGCTGCTGGGCGGCTTGGGGTTCGTTGCGCATCTCCGCTGCGAAGCGCAGACCAACCTGGTGCCGAACCACAGCTTCGAGGTTCCCGATTCCTGTCCGGCCACACATAGCTTCCTCACCCCGGAGGAAGGGCCATTGCACTGGTTCTCCGGAGGAGGTACGCCGGACTACTACCAGAGCTGCGTGCCCTCTCCCAGTGAGGCCGCTGTCCCTCAGAACGACTTTGCGTTCCAGTATCCGCAGGATGGGGAGAATTACATAGGGCTGGTGACCTACGAGGTGAATACTGGAAGTGGCCGTGAGTACGCCATGGTACAGTTAACGTCGCCGTTGGTGCAAGGGCAGACGTACACCGTGAGCTTCTATGCCAACGCGGCCTGGAACGGAACGGACAGCTTGTATCCACAGCATTACTTGGCCTCCAGCCACATCGGGGCCTTGTTCACCATGCAACCTCGTCCATGGGCCAGCGGGGACCCTTGGACGCAGGCAACAGGAAGTGCCCATGTCCATCATCCATGGATCATTGCCGATACCGTGGGTTGGACCTTGGTCAGCGGGAGCTTTGTGGCGGACAGTGCCTACCTGTATCTGATGGTGGGTAACCATTTCAACAACTCCATCACGGACACAGTCCATTTCGGAACCTACATCTGGAGCCCCAAAGCCTATACGTTGGTCGACAACGTGTGTGTCTCGCAAGGGTCGGAAGGTTGCCCCAGTTCCAATGGCATTGTTGACCTATTGAACACTGAGGTGCGCTTGTTCCCCAACCCGGCTATGGATCACCTGGTCGTCAATGCGTCTAGATCCAATACGGAGGCCGTCATCCACGATGTCACAGGCCGCCTTGTATGGTCCGGTATCGTTACGAAGGCGCACTGGTCATTGGATGTGGGAGCATGGCCACGGGGGAGCTATGTGCTCCATATGCGGTCCGCCGGTAATGGTCGTTCGTTCAAGTTCGTGTTGATCGAGTAGCGTTCGGTGGCCGAATGTTCGCTCGCGCGAACGACGGCTGGCGAAGTCCGGTCTTTCAGTTCGGATCAACCCTGAAAGACCATGAAAACTACACTGGGATTTCGACAGGTGCTTCTGTCCGTTGGATGGCTTGGATTCACTGTGGGACATGCGCAAGTCTCGGTCCCAACCAACAACTCTAGCTTTAGCGATTACGTTGGCTGTGACGGGACCTCCGCGTTCCCGTTGCGGATCATGCACAACGACAACCAGCCGATCCAGTGGTGGACGGACAGCATCCAGCGGATGCAGTTGTATCACACCCGAACGGGCACCTTGCCGCTGCTGGGCGGTGGTTCGATCAACGTGCAGCAGGATGGCTACCTCGGCCTGAGCGGCACCCCTGGGTTTTTCGCCACCAACGGGTATGGGCCTTTCTCGCGATTGCACCTGGCCGACCTGGACCCCAGTAGCGAGGGGCAGAACCACTACAACCAGCCGTGGGGCTACCGCAGCTGGATGAAGAACGGAATGACCCTGACGGGTAACCACGACCACGCGTACATCGGCCAGCGCTACTACGGGCACGACAGCACGGACCTGGTGATCCACTGGAGCGATAACGCCGAGAAGAGCCCCTTCGGTCTTGACCGGTTGCGCTTCATCTTCACCACGGACAACACGGGGGCGACCCAGGGTTCGCGCAGCCAGGAGGGCCTGGAGTTCATGCGCATGTATCCGGTGAACCAGAACCAGGGCTTCGTGGGCATCGGGGATTTCGCGCGGCCGGGGATATCGCCCGATCCGGAGCCCAGCGAGCGGCTGGACATCCTGGATCAGACGATCCGCATCCGGCGGTTGGTCCCGGATTACGAGGACGACCAGTTGCACCGGTTGGTGGTGACGGACGCGGACGGCCGTTTGCATTGGCGGGATGTGAGCAGCCTGCCTGCACCGCCGGACAATTGCGAATGGACCATGGGCGCCAACCCGAACCCCAATCACGTATGGACCGCCGTGGGCCCTGCGGATGCGGATTGCCCGGACGGCGAGGATAACGTCGGGATCGGCACGAACAGCCTGGTCGGAGGCACGAAGCTGAGCGTCATCGAGAACACGCCCCATGCCAGCTTGTCCAACCGCGGCATTTTCGTGCGCACCGAGATCCCAGCGGGTTCCAGCGGAGCAGGCGCCACGTGTGTCGGCGTACGTGCCGAGGCGGCGAACGGCGAAGATCGGAACGTTGGGGTCCAAGGGACCGCCTTCACCCCAAGTGGGGTCACATCCGTGGACAACTATGGGTTGGAGGGTTTTGCGAATCCACACGGTTCGGTGGGTCAGAACAGGGCGCTGTCGCTTGAGGCATCCGTGGCCTCCGGTGGCGTGGTCGATGAGAACAGAGGTGTCTTCTCGCGCGCAACGGACAATGCCGCCAGCGCAGAGAACTGGGGCGGTCAGTTCGAGGCCTATGGCACGGGTACCTCAGCGTCGAACCGAGGAGTGGAGACCTACGTGCAGGGTAGTGGCACCTCGCAAACGAACTTCGGCCTGCGAAGCTACATGTGGTGCCCGGGCGGGAGTTCGGCCAACTTCGGCGTATGGAGCCGGGTGGATGCGCCGAGCTCAAGCAACAACATCGCTGTGTACGGCGCTGTACCCGACACCTTGGCCAACAACTGGGCCGGCTTCTTCCAAGGGCGCGTGCAGGTGACCGGCAGCATGTGGAACAACGGGACCTACATCTTCTCCGACGCGGACATCAAGACCAACGTGGAGGACATCGAAGGACCGACAGCGGCCGATCTGCTGGGTCAGCTGATGCCTCGATCGTACAACTACCAAAGCGCGCAGTACCCGCAGTTGTATCTGCCCGGCGGAGCGCAGTACGGTTTTCTCGCACAAGAGGTGGCACAGATGATCCCGGCGGTAGTGAGCAGCACCACCGTACCCGAAGAGGTGGACAGCTTGGGCAACGTGATCCATGCGGCCATGAACGCGGAGGGGATCAACTATACCGCAATGATCCCATTGCTGGTGGCGGGGTTCAAGGAGCAGCAAGCCACCATCAGCACCCTGGAGGATCAGCTTGCCGCCATGCAACAAGACCTCGCCACCTGCTGCGCCGCTAACGGCAGCACCGATCAACGCACCATGGGTTCAGGGGCAGGTGCAGGTGCAGGGGCAGGGGCAGGGGCAGGCGAGGCCCTGCGCACCGACCTCTTCATCCTGCCCAACCCGGTGGCGGACCACACGCAGCTGCGCTACACGGTGGCCATGCCGGGCCGCACGCGCCTGGAGTTCAGCGATGCCAGCGGCAAGCGCCTGGAGGTGCTGGAGGAGGCCGTGCGGGAGGTGGGCACGTACACCCACGATTGGACCACCACCGATCTGGCGCCCGGCACCTACCACTGCACGCTGTACCTCAACGACAGCTTCGTGGTGAAGAAGGCCGTGAAGGTGGCGCGGTAACGTTGTGCTGAACCCTGGCCGTGGGCCGCTTCGCGATCGCGGGGCGGCCCTCGGTGCATGTGCCCATCCCGCAGGGCGGGACAGGTCGTGCTCATGTGAGCATGGACATGGTCCTGGCGCCGTTCCTTTGCGCCATGCGGCGCGCCATCGTCTCGGTCACCAACGACCTGGCCACGGACAACCGCGTCCACCGCACGTGCATGGTGCTGCAGGACCTGGGCTACGCGGT
>Ga0138256_10002209_pt1 | contig 20998 bp, 20 predicted proteins | sample KNB2016incub_MG_FD_105486 | JGI IMG/M metagenome (GOLD analysis project Ga0138256, IMG submission 105486) | Active sludge microbial communities from wastewater in Klosterneuburg, Austria - KNB2014incub_MG | ecosystem: Engineered > WWTP > Activated sludge > Unclassified | place: Austria... | reverse complement strand
CAAATTTTTTAATTTGGCTTATTGAAAAGAAAGATAATAAGAAAATTAAAAAATTCGGCTCGTGCTTAATCCGAAAATAATTTCATGATTTGCACGCTACGAGCCATATACAGAGACGTTGTGGTTAATTTGACAAAACCGAATGAAGAAAGCAAAATATTACATTAAAATCCTGATTTTTTCAATTTCAATATTCGGATTTTTGGACTTATTAATCAATCCTAAACCAATCGGATTTTTAAACTCAAACTTGAATTTATTAACTTCGATTTTGACAATTTTCGGACTAACAATATTGACCGCAAAAGAGATTTTGAAAACAAGATTTAAAATTTCAGAAATGGTTTTAAACGGAATTAAAATTGCGCTACTGATTTTATTCCTGATTTATCTAAACGTATTATTAAAGCAATTTAATTTCACACAAAATGTCGAATATATAATTGTCTTTTATCATACATTACCAATAATATACATTCTAAATGACTTAATAACGGAAAAAGTAAAACCTAAATATTTAGCGATTTTAGGAATTATATTCTTAATTCCAACTTTGATTTATTTTGGTTTAATTTATGAGGCTTTCGAAGCGTATTCTGAAGATGGAACACCTATGGTTTTTGTGCATCAACGAATTAGGAATTGGATATGTTACATTGGAATTATATTAATTTTGACATCAATAATTAGAAAAAAAACTAACCACAACACCGTATAAAAATAATTGCGGTTTAGTGCTAAAACAAAGGTCGTTGCGTGTTTGCTACATCTGATTTTCCTTCGGAAAATCCTCGCAAGCAAACCCGCAACTATTCTTATACATAAACGTTGTAGCCAATTAAAACCAAGCAATGCTAAAGAAACTGATTTTTGGAAAATATGATTCAAATCACAAGCTGAAACCAGCTATTAAGAATCAGGCTAAAAATGTAAAAAGAATATGGAATAATAAAACTTATAAAGATTTTGGAATAGAAAGGATTTTGAGGTTATTTCTTGTTTCCATTCAATTTATTTTTCCTGCTCTTTACATCAGACACATTTCAGGTTTATTCGGACTTCTACAAAGAAAAATTTTTGTTGAGCTTTATGTTCTTGTCAAACTTTGTCTTCCTTTGATATTTTTCTACTACGATTTAACAGACCAATTACTTGTCGCAATTTTTACAGGTTATATGCTGGTAGAAACAGTAATTTACTTAACGAGTTTGATATTTCTATCTGATATTTATGCACAACCTATTAGTTATAAAAGGTCAGTCGTTTTGCTTTTTGTTAACTATGTTGAAGTTATACTTGAATTTGCAGTTCTTTATTCATTTTTCAACTTAAATTATAATATTTTTCCAGGACAACTTGTAAAAGATATTGATATAATTTACTTCAGCTTTGTTTCATTTTCACCAATCGGATTTGGTGAAATTAATTCAGTTGTAGATTATGGAAAACTATTAGTTATTGGACAAATTTTTGTTTTCCTCATTTTTGGAGGTCTATTTTTAAGTGTGTTCACTTCAAACATTGGAGAAATGACATATTTCAATTCTCATAAGACAAAAAAATGGACGAAAAGAAAATAAGTTGGGATAATATAACACCTCAAGACAAAGAGGATTTGGAAAGAGAAGTTTACAAATTCATTGACCTCAAATATCTGCCAAGTATTTTTAATGATAAAAAACTAGCTTTCTTAAAAGTCAATAAATGGGATGACCCTTTTGAAAATTTTATTTTCAAATCTAATTTTAAAATCAACGGAAAGAAAATAGAATCAGATATTTTCAAAGTTTTTGCAAATTCTACATTTGGGCAATCTTGGACACTACACTCTGAAACAGATGCATTATGGAGAATATATTCACCAAATAAAAATAGCGTCAGAATAAAAACTAAAGCATCTAAATTGCTTCAAATGATAAAAACTAAAAGTGATGATTCCTTATATTGTATGTTAGGAGATGTTGATTATAAAACTAAAAATGAATTTGAGAATTTTATATCTAAACTAAAAACTCATCAAGATTTTAAAACCGACCAATTTCACACCTTTACATATTTCGTGAAAAGAACTGAATTTGCTCACGAAAAAGAATTTAGAGTAATTTACATAGCTGATTTTGAAAATGGAAAGAAAAACGAGATTCTATATTTTAATATCGACCCAAATGAATTCATAATTGATATTCTAGTTGACCCAAGATTGACTTTATCTGAATTTAATTCAACAAAAAACACTATTCGGAGTCTAGGTTATAATGGAAAAATCGAACAATCAAGTTTATACTATTGGAAACCATTGAATATAAATTTGATAACATAAAATAACTGGCTACAACACCGTGTTATCTAAATATACTCTGTAAACCATTGTATTTATTGATATTAATATAGTTTTTATTAAAAAGGTACAACATAGGTACAACTTTTAAAACCTTATAATTAAGTAATTTTTAAGCATAAAAAAACCGCTTCTAAATTAATAGAAACGGTTTTCAATATGTATTTAAACTTATTTTATTAAGCTGCCGTACCAGAGCCTAAATACACACTATTAGATACTATCTTACCATCTTCAGATACAAATGCCATAAAAAGCTCTACAGTGTCTCCAGCATAAGAATTTGGTATTGTAACCGTTTGTGTTTGAATAGTTCTAACAGCGCCATTAAGAATAGAAATTGATTCTTTCTTACTTGGGTTGTAAACTAACACCATCGCTTTATCTGTAACATTAGCATTACCTTCTGCCGAGTTATCATCCCAATCAAAAGTGACTTGACCAGGGGTTGCTAAATCTGTTGTGCCATTTAAAACTCCAGATAAAGGACCTCTACTTAATAAAGCTAAAGAATAGTCTATTGTAAAGTTGGGTGCTATACCACCTACTGCATTGTTTAATACATAAGACATTGCTGCGTTAAATGCTGTTTTCTTAATAGCAAAAGACTTATACCCGATTTTAACAAAATCGCTTGTAGCTTGTATGTACTCCAATGTAATAGTAAATTTATTACGCTGATTTACTTGTCCATCAGTTCTTGGATTTGCTACACTTGAAGGTTTAGCTCTAATATAATTAATACCTTTCCAGCTACCCCCAATAACGGTTCCTACTTTACCAGAAACCCCTCCTAAAATTCCTTGGGCTATTTTTCCCATAACATATATAAATTTAAAAATTACTTATTCGGACTTGGTACGGGCTTGATTAGGAATAAACAATACTTTTGTTTAAACTCTTAAGCAAATATAAAGTCTTCTACAAGTATTTATTCTGATTGGGTGCGATTGCATTGGCTTTCCTTTTTTTACGCTGTAAATAGGTGTTAATCATCTATAATTTAAATCAAACGTACATATTTATCAATTTAGCTGTGGCAAAAGTGCAGAAAACTTGGCAACAAGCAATTTGTGGCGTGGTTAGTTAATTCTTTCGCTGTTTTTTTTGAAAGAATGCCACTTTCAAAATATCATTTTTTTAAGTCAATTTTTTATTGGCGTTCTTTTAAAAAAAATTGCAACCATAGGGTTTGGGAAATGGTAGATTTCCCAATTATTAACTTACGTAGTGCGCTGGCAGAAGCGAAACAAGTGTATGATTTTTTATTTGCTTTACGGATTTATCTTATTGCTTTTAATGAAGGTTTGATGCCGAATTGTGTTTTAAAAGCTGTAATTTGATGTTTAAATGATTTGGGTTTAATGTAACTAAAACATCAAACCTTTTAAAAGTAATTTATCTAATGGTGCTTGGCAAATAAAAAATTATACTCTTGTGGGCTAATTTGATTTTTGAGGATGCCTGAATTTTATTTAAAAGTGCTACTTAATAAAATATTGATAAGGTTAATTGAATTGCGTAATGGCATCTTCAAAAAACAATGAAAACATTTTACCTTTTAAATTGTGCATTAGATAACAACACCTTCATATTTAACTTCATCAATAATTGTTTCAATATCTGTATTGATTTTCATTTGAAATAAATCTCGACTTACGGTGTATGCGCTTAACTCTTCTTCATTAAAATTAAGATTCATTAATTCTTTAATACCGTTTTCGTTTAAATCGTTTTTCAACCAATCTTCCTCAAAATCTTTTTGTAGAATAATTGGTTGTCTGTTTTTTTTATTGTGAATTTTAGCAAATAAAGGCGACGCCTTTTTTGTTAGAATTGTAAAGGTTACTACGTTTTCTAAAATGGTGTATAACCCTGCTAAAGACAAAACATCGTTGTCTTTGCTTTTAATGTGAAATGGGTACTTTTTTCCTTTGTATTCGTGGGGTTCAAAAAAACCTGTTACTGGAATTATACAACGTCTTTTTAAAGCTGAGTGTTTATAAATAAAATGCTCGAAAAGTTTTTCGGATTGCGCATTTAAACCACCGCCAAATTGTACAGATTCTTTATAGTAATCACTTATTTGTTCAGGTTTTTTGTTACTTGGTACGATACCCCATAGTGCAGGCGCTATGACCGATGGTTTTTCTTGTGGAATGATAAGCATATTAGGATGCGAAAAACCATTTAAATGATAACTAGGAATATCAAAAGCATCCCTTGCATCAGGAATGGATAATGACACACCATAACGCTTTTCAAGCTTTACAACTTTTTTAGTTTGTGATGTATGAAAGCACATTGTATTGTTGTTAGAAATTTAAAGATACTAATTATGCTTTAATTTCAATAATTTCATTTAAACATGTAGAATAACGAGGCGATAAACGTTCTTGTTTCATTTTCCATTGACGCCCAAATGACTGACTGCCAAACTTTACCTTATTGTTGCCATACGAAGTATTAAGCCTATCTACAATAGTCATTATGGGTTGATGTTTTGGATTTTCAGAATTAAATAATGCAAATTGTTTTTGGTTGTCTGGTGTAAGCCCCATTACTATAACCCCTGCTTTTTTATAGTGATAGCCTTCCATAAAAATAGCTTTTAAACCGATGTTTACATATTTAATTAAATCGAAAGTTGAATTGGTAGGGTAATCTGTTTTTATAACAATATTTCGACCGTATTGAGGTAAATCTTTTCTAAAACCATTGGTATGTAGAAAAATCATAACCATATTACAATGTGATTTTTGACGTCTTAATTTTTCGGAACATGAAACTGCATAAGTAGAAACACGTTCTTTAACATCTTGAAAATTTGTTAGCATCCCTTCGAATGATCGTGTAGTAGCAATCATTTTTTTATTGGCTACTTTTTCAAAATCTAAAGTAGGTTTTCCTTCTAAATCGTGTTTTAACCTCAACCCAACAACTGACATATTTTTACGCACCCAATCATCAGAAAGTTGTGTAAATTGATAAGCGTTGTTTATTTTTAATGCTTTCAGTCTTTTAGCGTGTTTTCTACCAATACCCCAAACATCTTCAATTGGCAACCATTTTAAAGCTTTTATTCTTTTTTCATCATTGTCAATTACATAAACGTTGTTTGTTTTATCAGGGAATTTTTTGGCAATTTTATTTGCTACTTTGGCAAGTGCTTTTGTAGGTGCAAAACCGATACTAATTGGAATACCTGTGCCTTTGGTTACTCGATTTCGCATTTGAATACCAATCTCTTGTAGGTTAAAATATTCAAAACCATAGAATTTTAAAAAGGCTTCATCAATGCTGTATATTTCGATTTCAGGTGTAAATTCAGAAAGTAAATTCATTACTCGACTGCTCATATCACCATATAGCGCATAGTTTGAAGAAAAAACATTTATGTTTTTTTCTTCAAAGATTTTTTTATACTCGAATGCAGGCGCACCCATTGGAATACCAAATGCTTTAGCTTCGTTAGAACGTGCAATAACACACCCATCGTTATTTGATAATACCACAACAGGTTTACCGTTTAATGAGGGATTAAAAACACGCTCGCATGAAGCGTAAAAGTTATTGCAATCTACTAGAGCAAACATTATTTATATTTATTACGCCTTATATAATCATTGAACCAAAGACCAAAAATGAATATTAAAACAATAACAGGCACATACCACCAATGAAACGAATCCATATTAAAAAGACTTAATTACGTTTGTAACAATACCCCAGATAATAAAGTCGTTGTCTTTGGTTACTTTAATAGGTTTGTAGTCTTTGTTTTCTGCAACTAACCAAATAACGTCTTTTTCTATGTTTATACGTTTTACGGTGAATTCGCCATCAATAAAACAAACTGCTATTTTATTGGTTTTAGGTTCAAGACTTTTATCAATGATTAATAAATCGCCATCGTGAATGCCTGCATCTATCATTGAGTTACCTTTTACCCTACCATAAAATGTAGTACTTGGGTTTTTAATTAGGTATTTATTTAAATCGATATTTATATCTAAAAAATCATCTGCTGGTGATGGAAACCCTGCGCTTATGCCATTTGCTACAAATGGTAATTTTAGATGCGTAGAAAAATCTGCACCATAAAATTCAATTGCTCTTGTGTTATATAGCTTTCTGACTTGCATAAATGATTTTTAGATAAAAACACCAAAGTCATCGCCTTGAAGGATACAGTCCAACAGGAGTTACACTTTGGTGATTAGTTATCCAACACAAAGGATTATCGCACCAATGCTGTAATAACATTTTACAAAGTTAATTAAAAAAGGTTTGTTTTTGATTTATGGATTTTCAATTTATTAACGGAATTGAGCGTGGGGAAAGTCGGATATTTTACATAATACCAGTTATAACTACACCCGAAATAATAAAACGCACGATAGTGCAACCATAATAGGGAAGTATTATAACTTGTATTATGTAACTTAGCTTTGGGTTGGTTTTTTTGGCGTAATAGTTGTTTGAGCGTTGGCAATGGCTCTTTACTTTTTTATTGTACTAATTTAATAAAAATAGACACTTTTAAATAAAAAAAGGAATGTGCCATTAGAGCGTGGGGTACAAGTATTATGACATAAAAACCAACTATGCGGTGGGCGCGGAACAACACAAAAGACAGAGGATTTTTTTAAAAACACCACTATCAAATTATATTAATTGTTTTTAAAAATAACTGGGTTTTGGGTTGTGGGGGGGGGAATGTTAATGGATACCTTTTATATTATAAAGACTGTGTAATCATAAATAAGTGATATTCTATTTAAAGGAAATAAAAAAACCATCTATTTTAGATGGCTTTTGCTTATTATTGATTTATAAGTTTATATGGGTTATTTACAGAAGAATTGCCAAATACAGATAAAAGCTTAACTAAATTGCCTTTATCTGAAGGGTGAGACTCTATATACTCCTGAACTTTTGGTTGTTTTACTGATGGAATACGGCTTTCAAAAAATGGCCACAGGTTTTTGTTTATATATACCTTTTGTACATCAGGAAACTCAAAAAGAGGTTGTAATTCTGTTTGATTTTTAAACCAATCTGAATACGCAAAACTCCATTCAACACCATTATAACAAAGTTGACCAACTTCATCACTTTGATATTTCAATAAAAACTTAAATGATTGTACATGCTCCACTGAACATGTAATATTTGCAGGTTTTTTATTGTTCTTTGAACTAAATATGTTTTTAATTGTAGTAATCATAAATGCTAATTTTCTAAAATTTGAACTAACTTATTGAATCTTAAATTCAATATCTTTTCAATTATTAAACTTCTTTCCTTTATAAAAAAGTGTTTAAATTCCGTGTTTAGTATAGCTATTGTCTTATCAAGGTTTTTTTTATTTGTCCAAACATTTATATGATTGTTACTAATATACTTATTTTTTTTTAAATAAACTACAAGATCAAAGTGATTACACTTATCATTTCCTGGAATACTTATTTTGGGTACTGAATTATTAACGTACTTTTCAATTGCTGAAATATTACCTTTCATTAATTGAGCGTGCAAAGATATAATATTTTTATCAGATTTATTCCAATATAATCCTCTAGCAGAATCATACACTGGCGAAAAACAAGGATTATGTTTGTTTTTAATATGAGTTATCACTCCCCAATTATAATAATGTCTATCATTATTACCAGTTAACGCATCAAATAATAACATATGTACCAAAGCCTCTAAAATAACATCTGCTTGACTATTAAATACCTCCTTAATTGCATTAACTATGTCGATAAAAGTAATCTCACCTTTCAAAGTTCTATTCTTATCTAATTCATCAATCCATTCAGTGTTTGACTCATTAATATATCTGGATAAAATATTTGCTCCGTGTTCTAAAGATTGTTCACTACTATGAAAATGTTCACTTAGAAACCTTATATAATTTTCAACATATACTACTTTAGAGTTTGCAATATTTATGCCAAAACATTTGCCGATTTGAGTTAGATAATGCTCTGTGATACTCTCATTGGGATACCACTTATGCCCTATTTTAGCAATATACTTAATCCAAGATTTCGGATTGTCTTTCCTACATCTACCATATTCATAAACTTTTATTACATCTTTGGGGGCATCGCCTCCTGCTGTTTCAGAAAGACAAACAAAGTTTTTTTGTTTTAAAATTTCAAACTTACCTTGAGGTATATTAATTCCAGATTTATGAATAACATCTTCTTCTGTTAATTGTTTAGGCATTTGCTATTATTTGATAAATTTAAAATTCTAATTCCTAAAAGACCTTTTTCACAATTAATTGTTTTGTTTAAATAAGTGTTTTAATAACCATATGATATATTATTTAAAAAAATAATTACTTAGCTTTTTTATTTACAATATCTATAAATTTTATAGGCTCACCTTTTACCCAATCCATAATTTTCACATAAATACCATTATGATTTTTGGCTGTTTTTTTATCACAACCTGTGCATGGCTTTTCAACAATATAATCATCCTTTTTCTCAAATAAAGTATCTTCCCCTTTGACAATAATTTTTTCTGTTGTACAACTCATTGGTATCACATATTTTAGGCCGTCCATTTGAAAGATGTTCCAGACAATTATTTCTGCTATCTCTTTTTGAAGTTCTAAACTTGGCGACTCTTTAAATTGAGCTTGGTAATAATCAATGAACGTATAAAGCAAATTTTCTCTTGCAATTAGTAAACTATCACCTTGCCATTCATAACCGTAGGAGCTTTGAAAAGCTATTTTAGCCCATTTTATCCACTCTTCATTTGTATCACAATATTTTGAAATAACTTTCAATTTATAATCTAAAAAGCCAACACGCTTTGCTATTGGTACTAATTCCTTACTATCAGAAACTGGGTCATAACGAGAAACAATATAAGGTGCTTCACCACAAGTGATTTCTAATTTAAGCAATCCAACATACTTTTGCCAATTGTTTTTTGTAACACGTTTGGTATCACAAGCCTCATTCATTTGTTTAACTATAGACAGCGGAGTGAAAACCTCTGCCTTATCTCGTGTTCTTAAAAGTTGTTCTTCTTTACTTTTTACAGCACGTGGCTGAATTAAATTGCCATTTTTACCAGTTACCAAAACTGAAGTTATAGGAACATTTGGAGCAAACATTACTCCTTTAGACTCATAAGAATCTGTTGCCCAGAGTATATTTTTACCTGTGGTTTTATCTTGCAAAAGGATTTCCAGCAGATTGTCTTTTTTTAAAAGATAATCTTCTCGTATATCTATGGTTTGTGTATCTTTTTCTTCTTTCATCAACTACCACATTAGTTCATTGGTTGAACCTTATCTTCTATAAATGTAATTTCTTCTTCACTTAGTTGATATTTTTTATAAAGCTGTTTGTCTATATCTGAAATTGATTTTGACCAGTCGATGTCTGAATTTATTGTAAAATCTTGAAGAGGAACTTTTGCCCAAGTATCGCGATTATTGCCTTGAGTAATCTTTAAAATACCAAGCATAGTTCTACAAAATTTCGTTTTAACATATTTTAATAATGCATTTGCTTCATTAATAGTATCAAATGCCCCAAGTGAAATAAAAGTTTGAGTTATTCCAATTAAAGGTTCTCCTATTAAAGGTGTTGAAAGCGATTCCCCAAGTGCTCCAGTACCGTTTGCAGAGGGTACAAATACTTTATATTTATTTATAACCTTGTTATCATCTATATACTTTTTAGGAATATATCTGTAACTACGTTTTTTTTGAATTAAGCCTAAAATTTTATAATCGTTATTTGATGTTGATTTTTCTGTAAAAACATCAAGTCTTTCCATTATAATTTGTCGTAGTCGTTTGTCACGTCCATTACTACCTATAATCTCTTTATATTCTGGGTAATCAGCAAATAATACTTCTAGGTTAAATTTATTTTGAGTTTCAATTATAGATACTATACTAATAAATGTGTCTTTATTTTGAACTTTAGTATTTATTGTATTAAGTTGTGAATAATGTGTAAATAGTTCTATTTTACCGAAATTAATTTGTCCATCTCTTAAGGTAACCGCTACACCGCCTTTAATATCTACATTTGGGAATACTTTTCTACTGTCACTTTCATATAACAAGACTTTAAAATGTTTGTCGTTAAGGATTTTTTTATTCCATTCTTTTGGAGTTTTACCTGCATTAAACAAAAATCTTCCAGGAGTAATTAAAGTTGTTTTTTCTGAAATTTTAAATGCACTATCCATAAACAGATGATAGATTGGGTCATCACTTGAACTTGTTCCTTTGGCTGTGTCTTGATAAGGAGGATTTCCTAATACGGCGTCAAATTTCATATTCTCTTTTAAGTTAAATAGTTCTTGTATTTTTTGTTTAGCAATATTTTCTTTTGCTTCAAGTATTAAATCATGTTGAATAAAATTCTTGCGAGAAATATTTTCCTCAGTATCAAACCCAAAAATATAAGCTTGTGTTATTCCTTGTAATATAGGCGTAGGTGCAAGACCAAATACTTGATTTTCTAAAATATGTTTTAAACAAGCTTCATCACTTGTATGTTTTTTTCTTGTATTGTTAAATAGTTTTTTAACAATCTCAGTTATGTACATACCCGATTTCATATATAAGTCAATAAATGTACTATCGGTTCGCGTAAACAAACTTGGGTCGTGCTCTTCCAATTGATTAACCATCATTTGTACCACTTGTTTTGGTGTAAATATTTGGTTGGTTTTTTGGTTGGGTATCAATTCAAAAATATCTTCCTCAGCGGTAAAATAATTAGCTAATTGGTCTTTTTTCAACTTAAATTCTGCAATAGACGCATTGAATCTATATTTATTAAACACACCTTGAAAGGTTTTTCTTTTGCCATCTTCTTCATAATCAAAACCGTCACGCAGTTTGTGAAATTCTACTTTGGTAATACTGGTCAATTCTAGGAAATCTTTATCGTCTATTTCTAAATCAAAATTATCAATAGTAATTTCATCTTTAGAAGCATTCGCCATAATAAACATAGGTATGGTTCGAGTAAATGAACGCAGCCTATCTCTTATTTCATCTTCTTTGGTTTTTTGTACTTTTTCTACAACTTCTTGTTCTTTTTCTGCTACTTTATTTTTAACAAAATCATCTTCTATAACCTCAATTAGCTTTTGCTTTAAAGTATTGCTGTCGATGTTGCCATTGTTGAATTCTTGGGCAAAAACTTTTACTTTTTCTTGAATTTGTTTGTTTTGCTCTTGGGTTTCGGCTTGGGTAGTTTTATATACTTCTTTGTATTTGGCAATTACGGGTTCTGATACTTGCGAAAAAGTTTCTAGTAATTCCTCTGAAGAGATTGTTTTGCCGTCGTTTTGAAGCAAATTGTCAACTACACGTTCGGTATTCGTTTTAAATATTTTTTCGCCGAGTATAATTTCAGTGTTCTCATTTATTTTAGCAATCTTATTTTCATTTACTTTTCTTGCATCATCTAAATTGAGCGTGGTATTTGTTTGTATAGCACGCTTATTTTTTTCTTCTGGCATTTTATCCAATATATCTTCTACTTCTTTAGGGAAATTGAAAACGCCTTTTAAACTGTCATTGAATAAAAGATTGGTCATAAAACGAGCATTCACAATTTCTGATGCTGCTAAAGCATTTGGAAATGTAAGTACCTTATTTGCATCTAGTTCCACCATTTCGCCGTTAATATCTTCAGATATTACTGGAAAAAAGTTTAGTAGTTCTTGGATATTCTCTTCTCTGTCTGTTTCGGTAATTTCGCCTTTAACTGCTTTTGGGTTTAATCCATTGGCAAATTGATCATAAATTTCAAGTACACGAGTAGGAGCAAAATCAAATAAATAGGCAGATTTTTTGGTAGATAACTCACCATTTTTAAATTGTTTGTATGGATTTTGAGCCCTAAAAGCTGCTTGCATATACAATGAAGGTGTTTTAATGTCGGTAAGCATCAAAACGGCTGTCCATTCTTTAATAGTAACTCCTGTAGTTAATTGACCACACGAAAGCGTGATGGTTTTGTCGTGTTTAGCAATAGCGTCTTTTACTTTTTTAAAAGAAGATTCATTGCTTTTAAAATCGTTTTCTTCATCTTCAAAACTTCTGCCATCACCAGCTGCAACAATTATTTCATAATCTTTAAATACTGCATCTTTTTTTAGCAATTGCTCTAAAGCCTTTACAGATTCAACTCTGTTGCCTACATACCAAAAAGTATGTTTTAATTCTTCTCTAAGTTCGGGTGTTGAGAAAGGATATTTTTTATTGGTAGTTAGATTTTTTAAAAATTCTTTTACATCTTCTTCATGTGCGAATTTTTTATCTTTTGCTCTAAAAAACTCATTTAAATCAAAAGCGTAATCATGATTTGTGTTATCAATTTCTATTCCCTCATTTACTTGCTCAGTTATCATTTGCGAAATTCGATACGTAAACAATTTAAGGTCAGGCATATCTGTATGTTCTCCAGATTCGCCTTCTTCTAATTCTAACTGCTTAATTTTTTGCTCATCTAAATAAGTCCAATTATAAATGGCTTCTTTTGGAAATTTTTCATTAGCTAATTGTTTAAAAGGAGTTCCAGAAAGATGGAGCGTATTTTTACGTTTAATCACATCAAAAGCTGCATCGGTTCTACCTGTATCAATTCCTTCGTGTGCTTCATCAATAATTAATAAATCCCATTCTAAATCGGCTATCCAACGTAATTTATCATAATTACCTCCAAAGTATTTAGAACCTTTTAAATCTTGTAAAGAAAGAAATGTAATAAGCGGCTTTATTGAATTTGTAGCAATATGTTGTTCTCTAGTAAGAGAGGCACGGTCTTTTAAGGACGAAGTTTCCGATATGAATACAAATCCGTCTATAAACATTTCAAAATCATCAAACCATGAATTAGCAATTGCTGGTCTGTTAGTAACAATCAATACTTTGCTTGCTTTTAAACGCTTTGCTAAATCATAACTTGCTAGTGTTTTACCAAAACGTGGTTTTGCATTCCAAAGATATTCTCCTTTTTCGTTATTTTGGAAATACTCAATAGCTTTTTCTACGGCTTCGTTTTGTTCATAACGCAATGTATATTCAAGCTTTTTATTTTCGTTTTGTAAAGCTGCGAATTTTTCTTTTCGGAACAAATCAAATAAATCTTTTGATTTGAATGGCTCACCATTGAAGTAAAACCATTCTTGACCTAAATCAATTTTTCTTTCAATTCCTTTCTTTTCAAGAAATTTATGAAAGGTTTTGTCTAAAAAACTTTCATTTCCGCCTTCAAAAAAAGCAGGTCCACTCCACAATAAATCGTATTTTAATCTTATTGCGGCTGTTTCTACTTGTTGCTTTATTCTATCATGAACATTTTTTCGCTCAGTATATCCAATTTTTTGAGAACCTTCGTTATCAACAATTGTTGGCAGAATGTATGAATATAACTGAGGGTAAACTATTTGATATGATTTTATATTTTGGGTTTTATTACTCATATTTTTTAAATTAGAAATCATTTTCTTCGACAATTCATATTCCTTGTTAAAAGGTAATTGTAATTGTGTTAATTGTTGTTTTAGACAGAAAATAGACTGTAGTAAAAAAGTTTAGTGAAAGTACGATAGTCATTATTTGTGTGATGCGCATTAATAATTGTAAAAATATAAATCTTTTTTATGGTAAGTAGGAATATTTTCAAGTAAATGCTGAAACCAAAAAAAACCAAACAGGTTGATTGAGTTAATATGTTTCTCTTGCTTTATACCTTTTGCATTTATAGTAGGTGTGATACCTAGACTAAATCATTCTAAGATATAGTTACACATTTATAAAAAGGAGTGCTATGGTCTGTTATGTTCAAAGAATTGAATTTTTACCTGTGCAGTTTCCAAGTTTATAGTAGTTGGAATATGCACACACTTTAAATATTTGGTTTTTCGTTCTATTATTTTTTTGATGTTGGTATGCAAATTATCTGTGCCTAATTTTTTGTAATATAGTTTCTTTTGATTGTTGAATTTGTTTCGATTACCGTTTTTAATAATGTCTTCCCAAAAGTAGGTGTTAAAAAATTTAGGGTCTATTGTTTTGGATTCATCGAATAGTAATACATTATCCCATTCCTTTAGTAACGAATTAATTAGAAGGTTATAATTATTCATTATGGTTAAATCTTGCAAGGTAAATAACCCCAAACTTTGAATAAATTTAGCCTGTTTTGTCTTTACTTCAAATCTAAAGGTATTATTACAAAGGTTTGGAAATTGCACACTTTTGTCGTAAGCCTTTATCTGTTTGTATGCTTCGTTTCCTGCAATTTTATAGTCAAAGTTTTTAGGTCGGTTAAACGGTCGTTTCTCGTGGTAAATTAAATTAAGAATAAGATTAGAAACTTCAATTTTAGGATTGATATTTACACCATATTCAAGATTGATTAAATAACATTTATTCAAGTCAAGATTAAAAATAGTTTTGATTTCAATAATGACATCTATACAATCTGCAATATAAAAATCATCAGCATTATGAATTCCAGCATTAAAATAATAATGAATACTTCCTTTTATTTCTAGTCTATTGTTAAACTTGGTAAAATATAGATTTTTATAACTTTTGGTTATTAATTCTTTTAATTCATCATCAAATCGCTTTTCGGATTTACCTTCATACACTAAAAGATTGTTGTTCCAAACTTCGTTAATAAGTGCTTCATCTGTTATTTTAATTTTGATAAAATCTATCATTACCTAAAAATGAATTTTGGAATTACTTTTTTTTAATTGGTAGATAGTTATTTAAGAAGAATTGCATTTTAAACACCATTAGGTATAATGGTATTGAAGAAAGTAGCCATTGCATTAACATAAAAACCACCATAAGAAGAACGCTAAAAACCGAAGTTCTTAGCGTGCCTTTTTGAATGCCTTATTATAGTTTTTATTCAATAATGCTTGTACATCTGACATCCGGTAATATATTTTATTACCAATTTGAGAAAATGATATTTTACCTTCATCACGCCACGATTGGGCGGTACGCTTACTAATATTCATTAGCTGTAAAAAGTCGGCATTGTCTAAAAATACATCTTCAGGATTTTTAGTTTTTTCTGTGATTGTTGATTTGATTTCGTCAATACGCCCTATAAGTTCTTGGTATTGGTCTTTAGATAAAATTACTGCTTCCATAAATACTGTTTTTAAGTGTTAAACATTTAATTATGGTGCAAATCTGCGTTATAGAGTAACGCCAAAACAGTTACATAGGGTTATATAACCCCACGCAAAACCATTGATATCATTGACTTTATGGTAAAAAAATTATTTTAATTTTTTAATTTCAGCTAACATTGTTCTAAGATGTTTTTCCCAAAATTCGATTGCATTACTATCAGATTGGTTAAATAATATTCTTAGTTTGTTTTCGCTAATTCCTTTGTCGGGATCTGAACTTTTAGTCTGGAAATTAGCAGATATGAAACGATGTAATTCAGCTTCTGACTTAACGTTAAAAACCGTAGGTTTTAAATCGTTAATCATTTTAAATAATAATGCAAGTTGCGGTACTGAAAGGTTTACTTTTAGTTTTTCGGTAGTAGTTTGCGTTAGGACTTCTTTATTGTATAAACCGTTTTGCTTATTTAATTCAGTTTTGATAATGCGCTGCATTTCATAAATAGAATAAAATTCGAATGGAAAGAGTAGTTTTTCTTTGTCTATGTAATAGTCTTCGGGTTTTAATTCTTTATTATTATCCTTATCAAATACAATTGGCTTTTTGAGATAACCATCATTAATTAAATCTTCGGTTGATTTACCTCTATCTCTTAACTCTTTTAAAGCGTTATTTACATTTTCATGACTAAATGAAGCTTGAAATACATCTATTTCTGAAAAAGCATAAATTTCAATATCCTTGTATAAATACTGTAAAGCTACTGCGTCGAGTTCTGTCTCTTTTTTAATGATTGTATATAACTCTAAATAAGAGTGGTCTTTTCTTCTTACATCATCTAAAATATTATAAAGTCTATTTGAATCGTCTGGTTCTTCAATATCTTGTGTAGGTTCTATATCTGCAAAAACTTCATCAAAAAGTTCAGTGCGCATCTGTTGATACATTTCAGCTATTTTATTACGCTTTTCTTCAATGATATTCTCGGTAGCCTTTAAGAATTGTTTACTGGTTAAAAACTTTAATTCATCTGGAATATCCTTATCAATAAAGTTTTCTTTCTGTACGCGAGCCATTAACGAATTAAAATCATACCAATTCTTTTTCATAAAGACATCAAACCCCTTATCTAAAATTTCAAATAAAAAAGTCTTTTGAAGTTGCGTAAAATTTTCAAATAGTATATCTAACTTAACATTAGGAAAAACTTCGTTAGGATTTGATAGTTTGTATTCTCTAGCATATTGGAAGTCGTAATTACTTTCTATAAGCCATAATATTGAAGGAAATAGCCTATTTGCATAAGTTCTAGCTTTTTCCTTGATTTCCATTTTTTTACTTGGTTGTCCGTACATAAGTTAATTGATGTATTGGTCTACTGCTTTATCTAATTCGCTACTTACTATTTTGGCATATACTTGGGTTATGCCTATATCTGTGTGGTCCATTAATTTTGATACGTGTTCTATACGCATACCATTATTTAATGCTCTGGTCGCAAATGTGTGTCTACTAATATGAAAGGTTAGAGAAAAAGGCAGCTCTAAACGTTTTCCTATTCTTGTTAAATACATACCACTTAATGCAATTGCTCTATTGACTATTAATGCTCTGTGTTCTCTATTTGAAAAATATTCTTTGTCAATATTAGCAAAAGGAAATATAATACCATCTTTTTTAGATTCTTTAGTATTGTATTTTTCTAAAATCTCAATAGCTTTTTGACCTATTCTAATACTGTGCTGTCTATTTGTTTTACGAATAACTTTAGTTATTTTTTGCTCTTTTGCATTGTAGTTTTCCCATTTTAATTCAATAACATCACCAAACCTTAAACCACCAGAAAACACCGAAAAAATAAACATATCTTTTATAATTTGTTCTTTTGCGCTATCAGAAACTTCAAGGTTCATAAATGCTTTAAATTGTTCTTCATTTAAATAACGCTTCGTGCTTTTGGCTTTCTTTACGTTAAACTTACTAAATGGAAAGTGATTTAAGGGTATTAAGTCCTCTCTCTGGGCTTCTTTAAACATTAGGTTAAGAATCTTCAAAGAAAAATTTATAGTGGTGTTATTGTTGCCTAATGTAGTGCTGCAATACCCTGCATAATCTTTTAATGTAGTTACTGTAATATCATCAAACATTACTTCTCTATGACCTATAAACGTTTCGAACTTTTTAAGGTAGTTTTTATAATTGTTATATGTGGAAAGTGCAAGTGTGTGTTTTTGCTTTTCACAACGTTTGTAAGCGTAGTCAAAGAAATTTACCATTGGTTTGCCTTTTATGGCCTCTTTAAGCTTTCTTGCTGATGTAGATTGATTTTTTGTTTCTATATCTGCAATTTGCCCTTGTGCATCTGCAACCTTTTGAGATAAAAATTTATTAAGACGTGCAGAATTACTGTGATTTTTCTTTACAGATTGTTTATCTTCATCCCATTCAATAGGACTAATTTTAAGTCCTAACGAAATGAATTTTGGTTTTCGGTCTTTTATAAGTCTAAGATATAAAGGTGCATTGCCTGATTTATCTAGCTTATTTTTCCTTAAAACAATTTTTACTGAAGCCATAATTAACCTTAATATTTAGTGTGCAAGCTGGTGCATTAGAATACTAAGGTACAACTTTTGGTACAACAAACAGCGCATTTGCTTGTATTTATTTGCACTTTGTTGCATTAATTATTAACAAAAAGTCAATGTTTATAGGCAATTTGAAGCATTACAGAAATAGTAGGTACAACAAATAGACAACACCGTGTATAATTAATTGCTTTGGTCGTTGCTTATTTGGAAAATTCCTTCGGAATTTTCTCGGGTTCGTATTTGTTTACTAAATTAGTTGCTTAACCACGCAACTAACCATACACACAAACGTTAGCTTTCATTGCGGAACTCACTCGTTCCCAATAGAAAATGACCAATAATACCGCTGATTTTACAAATATTACGCTGACTTTTTAGCGAGTTTGCGGAATTGAAATGTTGACAAAATTGCGGCGGACTTTTGAGCTTGATTGCGGATTGAAAAAAATAAAATTTTAAAAAATTACGTGGAATAAATTGCTGATTTCACTCACTCAGAGTTTATAAAAAAAATAAAAAACGCTGACATTAAAAACCGACAGAAAAAACAACGAAAAGCTAACACCGTGTATAAAAAATTGCTACTTTTAGCTTTACCAATGTGAGTTGCTTTGTTTGCTTGCTTCCGATTTTCCTACGGAAAATCGCCGCACTCAAACACGCAACTTTCCATACACATAAACGTTACAAACAATTTAAACCAACTTTACATATGAAAAAAACAAATTTATTACTTGGAATTTTAATTGGACTTACAATCCTTTCGTGTTCAAAAGAAAATACTACTTGCGATGATATACTCGAACCTCAAGGAAATGAATTTACCGTTAATTGTAATAGATACAAAATGGAACTTGGTAGATTAAATATTAATGGGAATGCTTACTCGGGAATGGCTTCCTGTAAATTATCATTTGTTAATAATGAAAAAGGTAATGGATTTGATTTTCAATCCAATGATAAAAATATTAATTTCGTTGACATCTGGTTAATGATTCCTTCTGAATATATTTTGTTGGAAGCAATTCCTGAAGGAACTTATGTTCTAAATAACGAAACAGCAGGTCAGCCAAATCAGCCTCAAGCACCGTTTGACATTGCAGATTGGAATAGAGCCATTATTGGAGCTGGATATGTTGAAGATAATGACAAATTCATAAATCACACATTATATGGTTCCGACTTTGACGAAGCTACCGTTGTTGTATCTAAAAGTGGACTTGTTTATGAAATTTATTATACATTAAAAATTTCAGAAACCACTATTAAGGGATATTACAAAGGAGAGCTTGAAGTAGTTGATAAATGGAACTAAAAATAAAAACTGTTTGTAACATTGTATATAAAAAATTGCTGGTTTTAGCTAAACCAATGTTAGTTGCTTTGTTTGCTAGCTTCTGATTTTCCTTCGGAAAATCCTCGCACACAAACACGCAACTTTCCATATACGTAACCGTTGTGGCCAATTGAAGAAAAGACAACTACGCAATATTTAACTTCCCGAGATAAATTTGATTTTGTTCCATTATTCGTTAACTTTGTCGCATGGATAAAAAACGTCAACTGATTTATTTCAAAAATTATTTTTGGGATTTCTTTTAATGCACATAATGAGAAAGTTAAAGACAAAATAGATTATGTTCTTTTTCTTGTAACTGTAACAGAGCGGATTCCAAAGAAATTCTTTGACCAAATGACTGGATATGATGGTCTGTTTGAGATTAGGATTGAATTTGAAAGTAATATTTTCAGAATTTTTTGCTGTTTTGATGAAGGAAATATAGTAGTACTATTTAATGGATTTCAAAAGAAAACACAAAAGACTCCTAAGAATGAGATAGAAAAAGCGATAAAAATAAAACAGGAATATTTCGATTATAAAAAGAAAGGGGATAAAAAATGAAAGATTTAATGACTTTTGATGAGCACCTTGACCAAAGACATGGTAAAATAGGTACAGAAAAAAGGACTGACTTTGAAATTAAAGCAAAGGCTTTTGCAATCGGAGAAATATTGCGTGATGCAAGGAAAGAATCAAATATGACTCAGGAACAACTTGCTATAAAGACTGGTACTCGAAAAAGCTTTATATCACGGATTGAAAACGGACATAGCGATATTCAATTATCGACATTATATCGACTAGTTGAAATTGGATTTGGCAAAAGGGTTAATTTAACTATCGGTGGATAAATATCAACTGGCCACAACACGCTATAAATGCCATTTGGCGGGTATTACGTACATGTAAGGTAGTGCAACTAAGATTTATTACCAGCTTGAAACGGTTGTGCTTCGAAATGCCAAACGGCACTTATAGCCATCGTTGTGTGTAATTTGAGAAATGACAGATACCATTTCAAATAACGAGAAATCATTTAACATTCTGAATAAATTAATTCTGAATGGATTTTATGATGGAAATATAAGTCCCAACAGAATTGAATTGAATAGGAAATACGGATTATTTAATTCTGGCGGAAATCATAAAATAATCGGAATTTTGAATAGTGAAAATAAATTTGAATTAGATTTTGACTTTAAGTTCCCAATGAATGTAGCTGTGAAAATTGCAATCGGAATTGGAATAGTTTTCTCAATTATTTCTTTGGCTTATGGAAATTGGTTTTTACCTATTCCATTTTTTATCCTGCCATTTCTGATTACGTTTATTGACTTTAGATTAAAAAAGAAAAAGGAAATTAATCTTCTGACTTCAAAGTTTTTGGAAATATACAAAGCGGAATATGAAACAAAATAAAAAACTACACACAACAACGTATATAAAAAATTGCTTATTTTAGGCTAAACTTAAGGTCGTTGCACGTTTGCTACGTCTGATTTTCCTGCGGAAAATCCTCGCACGCAAACACGCAACTTTCCATATACAAACACGTT
>Ga0138256_10002208_pt1 | contig 21002 bp, 23 predicted proteins | sample KNB2016incub_MG_FD_105486 | JGI IMG/M metagenome (GOLD analysis project Ga0138256, IMG submission 105486) | Active sludge microbial communities from wastewater in Klosterneuburg, Austria - KNB2014incub_MG | ecosystem: Engineered > WWTP > Activated sludge > Unclassified | place: Austria... | reverse complement strand
TCGGTCGCACCCTCAAACGAAGGCCGCGCGTCTCCAATTCTCATTGGCATGTTTCTTTTACCTCAAAAGATCAATTTTTAGCCGCGGATCTTCGCGGAAAAACGCAGATTTGAAAATCATTGATCCGCGTTTTTCCGCGTCGATCTGCGGCTAAATATTCTCAAGCCTTCAAATTTTCCTGACCAGGCGTCCAGTCGGCCGCGCAGAGGCCGCCTGTTTGCAGGCCTTGCAGAACGCGAAGCGTTTCATCGACCGAACGTCCGATGTTCAGGTCGTGGATGACCGAATACTGCAGCACGCCCTCGGGGTTGATGATAAACAAACCGCGAAGGGCGATGTTCGCATCTTCGACCAGGATATTGTATGCCTTGGCCAGTTTGCCGCCCGTGTCCGAGGCGATCGGATACTTTACGCCCGCGATGCCGTTCTGGTCCTGCGGCGTTTTCAGCCATGCGCGGTGCGAGTGGACCGAGTCGGTCGAAACACCGACAACCTCGGCGCCAACGCCCTGAAATTCTTCAAGCCTGTCCGAAAAATGAATAAGTTCGGTCGGGCAAACAAACGTGAAATCGAGCGGGTAAAACAGCAGAATGAGCCATTTGCCCTTATAATCCGCCAGCTTTACATTCTCTTTCAGCGTGTCGATGTCCTTCGTCGAAGGCATGTTGAAATCCGGTGCCGGCTGTCCGACCTTTGCCAATGTGACCGTATTCTCGGTCGCTGTTCCTGTTGCAGTTGCCATGTTTGTTTCTATCTCCTTACTTAATATTCACCACAGAGAGCACAAAGGCCGCAGAGTAATAAGGCTTCGCCAATTTTTTGAAAATCTCTGTGTTCTCCGTGCCCTCTGTGGTTAACTTCTTTCCGCACACTCCGGGCATTTGCCCCTGAGCGTGAATTCCAATGATTCCGGTTTGAATTGTGACCGCTCTGCCGCCTCTTTCAGGATCGAAGCCGGAACTTTCATCTCGATATCGACCAGCTTTCCGCACTCGGTGCATATCGCATGATCGTGCCTGTGCGTCATTCGATCGTATCGGCTCGCCCCGTTCCCAAAGCTGATCTCTGCAATATGTCCGGCGTCTTTCAGATACCGAAGCGAGTTATAGACGGTAGCAAAACTTATCGTCGGCAGCAGGTCCTTGGCCGCTCCAAACACCTCATTTGCCGTCAAATGCCCATGCGCATCGCGAATGACCCGCAGCACAACTTCACGCTGCTTCGTCAAACCTAATTCTTTAGTGTCCTTATCTTCCATCAAAACGCCGAGGCAAACTATATGGCCTCGACTTGGTATTAGAATAATTCTAATTCTAAAGAATGTCAAGGGCTGTCGGCCAGTGCTCCCTGTAAGTTCGAATTTTTAGGCCTTTCTTTCTCCGTGAACTCTGTGTCTTCCCTTTGTGTTCTCTGTGGTAAAGGTTTTTTCCCTACCACAAAGGCCGCAAAGTCGAAGACGCAAAGGCCGCAGAGGAATTGGACTGTTCAACATCCGAACCCAGTCGCTATCGCTCGCGGTTCTGACATGAGTCGTCGAGCAGGCATTAACTGAACCCTAAAGTTTCGCCAATTCGATAAGAAATCCTGTACAATGATTGACACTATATGAGCATATCAGCAGTAGAAGTTCAGCCGTTGGCGGTGGAAGTGGCGTTTGCGGAGGATGCGTTGAACGTGGGTTTGGCGGACGGGCGGATCATTTCGGTTCCGCTTAGCTGGTTTCCGCGGCTTGAGGGTGCATCGACGTCGGAGCGAAGGAATTGGGACCTGATCGGCGGCGGGCTCGGGATACGCTGGCGGGCGATCGACGAGGATATTTCGGTCGAAAGCCTGCTTCGGCTGCGATAACTGTTGGACTGGAATGACCAATTGGTGCCAGCGTGTGCGGCATTGTCGGTTAGGAGTTTCTTTTTCGTGTTCTTCGTGCCTTCTTTCCGTTGATCTCGTGGCCGGGGTTTTCGACCATTACCACGAAATCCGCGAAACAAAGGCACGAAACACGCGAAAATAAAATGGCATATTTCGCCCTTACTACGTGCGGGGTTCTGCCTCCTCCTCAAGCGAATAGCCAAAACCGCTAAACATTTTTACCATCACTCTTTCTATGAACATCATCGTCGGCACGGCGGGGCATATCGATCATGGGAAGACGACCCTCATCAAAGCGCTCACGGGCACCGACACCGACCGGCTTCCGGAAGAAAAAAAACGCGGAATAACGATTGATCTTGGCTTTGCCGAGCTTGATCTAGGCGAGCACAAGATAGGCTTTGTCGATGTGCCGGGGCATGAGCGGTTTGTAAAGAACATGCTCGCCGGTGCAAGCGGCATCGATCTTGTTTTGCTAATCGTCGCCGCGGACGAAGGCGTGATGCCGCAGACCCGCGAGCATTTTGACATCTGCCGGCTGCTTGGTGTCCGCATCGGGATCGTTGTATTGACAAAGGCCGACCTGGCGGATGAAGAGATGCTTGAGCTCGTGCGGCTGGATACGGCTGAGTTGGTCGAAGGCTCATTTCTTGAAAATGCACCGGCCGTCGCGGTAAGTTCTAGAAGCGGTGAAGGAATTGATGCACTAAAGCTCGCATTGGCCGCTGCAGCCGGAGAGGTCCGCATTCGGCGGAACGATCAGGTGACGCGGCTGGCAGTTGACCGAAGCTTTGTCGTAAAAGGATTCGGCACGGTCGTCACGGGAACACTTGCAAGCGGCGAGATCAGCGAAGGTGCTGAACTTGAACTGCTGCCGATCAAACGAAAGGTCCGCGTCCGCGGCCTGCAAACACACGGCCGCGAAACAAAGGCCGCAATGGCCGGCCAGCGAGTTGCCGTAAATCTTGGAGGCATCGGCCGCGAAAACGTTTCGCGCGGAATGACGCTGTGCACTGCTGACTCGCTTGAACCTACGCAGATGTTCGATGCGCGGGTCGAAGTGCTCGCCTCGGCCGCCAAGCCGCTCCGGTCGCGGCAGCGTGTACGCGTTCATATCGGGGCAGCCGAGGCGCTTGCTCGCGTTCACGTTATAAACAAGGCCGGCGAGATCGTGCCCGGATCGGCAGATCTTGTGCAGCTTCGGCTTGAGGCTCCCGTCGCCGCCGTGATGGGCGAGGCATTCATCATTCGAAGCTACTCGCCGCAAACAACCATCGCCGGCGGCATCGTCCTTGACCCGCTGCCGGAAAAACATCGAGTCCGTGATACTCTGCCCGCGCGGGCTTTTCTCGAAGGCCTTATCGCGGCCGGCAGCGATCATCGCTCTGTGATCCGGTTGCTTGTGAGATCAGCAGGAGCGGGCGGCACAGACATTCGCGGGCTGGTCGGCCGCACCGGGTGGCGGGCCGATGTTGTCGCCGACGCCCTAACGCTTAGCAAGGCGGATGACGAAATAGTTGAGGCAGGCCTTCACTGGGTTGCCGCGTCGATCTTCTCTGAGCTAAAGACCGCAGCGCTTGGTGCACTTGCCGAACACCACAAACGCGATCCGCTTTCCCGCGGAATATCACGCGATGTTCTCAAAGAAAAAATGTTTCGACGCGGCCCGCAGGATGTATTCAAAAGCGTTATCGCGGCGCTTGAAACGGAAAATGAACTTTTCGTCGAGCATGACATTATTCGGGCACGGTCCCATTCCAGCGAATTATTACCTGGCGAACAGGCCTTTCTGGACAGCGTCAAAGCCGAGTTGGCTGCCGCCTCGCTTGCACCGCCAAAGATCGACGATGCAGTAGAGAAAGCTCTTCAGGGAACGGCTATCTCACCGCAACAGACAAAGAAATTGCTTGGCGTGGCCGCGGGTTCAGGCGAGCTGGTTCGGGTTTCGGATGAATTCTATTTTGACCGCGCGGCGATCGATGTACTCGTTGCGATGTTGCGGGAAAAGGCATTATCCTTGCCGAACAGATTGATAGACGTTCCGGCTTTCAAGGACCTTGCCGGCGTTTCGCGGAAATTTGCGATCCCGCTGTTGGAGTATTTTGATCGAATAGGAGTAACAAAACGTGCGGGCGATAAACGAGTGATCACATAAACGCGGCCTTTCGTATTTTGGATGATGAAGAAATTCCTGACCGCAAAATGGCATGATCTGATAATGGCCAACTATGAGGTTGACCCGAAATTGCTGGCGTCGCGCGTACCGGCCGGGACCGAGCTTGACCTGCACGAAGGCAGGTGCTTTGTCAGCCTGGTCGGGTTTATGTTCCTTGACACGCGGGTGATGGATTTTCTTGTTCCCTTCCACGTCAATTTCGAAGAGGTAAATCTACGATTCTATGTGAAGCATGACGCCGACGGCGAACTCCGACGCGGCGTCGTGTTTGTCAAAGAGATCGTTCCGCGAGCCGCCATCGCCACCATTGCCCGCCTGCTGTATGGCGAGCCGTATGAACGCTGGGAAATGTCCAATTTTCGAAACGTAGAACACGTTCGCTACAGCTGGTCACGCGGCGAATGCACAAATAATTTAAGCGTAACGCGCGGCTCGAGCGTCGGCGTGCCTGAACCGGGTTCACATGGCGAATTCATCATCGAACACTACTGGGGTTATACAAAACGCGGCAAAGACCGAACCGACGAATACAAGGTCGAGCACCCGAAATGGGAACTTTTCACGGCGGACGCCCCGCGTATTAGCGTCGATTTCGGCGCGACCTACGGCAAGGACTTTGCCTTTCTGTCGGACGCAAAACCGTTTTCAGTAATTCTTGCGGCCGGGTCGGACATCGCGGTTTACAAGGGGCAGTCGATCCATTATTAACTGAGCGCGTTTCACTGGATTAAACTGTATTCCTCAGTGGATACTTCTTAATATGGCAATTATCGGAATGGTTGCAGTCGCAAAAAACAACGCTATCGGCAAGGGCGGCAAGCTGCCGTGGCATTATCCGGCGGACCTCAAATTTTTTAAACAAACGACAACCGGCAATGCGGTTGTGATGGGAATGAACACATGGCGCTCGATCGGGCGGCCGCTGCCGAACCGGTTGAATATCGTACTCAGCCGTTCGGCGCAGATCGACCAGGCCGAAAACCTGATATTTCTCCGCAGTGAAAAAGAGGCGCTCGACCTTTCGCGATATTTGAACTGCGATATGTATGTGATCGGCGGGTCGAAGACGTTTGCGGAGTTTGCAGTCAAGATCGACGGATGGATCGTCACGCGAGTGCCTGTTGAAGTAAACGACGCCGATGTTTTCATGCCGGCGAATTTTCTTGAGGGATTTAAACTAACGGAGGCGTTTGAATTGGGCGACGGCTTGCGGATAGAAACATTTCGACGCTGAACCGGATCTGCGGTATTATTGTGGCATCGACCACAAGGAACAGCCGATATGGCGGACAAACATTTTGACAATTTGAGAATCGGGTTTCTTGGCCGGCTGGCCTTGGCCCTAATGGCTGGCGTATTTGTTTTCATTTCAGTTTCATTCTTGACCAATGGACTATTTCCTTTTTTCGAATTTGTGATCGCCGGAGCGGTTGTCTATTTCATTATGCGGAGGTAAATCAGCTTATGATGGGCGGAAGATCTTGGGACGATTGGATCGAGGAATACTCGCACGCGCATGAGCATCCCATAAATCGTTGGACTCACAGCATTGGCATTCCGATGATAGCCATCTCGCTGCTGCTGATACCGTTATGTTTTTTTGTATCTGGATTCTGGCGGATCGCTCTTGGGCTGTTCGTCATTGGCTGGATACTCCAATTCATCGGCCACTATTTCGAAGGCAAGCCGCCTGAGTTTTTCAAGGATTATCGTTTTCTGTTTGTCGGTTTGCGATGGTGGTTCAAGAAAGTGCTCGGCGGTAAATGAGCGTTGGGTATTTAGAAACAAAGCTGATAGCTATTAGCTGATAGCTGTCAGCTATTTTTGAATTTGATCTATGCCCTCCGATCCGAAACAACTTGTCCTCGGCCTCGACATCGGCACGTCCAGCGTTCGGGCGGCTTTGTACGATGACAAGGGCAATGTTCTGCCGCGGACGATGGTCAAGAATGAGCGCTCGCTCACTGCAACCGATGACGGCGGGGCTGAGATCGATGCTGATCAGGCGTTTGATCAGGTCGCGGCGGCGGTCGGCGATGTTTTGGCGAAAGCTGAAAAGGTAAAAGGCGAGATCACACACGTTGCCGCAAGCTGTTTTTGGCACAGCCTCGTCGGCATTGATGCGAAAGGAAAAGCCACGACAAAGGTCTTCGGCTGGGCCGACACCCGAAGCCGCGAAGCCGTTGCCGTGCTACGGAAAAAGTTCGATGAGAACGAAGTACACAACCGCACCGGCGCCCGATTTCATTCCAGCTTCTGGCCAGCAAAGCTGTTATGGCTAAAAAGCAGAAACACGACCGGTAGGGAGTGTGCCTCCTTCACAAATACGAACCATTGGCTGTCGTTAAGCGATTATATTCTACTGAGACTTACCGATAATCTTGCCACCTCAGTCTCAATGGCATCCGCGACAGGCATCTTCGATATCAGAAAATGCGAGTGGGACAGAGACCTGATCAAATTCCTGAAACTGAAATTCGCGAACTTTCCGCCGATCTCCGCCGACAACGCAACATATACGCTAAACGCAAAATTTGCCAAACGCTGGCCGCGGCTTGCGGATGCACAATGGTTTCCCGCAATCGGCGACGGTGCCGCGAACAACATCGGCGCCGGGTGCGTTACGAAAAGCAAGGCGGCCTTGATGATCGGCACATCGGGCGCGATGCGCGTCGCATATAAAGGCGAGCCGCCCGCTAAGATCCCGTCCGGTTTGTGGTGCTATCGCATCGACCGAAAGCGCGTCGTCATCGGCGGGGCATTGAGCGACGGCGGCGGGCTTTACCGATGGCTCAAGGACAATTTGCGTATTCTTGCCGATGACGACAAGACCGAAGCCGAGATCGCAAAACGCCCGCCTGCCGGCCACGGACTGATATTTCTGCCGTTCCTTGCCGGCGAACGCAGCACCGGTTATCACGAAAATGCGACAGGCGCCGTCCTCGGCATCCGCACTGCGACCGACACCATAGATATCGTCCAGGCAGCACTCGAATCTGTCGCCTACCGCTTTGCCGAGATCTTCGACCAGCTCAACAGCGTCATAAAGATCCGCGAGATCATCGCCTCTGGCGGTGCCCTTCGCCATTCGCCCGTCTGGACCCAAATCATCGCCGACGTCCTCGGCCGCGACCTCACGCTCCCCGACACCCGCGAAGCATCTTCCCGCGGCGCTTGTTTGCTCGCACTCGAAACAATTGGCAAAATAGATGATATTGGAACTTTTGAGACGCCCGGAGGACGTCGATTCTATTTCATGCGACCTAACACGATCATTTACAGAACAGCCAGGAAAACGCATGCCGGAAACTATCGAGATATCATTCAGTAAAGAGATTTGGGAAGCCCTTCAGCGTCGGCAGGAGCAGGAACCCGAAAGGACAATTGACGAGATAGCGAACGATATCCTAAAAAGGCAGATCGCGAGGTATGAATCTGATCCAGAACTATTCGAGCGGGAGATGATGCACGAGTAGCCTTAAGGCTTGGCCGAGAAATATGTCGTTAGCGGTGCAAACTAACCAAATAAATTGAAATGACCACAGCAGCCAAAATGAAACGAACGACCGACATTGACCAGCTTTCTATAAACACTATCCGCACGCTTTCGCTTGATGCGATACAAAAGGCGAATTCAGGGCATCCCGGTCTGCCGTTGGGGATGGCCCCGGCGGCTTATGTGTTGTGGACCAAGTTTTTAAGGCACAATCCGAAGAACCCGAAATGGTTTAACCGCGACCGGTTTTTGCTGAGTGCCGGGCATGGGTCGATGCTGCTTTATTCGCTGCTTCATTTAACGGGTTACGGCCTTTCGATGGACGAGATAAAGAATTTTCGGCAGCTTCATTCAAAGACGCCGGGGCATCCGGAAAATACTTTGACGCCGGGCGTCGAGATAACGACCGGGCCGCTTGGGCAGGGCTTTGCGAACGGCGTCGGGATGGGAATTGCGCAGAAGCATCTCGAAGCAATGTTCAACCGGCCGGGCCATAACGTCATTGACCACTTCATTTACTGCATCTGTTCGGACGGCGATCTGATGGAAGGCGTGAGCTACGAATCGGCATCGCTTGCCGGACATTTGAAACTCGACAACCTTATCTATCTTTATGACGACAATCAGGTAACGATCGATGGCCCGACGAGTTTGGCCTTCACCGAAGACGTGACAATGCGATTCGAGGCCGCCGGTTGGGAAGTTACGTCGGTCGAGGACGGCAACGATCTGTTTGCCATCGAAAGCGCGATCCGCGCGGCGCGTAAAAGCACCGGCAAGCCGAAGCTGATCCGCATAAAAACGATCATCGGTTTTGGAATGCCGAAACAGGGAACGAACAAAGCGCACTCCGACGCTCCCGGCCCTGAGGCTGTAAAGGAAACAAAACGCAATCTCGATTGGCCCGAGAACAAGAGTTTCTTCGTGCCAAAAGAAGTTCTTTCGCATTTCCGCCAGGCCGTAAAGAACGGCGCGCGTTTGGAGAAAGATTGGGAAGCGGCGGTGAAAGTTTATTCAAAGAAATATCCCGAAATGGGTAAAACTTTGAGCGAAACTCGGAGCGGTAAATTGCCCGAAGGTTGGGAAAAGTCCCTGCCAAAATTCGACAATGTCGAGGCAAAAGCAACGCGTGCATATTCCGGCGAGGTGATAAACGCGATCGCCGACGCGATACCGCAATTGATCGGCGGTTCGGGCGACCTTACGCCTTCGAACAATACTTACATCAAATCGTCGTCAAATTTTGAGCCGGGCCGATACGCCAACCGCAACATCCATTTCGGCATCCGCGAACACGCGATGGGTTCGACGATGAACGGCATGGCGTTGTACGGCAGCCTTATTCCGTTTGGCGGAACATTCCAAACTTTCTCGGATTACATGCGCCCGGCGATAAGGCTTGCGGCGTTGTCGCATATTCAGGTGCTGTTCGTTTTCACGCACGACTCGATCGGCCTCGGCGAAGACGGCCCTACGCATCAATCCGTCGAACATCTCGCGGCGTTGCGGGCGATCCCAAATCTCGCCGTCATCCGCCCGTGCGACGCTCACGAAACTCGCGAGGCCTGGCGTGCAGCATTGCTGCGAACCGACGGTCCGACATCGTTCGCGTTCTCGCGTCAAAAGGTAGCAGTGATCGACCGCAAGAAATTTGCATCCGCAACCGGCCTCCACAAAGGCGCGTATGTTCTCGCGGAAGCCGAAGACCGCAAGGGCAATAAAACCGCTCCAAAGCTTATCCTCATCGCCACCGGCTCCGAAGTCGGCCTTGCAATGGAAGCCCGCGAAAAACTAAATGCCTCAGGCACCCCAACCCGCGTCGTCTCAATGCCCTGCTGGGAATTCTTCGACGCCCAATCGGCCAAGTACAAAGAATCCGTCCTGCCCGCAAAAGTAACCGCCCGCCTAGCCATCGAAGCCGGTGTCAGCCTAGGCTGGGCCAAATACACCGGCGACCTCGGCGACACGCTCTCAGTCGATCGCTTCGGCGCCTCGGCCCCAGCCGAAGATGTGTTCCGAGATTACGGATTTACCGTTGAGAATGTGGTCAGGAAGGCGAAAAGGCTATTGTAGCGTGTGCTAGAATCATTCCGGAAGGTGCATATGCAGACAAAGATCACGGAAAAGATAACGACGCATGTGACAAGACTTTCGACTGAACAACAGAAGGAAATTCTGGATTATGTCGAGAAGTTTGAGCCACCCCGCCAGACGTTATGGGATGCGGTTCGAGATATTGTCGCTGACATCCCGCAAGATGTTCTTGAGAAACTGCCTGTTGACGGGGCGGAAAACCACGATCATTACCTTTACGGAGCGTCGAAGAAATGAGGCGCTGTTTCGTTGATGCAGGCCACTTGATCGCTCTCGTTAATCCGAAGGATCAATGGCATGAAAAGGCCATCGATGGTGCCGAACTTGTCCTGGGCTACGAACTGATTGCGACTGAAGATGTTTTGATCGAGTTTCTAAACTTCTACTGCGAAGGTGGCCCATATATGCGCCGACTTGCGGCAACATCGGTTCGCCGGTGGCTGACGGACCTGAAACTTTCGGTCATCCCGAGGACCGACGCATCTTTCCTCAACGCTCTCGAACTCTACGAATCACGCCCCGACAAAGGTTACAGCCTCACGGACTGCATCTCAATGAACGTCTGCCGCGAATTGGGCATTCAAGAAATTCTGACCAGCGATAATCATTTTGTACAAGAAGGATTCACGGCTCTACTTCGAAATATTGATTAATGAGGCTTCATAGCGATTTTCACGACTACTACGACTATGCAGTCGGTTACGGTGTCGATGAAAAGGTACACTACAACCGATTCACGGAACCCGTCGATATCAATCTAAAATCCGTTCTAGACCGGCCGCTCCACCGACGTTCAGGAATTTTAGGATTCTGCGGCAAACTGTTCCCGTTCGTTCAACTTACTCGATACGACAAGAAAAGGGACTTCGACTGGGAGGACGAATACGACGGAAAAATTGTCGAGGAGTACTATGCATTTAGCGTTGACGAATATCGACAAAAGGAAGAAAGTTGGGAAGGATATAGCGACGATATCGGTTACTCGGACGATATTAGGCTTAAGCAATTCTTCCTAGAATGGCGAAAGGATGACGATAAAAGTTTTGTTGAACTTAAATGTCCAATATGGATCATGCGGTTCTACCACAAATCACCCAATGGTTTACTCAATCCCATGCTGAAAGATCTTGGCTTTGAGCGGATCAAGGATTCGTTTACCGCATTCCAGGAAATATCAATGTACCTTGCAAATATCCTCGTTGAGCAGAAAGCAGTCGATTCTGTTGATGACAGGCACAGAATCGAAGGACACGGATTCGACATCAAGATGAGTTTCAGAAACAGGAAACAAGACGCCGAGTGATTATTTGAACGACCAGACGTCTTCACTGATGTCGAGCGCGTTCAAAGAAAGGCGGCTCGAAGGAGCGGATCGTCTCACGCCAATAAAGTTCACATTTCCTCCGACATCATACGGAGTCTGGCAGCCAGTTCCATACTGCGTCGTAACCGCTGATTTCGGGGAGATAGGCGCCGTCTTGTTTGTCGGTTCGGACGTATTTGCATAGGAAATCGACGACGCGTCGGCGTGTTTGTTGGTTGCCGATGGCGACCTCACGTTCGACGCGCCAGACGGCTCCTTCGGCTTTATCGAGTGCTCCGTGATGGCCATGCTCACCTAAAAGCCGAATGGCTTTTTCGATGGAAATACTGTCGCCGCGATGCAGAAGGTATGGCAGCGTGAACATGCCGTCAATCCTTTTGACAAGTTCGTCATACGGCGTTCGTATCTCGCCCGTCAGCAGATCGAAAGCGACAAATGGTTCGTGAACAAGTTTGTATCTTGTTCCGTGAGCCTGCATCAGCCATTCGCCGGCGATGCGTTCGCCTTCTTTGAGAACGGAGCGAAATCGTTCTTCATTCGCGAACACCCAATTCGAAAATTCCCAATGCTGTCGTCGCGGCGAGGTCGAAGCCGGATAGCCCGCACGAACAAGCGGATAGAGAACTCCGCCGAGCAGCCCGACTCCGACGTTCGAGCCGTCCAGCTTTTCCTGAACAAACACTTCGTCAAACCGGTCGCGCCGACGGACCGTGGCAATCCGCTCCTGGCCGGCATTTGCAGAATAGTCCCGTTCGCCCAACCGCGAGCCGGACAAATGCGGAATGCTGCCGTAATTTTTATATCCGAATGGCTTGATCCGTTCCATTGTTCCGGGCGCTCAAACTCCCTATCAATGTTCATACACCTGTCGTCTGCGGCCAAGCTTGACGACGACAACTATCAATCGAGCGCCTTCGATCGAGTAGAGGATTCGATAGTCGCCTTGCCGGAGCCTGTAACGTTCCTGGCCGGATAGTTTTTGACTGCCGATGGGGCGTGGTTCGTGGGTCAACGCCTTAGTTTTTCGGAGTATCCTGGCAACATCCTTTTTGGGGATCGGTTTGAGGCTTCGATAAAGTTCTTCAGTGTAAAGGCCCTTATATTTTGCCATCCGCCTTTAATCTCGCCAGTAATTCTTCATAGGTCATCAGCGGTTCGTTCGCCCTTTCCTCAAAGGCGGCCAGGTCCTCTTCGTCCTCGCTTAGGGTTGCAAGGAGAGCGTCGTTAACGATGTCTGAAATGCTCTGGTCGGTTACGGCGGCTTTCAATTTGATCGCCTTATGGATATCGGGCCGAATATAGACGGTGGCTCGTTTTAGTTGAGTTGCCATGAATGCATCTTAGCGTTGTGACGTTATAACGTCAAGACGTTTTGATTGTAGTTTTGTGCTGTGATAATCTTTCCTGAACACAATGAATGACCTGAAAACTCCTTGCCTTTTGCTCGACATAGCCCGCGTTCGCCGCAATGCGGAGCGGATGAGCGAGGTTGTGCGTCGCAACGGCGTTCGGCTTCGGCCGCATGTTAAGACGCATAAGTGTGTTGAGGTGGCGCGGCTGCAGACGGCGGGGCACAGCGGAGCGATAACGGTTTCTACGTTGGCCGAGGCAAGAGCGTTTGCGCGTGCGGGGTTTTCGGATATCACTTATGCGGTGCCGATCGAACGCGGGAAGTTTGCGTATGCGGTCGAGATCGCGCGGCTTGGCGGAATAAAGCTGAATCTGCTGACGGACGATGCGGAGACGGTGAAGGCGCTGGACGCGGCGGCGGTTGATGCGGGTTTGAGTTTTGAAGTGTTTGTGAAGATCGATGTCGGCACGCATCGGGTCGGGGTTGAGCCGCACGCGGCGGAGGCGGTTGAGATTCCGCGATCGATAACAAACAGCCGCAAACTAAAGTTTGCGGGACTGCTTACGCATGCGGGACATTCTTATGATGCAAAGTCGAAAGAGGAGATACTCGCGGTCGCACGGCATGAGCGGGATTCGATGGTCGAGTTGGCGGAACGATTAAGAAGCCAGAACATCGACGTGCCGACGGTCAGTATCGGTTCGACGCCGACTATGTCAACGATCGATCATCTCGATGGTATCGATGAGATCCGGCCGGGCAACTACATCTTCTTCGACAATTTTCAGGCAACACTTGGAAGCTGCTCATTCGAAGACACGGCGTTGACCGTTCTCGCAGCGGTAATTCACAAAGACAAGACCCGAAACCGGTTGGTCGTAGATGCCGGAGCCGTTGCGTTATCAAAAGATCGCGGCCCGGTCGGGCTAGATCCGGCGTGCGGATACGGCCGCGTTCTCGATATCGATGGAAACGAAACCGGAATGCGTGTCACCGGCCTGTCGCAAGAGCACGGCGAGATCGATGCCGTCGAAAGCGGCGCATTTGATAATTTGAAAGTCGGCGACCGAGTGCGTATTCTTGCAAACCATTCCTGCCTGACCGCCGCCCAGCATTCGCATTACAATGTCGTCGAGGACGGACAGATCATCGACCGCTGGGAGATTCATCGAGGATGGTGAGTTCGATGCGGAAGCATGCAGGTTAGTAAGGGCGTAATGTACGCGAACGCAGAACAACAAACTAATGTTTGTTGGACTGTTGGTGTGCGAGCTTCTCGACGAAGAGGCTGGAAAATGATGATGATCAAGGAACTACTGCTGAAACAATTTGACCGGTGCTTTAGCGAGAACGGCTGGTTCGTCGCGGTGAACAATGCGATCGATGGCGTAACGGCCGATCAGGCCGCATGGAAACCTGAGGGTTCGGACAACTCGATTTGGGAAACACTCACCCATCTGACCTATTACAATAATGCCTATATGCAGCGGTTCAGAGGTATCGAATATGAATATGACCTTGCCGATAACGACGCAACATTCCGCTTAAACGAAAACACGGAGCAGGCCTGGCGTACGGTGGTCGGAAAATTCGACATGGTTATGAACGAATGGCGGACCCTGATCGAACAGGCGAACGATTCAAAATTCTCACAACCGGTCCCGACCAAACCCGAACAAACATGGGCGGACCTGATCGCCGATGTTAATACCCATAATGCATACCACGGTGGGCAGATTTTGCTGTTGAGAAAGCTGCAGGGAGCTTGGAATCGTGAGAAGGGCGTTAGTTAGCTGAAGAACGTGAGAAGAGCAAATACCGCCAGCATGAGCGAGAAGCCTATCTGGACCGCGAACCAAAAGCGGTAGCTTCCGATATCGTCTTTTCGATAAGCACGTTCGGTCCGTCCGCAATACATGTATCCGGCCTTGTAGGTCTTGTACGTTTGCATTGCGATTGCAATTGTCGAAAGTGCAAAGAAAGTTCCGATTAGCGGCCCGGTCGGAAATTCTTTACCAAGTAGGATGATGAAGTATGAAGTGGAATTCATGCCGCCGAAGCCTAAAATAGTTTACTGATATTATTTCGCAATCGAGAAACAACATCCCTTTCCGCCGGCGTTCCGTCCGGATAGATCACATTTGTATTGAACACGATGATCGACGCTAGTTTTGTCGCGGGTTCGAAATCGATGTAACTGATAAAGCCGTTCTGGTCGCCGCCGTGGCCGATGAATGTTCGGCCGTCGCGGCGGTTTAGAAAATAGATGAGGCCGATATCGGTCGTAAAGCCGCTGTTGCCGTTGGCATCGACCGGCGTTGGAAGCTGCGGGTGCCACATTTCTTCGAGGGATGATCGTTTGAGGATCATGTCATACGGAATCCGATCGCTATCGCTCGCGGTTCTGACAGGAGGCCTGTCGCTTTTTACCACCCCGTCAGCCGAAGCGGCTGCCACCCCTCCTGAGACAGTAGGGGAGCCGGAACTGCCGATCAAGAAATTGAGATACTTGACCATGTCCGAGATCGGCGAATTCAGTCCGCTGTTTGAGACGGTGATGCCGGTGTTCGCGTCGAAGCGGCCCGTCGTGCGTTTTCCGTTTTCGACGTAGTAGCTGTGCGAGCGGCGGCCCAGCAGATATGGCGGCGTTGTGTCGAAATAGCTGTGATACATGCCCAATGGTTTGAGGATGTTCTTATCGACATAGACCTCGTAATCTTCCCCGCTCAGTTTTTCGATAATGCGGCCGAGGAAAATTATGCCGGGATTTGAATAGCTGAATTTGCTGCCCGGTTTGAACAATATCTCAGTGAACGGGAACATCGCGACAAGCTGCGAATACTCGGTCGGCTCAAACGGTTCCCAATCCTCGCCTTTGTCCCACGGCCACGTCGGATTGCGAAAACCGGCCGAGTGCGTCATCAGATGACGGATCGTTATCTCGTCCATCGAGCCGAATTTGTTATGAACCGCGCGCAATTCGGGCAGATATTTCGTTACCGGATCGTCCAATTTCAACAGCCCGCGGTCACGCAATTGCATTATCGCAATGCCCGTAAACGGCTTTGTGTTCGACGCCCAGTGATAGATCGTGTCGCCATCGACAGGCTGCTTTTTCTCTAGATTTGCCGAGCCCCAATGAATTTCGGAAACAGTTTTACCATCTTTCAAGAATACGAAACTGCTTCCGACAATGCCGGCGTCTTTGACCTCTTTCAGGTACGTTTCTTTGAATTTTGTGAATTTGTCGGCTTGAGCGTTCATCGGAATAATGAGTGAACAAAGCAGCAGGGTTAGTAAAAGCAGCGATGTTATCGAGCTGGCCATAGTTTGTACGAGTATAGTCGGTTGACGTTTGGGCAATTGTAACGCACGTTAGCTGTAAACTCCCCCCGCGTTAATGCAGAAGCCCGCGCCTCATTGCAGAACCCCGCACGTTAGTAAGGGCTTAATCGAGGCACCGAGCAACGCAGATTGGGCTTAACGTTGAGTGTTAAGCCCTTGCTCACGAGGTAGTGTCAAAACTGAATCCTTCACCGGGCTATGCCCGTCTATTTGCGGAAAAGCTCTGCTTTTCCGATCCGGCCCTATAAGTCATCCTGCGGCTTTGCCGCCTGTGATTACCCGATAACACCAATGGAATCAACGGTTTGCGGTATCGGCGGCATAGCCGCGTTGAACGTCATTGCTCTTCGGAAAAGCATAGCTTTTCCGCAAATAGAGCGGCGAAGCCGCAGTAGGAGCGAGTTTTGACACAGCCTCTCAAGCGCGGGCTTCCGCATCGGCAGGCCTACCCATCATTTTGCGTGCCTTATATCGACTGCGAGGCGCGTCGGTTTTTTTAGCTCGGTCACCCTATAACTGTTCGGCGATGAAACTCCCGCCACCCATGTCACCTCGCCTTCAAAATCGCAGGTTAGTTTTAGGTCTTTGACCGCCGGTAGATTCGGTGAACGCTCGCGGTCTTTAATGGTCGCGTCGCCTTCGGGTGCATGGGCCTGAGCGGTTGTGAAACGGATCTCAAGCCGGCCATTGCCCGCAAGATCTACCGTCTTGCCCGATCCGCATGCCGTGACCGGCTTGCCGATGTATTCGATATGATAACTCGGCAATTCGTCTCCGAGAAACTCGAAGACGACGCGGTCATAGCCACCGTGCGTTGCCGAACGCACATCGCTCATGATCGCGCTTTCTTTTACGTTCGGATTCTTCTTATCGGTTATGCTGTCCGTGCCTTCAAAATCAGCGCTTTCGTCGTTATCGGGAACCGGTTTCGTGCCGTTTACGTTCGTGCCTGCTTGAACTGTTGGCGACGGCGTCGTGCCGCCCGCCGAAGTGTTTACAGCATTATTTTCTCCAACGCCGCAAGCCGTGAGCCCGAACGCGGCCATGAATACAAGACAGATCAGATATTTCATAATGTCCAACAAACTTTAGTTTGTTGCTCCCGCTGCCGTTCCTGTCCGAACAAGACGCAGTGGCCGCGTGTGTTATACAATTTCAAAAGAATGAGCGCTTACGAAAGTTTATCAGAAACTCAGCAGTTTGCCTGTCGCGTTATTGCGGACCATGCACGGGCGACGGCGTTTGCAATTGCCGACGGCATTTTGCCCGGCAACGAAGGCCGCAATTATGTCCTGCGCAAAATAATGCGCCGCGCGATCTATCACGGCCGCGAGCATCTTGGGTTAAAAGATGCATTCTTTTACAAGGTCTGCGACCTCGTCGTCCAGAATTTTTCCGCCGCGTTTCCCGAGCTTGAAACACAGCGCGATTTTATTGGCAAAATGGTGCGGTTGGAGGAGAGTAGGTTTGGGAATACGGTCACGGTCGGGCTTGGAAAGCTTAACGAACTGAATGTGTCGAAAGACACCCCAGACGAGGACCTGTTCATTCAGATCGCGAAGCTCTACGACACTTTCGGCACGCCTCGCGATCTGATCCGCGTGTTTCTGGAAGAAAAGGGAATTTCGTTCGACGAGGACGGGTATAACGCCAAATTCGACAACGCCTTACAGGAACTGCAAAAGCAATCGGGCATAGGCCATACACAGCGAAAATCGGAGATAAGCCCGCTTTATGCTGAAGTTTTGGGCAAGGTCGGGGCGAATGTTTTTCACGGTTACGAGGCAACATCGCGTGAGGGATCAAAGGTCGTGGCGATCCTTGATGGCGACAAGCAGCTTGATGCACTAGGCGAGGGCGAACAGGGCAGTGTCGTATTGGACGAAACGCCGTTCTACGCCGAATCCGGCGGCCAGGTTGGCGATGTCGGTATTCTTGTCAGAACCCGGAGCGGTAGCGACGGGACTCCTGCAATTGCGGATAAGAGGCTGGCCGATGCTGAAATGCCTTATACAACACAAGAAAAGAGGCCAGTCGCTACCGCTCCCGGTTCTGACATGCGGGCGACTGTCGCGGACACGTATTCGCCGGTGGCGGGATTGATAATTCATAAGGTCAAGATCGATAAAGGTTCGTTGAAAGTCGGCGATGTGGTCAATGCTTTTGTCGATGTCGAAAAGCGCGATGCGACGCGGCGAAATCATACGGCGACGCATCTTGTTCACGCGGCTTTGAAAGAGGTGCTCGGGACGCATGTGAAGCAGGCCGGGTCGGTCGTTGCGCCAAATTATTTGCGGTTTGATTTTACGCATTATCAGCCGATCAGCAGCGAAGAGATCAAAGAGGTCGAAGATTTGGTCAATCGTTATATCCTTCAAAATCATACGGTTACGACAAACATGATGTCGATCGAAGATGCAATGCGATCAGGCGCGGTCGCGATGTTCGGCGAAAAATACGGTTCGGAAGTACGCGTATTAAGTGTCGGCGACGGCAAATTTTCGATGGAGCTTTGCGGCGGCACACATGTCCGCGCGACCGGCGATATCGGCAGCTTTAAGATCACATCCGACGAAGCTATCGCATCCGGTGTTCGACGCATCAGAGCAATTACCGGTTTCGACTCGTTCGAACGTTTCCGCGAGGACGAACTATTGATCGGCCGCAGCCTCGATGTTTTGAAAACCCAGCGCGATCAACTGCCGAATGCGATCGAGAAATTGCAGGACGAATTGAAACGAACACGGCGCGAGATGGACGACCTGAAGCTGAAAATTGCAACCGGAGCCATCGGCGGAGCGTCATCTAATGGAGACGAGGCGCGCGAGGTGTCGGGCGTAAAGGTGGTCGGCAAGATCGTCGAAGGGCTTGACGCTAACGGAATGCGGCAGCTTTCGGATACCTTGCTGGCGAGATTAAAGTCCGGCGTCGTCGTGCTCGGCCGCAAGGACGAAGGAAAAGCAGGCATTATCGTCCGCGTTTCCGACGATCTTAAAGATAAGGTCAAGGCCGGGAATGTTATCAAAGAAATAGTGCCGATCCTTGGCGGAAAAGGCGGCGGCCGCCCCGATATGGCAGAAGGCGGCGGCCCGGAAACAGAAAAACTCGGCGAAGCGGTCGAGGCCAGTTACAAGGTAATTGAAACTTTTCTAACGGGTTAAAGCGTTTAATTAAAAGGTTCGCTCTTTGAACACCGGATTCCGACGCAACAAAGTTGTCATAAAAGCGTGGAATACGGTGTTTGTTTTTTAGTAGGACAGGCTGTGGGCCTGTCGTCTGTGTGGGGAAAATGCTGGTTGGCGAACAGATCGGTAAATACGACATAACGTCAAAGCTTGGCGAGGGCGGAATGGGCGAGGTGTATGCCGCTCATGACGACGAACTCGGCCGCAGCGTCGCGATCAAACTTTTACCGAACGAATTTACGACCGATGCCGACCGCCGCAATCGTTTTCGTCAGGAAGCGCGTGTGGTTTCGGCCCTCAATCATCCAAATATCATCACTATTTACGAGATAGGTGAGGATGAGCACGGCAGCTTTCTAGCGACCGAGTATGTAGATGGCCGAACCTTGCGCGAAGTGATCAAATACGAATCGCTTACGCTGGCCCGTATCCTTCGGATCATTGAACAGGCAGCAAACGCTCTGGTTGCAGCTCACGCGGCGGGAATCGTGCATCGCGACATTAAGCCTGAGAACATTATGGTCCGGCGCGATTCCATTGTGAAGGTGCTCGATTTCGGGCTGGCAAAACCAAGCGAAGAGATGCTGCTTTCAAGCGGGTCTTCAGAGAATAAGACAATTCCCGGAACGGTGATGGGCAGTGTACGCTATATGTCACCCGAACAGGCCCGCGGGCACGAAGCGGATGGACGCTCTGACATTTGGGCGCTTGGCGTTGTCCTGTATGAGCTGCTGACGGGCCGAGTTCCCTTCGATGGTGAAAGCACGGCCGATACGCTCGCCGCCGTTATTTACAAAGAGGCCGAACCGATCAGCCTGCTTTTGCCGAATGCACCGGCCGAACTACAGAGGATCATTCGGAAATCTCTGCAAAAGGACCGCGATGAGCGCTATCAGAGTATTAAAGATCTTGCGCTTGACGTAAAGGACCTGCTCTCGGACCTCGAACATTCCAACAGCGGAAGCCGGACGGCGCACGCGGGGTCATCGCCTTCGTTTAATGAGAATCCGACGATCATTCACCGAACTGCCAGCGGCAATCACCCGACCGGCTCGACGGCATATGTTACCTCATACCGCGCGCCCGGACGAGTAAAAGGGCACCGATGGCTCTGGGGAAGTTTGGCAGCCGTTGTTTTTGTCATACTGGCCCTGGCTGGGTTTGCCATGTACGATTCCGGCGGGGTCGAACCTTTGGCTGACGGTTCGTTTCTCAGGCCGCAGATCTCACGCGTGAGTACGGACGGAAAAGTCTCGCTGCCGGCGATATCACCTGACGGAAAATACCTCGCCTATGTTAACGGCGACGCCGGCAATCAGAGCCTGGTTGTCAGGCAGATATCGAACGACAGCCTGCTCACGGTTGTCCCGGCGACGAATCTTAATTTTTCAGCCGTCACATTCTCGCCCAACGGCGACTGGATCTATTACAGCCAAACGCGGAGCGACCTTTTCGTAAACACGCTTTACCAGGTGCCGACACTCGGCGGCCAACCAAAAAAGCTGATCGAAGATGTGGACAGCGCCGTCACATTCTCGCCTGATGGAAAGCGATTTGCATTTATGCGGCACACGCCGACCGGCAGCGAGGACTTTATTTTTACGGTGGACGCGGCGACGCTGGAAATGGAGGAGGTCATCGGATCAAAACGTGCCGGATTCGACTTTTTTGCACCCAAACCCGCATGGTCACCTGACGGGAAGCGAATACTTACGGCAGCCGGAAAACGTGAAGGGGGTTTCGTCAGCAGCATGACGGTCGGCGAGATCGATCTTGACCGCAAGGCCTTTTATGCCCTCGATACCGGCAAGTTTTACACCGTCAGTAATTTCGCATGGTTTGCTGATGGCTCCGGCTTTCTTTGTGCCGGCCGGGAATCACAGACGGCGCCGGTCCAGGTCTGGCGAACAGCATATCCTGCGATCGAGTTCCATCAGGTGACGAACGATTTTAACGATTATGCCGAGGTTGGCCTATCGACCGACGGCAAGACCATCGTGACGATCAAGGGCGAGACCAACGCATCTCTGTGGCGTTTTTTGCCCGGGAACAAGGAAGCTCTGGAGTTGACCAGCGAGGGGCGAAGCATGTTTGGTGCCGCCGGCATTACTCAGGCAATAAATGGAACGGTATTCTTTACAAGCAAGCAGGGTAAGGAATTT
>Ga0138256_10002207_pt1 | contig 21005 bp, 22 predicted proteins | sample KNB2016incub_MG_FD_105486 | JGI IMG/M metagenome (GOLD analysis project Ga0138256, IMG submission 105486) | Active sludge microbial communities from wastewater in Klosterneuburg, Austria - KNB2014incub_MG | ecosystem: Engineered > WWTP > Activated sludge > Unclassified | place: Austria... | reverse complement strand
TGGGCACTGATCACGCGCATCGGAGCGTTGGCGCGGGCCGTCGCTGTCATTCTTGCTGCCGGGACACGCCGTGAATACGTCCCTGTAGGCTCGACTGCCGCATCCCTGCGGCAGACGGTCCCCTCAGCAAGAATGACAGCGACGGCCTGGGTGCTGCTGCCACGCTCCATCAGGTCGTGGCAGCAGACAGGATTGCGCGCCGGGGTGGCGAGTCACCCGGGCGGACCGTGCGCCGCAGGGATGCGGCGCTCGAGCCTACAGGGGCGAGGCGGAATCCGGCGAAGCGCTGCTTCGCCCCGCCGAGCGCCCGAAATCTGTGATTTCGGGCCGGGCCCGAAGGGTATTCACGGCGAGTCCGAACGGGTGACTCGCCGCCCCGGTGCGCTGGCACTGCGCAGGGCAACGAATGGTTTCCGGATTTACGCAGCAGGAGCAGGACAATGGATTTCGGATTCTCGGAAGAACAACGCGACATACAGAACCTGGCGCGGCAGATCCTGAAGGACCTGGTGTCGCCGACGACGCTGGCGGCGTATGACGGCTACGCGAGCGAGCGTTTCGACCGGGCGCTGTGGGGCAAGCTGGCCGAGGCCGGGCTGCTCGGCGTGGCGGTGCCGGAGGAGCATGGCGGCATGGGCTTCGGTTTCATGGAGGTCGCGCTGCTGATGGAAGAGGCCGGGCGCAGCATCGCGCCGGCGCCGCTGGCCGTGCACATGGCCGGCGGCATCGTGCCGATCGCGCGCTTCGGCAGCGCGGAACAGAAGGCCCGGTTGCTGCCGGGCGCGGCGAGCGGCGAGATCGTGCTCACGGCGGCGCTGGAAGAACAGTTCGCGCTGGATGCCTGCGAGCCCGCCACCACGGCGCGCGCCGAGGGCGGCGGCTACCGCGTGAGCGGCGAAAAGTTCGCGGTGCCCTTCGCGCACTGCGCGCAGCGCGTGCTGGTGGGCGCCATGAGCGATGCCGGTCTCGTGGTGCTGCTGCTCGACCCGCGGGCCGCCGGCGTCACGCTCACCGCCATGAAGACCTCGAGCTACGAGCCGCAGTCGCTGCTCGTGCTGGACAACGTGCTGGTCCCGGCCGCCGACGTGCTGGCCGGCCCGCAGCACGGCGCCGAGGTGATGCGCATCGTGACCGAGCACCTGACGGTGGCGCTGTGCGCGCACCAGTTGGGAGTCACCGACACGCTGCTGCGCCAGACCGCGGCCTACACCTCCGAGCGCAAGCAGTTCGGGGTGCCGATCGCGACGTTCCAGGCCGTGGGCAATCGCGCGGCGGATCGCTTCATCGACGTCGAGTGCCTGCGCCTCACCACGTACCAGGCCGCCTCGCTGCTGGCCTCGGGTGCCCCGGCCAGCGTGGAAGTGGACATCGCCAAGATCTGGGCCGGCGACGTGGGCCACCGCGCGAGCTACACGGCGCAGCACCTGCATGGCGGCGCGGGCGTGGATCGTGGCAATGCGCCGTGGCGCTACTGCCTGTGGGCGCGCCACAACGAACTGACGCTGGGTTCGACCGCGTCGCGCCTGGCCAGCCTGGGGCAGCGCTGCGCGAACGGTGAGGCGGTGGTCGACTGAGTACGACGATGGACGTGGAACGCGGCCGGGTGGCGCGGATCACAGACCGAAGCAGTTCGCGTAATAGGTCACGGTCCCCGGCCAGTCGCTGAACACGCCCAGCACACCCACCTGGCGGCCGAGGACGTCCAGCGCCTCCATCGCGACGCCTTCGTTCCCGCGCTGTGCCAGCACATCACTGATGTTCTGGTAGTAGAAGCCGCCGTTGCCGCCGGCGAGGAGGCCGGAGCGCTCGAGGGTCCAGGTGATCATGTCCAGGCCGACCGACCTGGCGTCGCGAGCGGCAGCGGAAGGCACCAGTGCGCCGTTCTCGCTGGAGATCAGCGCCCACATCGGCGGCGCCCAGATCCTCACGCCCTGGTTCGCCAGCTGCGCGAGTTCCGCCCGGTCCGGCAGCTCATCGGTGACGTTGGCGTCGTCGAGGAACACGGCCTGCCTGCCGAAGTCCGGTTCAGACCGGATCCAGTGCAGCACGTCGTCGAGGTCGAAGGATTGCGGCCACACCGCGGCGGGGCGCACGCCGGATTGCCTGTACTCGTCGATCATCTTCTGCGCATAGTCGCGCTGGCTGAATCCGTCGAAGGGCATCGTCACGCTGGGGCTCTTGAGCTCGGGCGTCATCTTCACCCCGAGTTTCCTGAACAACGCGATGCTCTCGCGGTGGGTCATCAGCGTGCCGCTGGAGGCGCCGGCATAGAGATCGGTGCGCCAGTTTGGCGTACCGGCGACGTATTCCTGCACGGTTCGTGCGTCGGGATCGAACGCATCCATCTTGCCCTTGAGGGTCCTGAACTCGGCGAGCGTGATGTCGCTCGTCCGGCATTCGGCATTCGCCGCCGTCAAACGATTGCCCTCGGCATCGAAAGTCGCCGGCGTGAACGGCGTTGTGCACTTCACCGCCAGCTCCGGGACCAGCAGGATGTTGGTCGTGGTGTGCAGGTCGTTCTGTGAATGACGGCACACCAGTTCCTTGTCCCTGGTGAAGGTGACGTCGCACTCGACGATGCCTGCACCCATTCGTGCCGCGGCCTCGTAGGACTCGCGCGTGTGCTCGGGGAACTGCAGCGGGGCGCCGCGGTGTCCGATCGAGAAATCCGTCTTCCTGAACGGCTTGTTCCTGCAGTCCTGCGAGCCGAGCCGCTGCTTGAGCGGACTGTCGTCCATGTCGGCGACCAGGAAATAGGGGCGTGGACCGACCTGGATATTGAGTACTTCCGGGGCCGCGAGCGCGGGCATGGCGAGCAGTGCGCCGAGAACAAGTGTCGCGAGCTTGTGCATTTGCCGAACTTTCTCGCGGAGCTCGCGGGCAGCGGCGCGCATTTCGTGTCGCCGTGCCGAGCGTCCGCTCGATGGCATCAGCGCTTCACGTGCTCGATATCCCCCTGGTCCACCAGGTTCCATTCGCCGGCGTTGCGGAACAGGCGCTTCTCCAGGCGCGGGTAGTCGACCACGTCGTGCGCCAGGCGCTGGCCCACGACCAGGCAGACCAGCGGCTCGGCGCCGTCGTTGATCAGCTCGTGCGCGATGCCGTTCGCCGGGCAGCCGATGAAGTCGCCCGGGCCGATCGGCTGCAGCTGCTCGCCCAGCACCGCCAGCCCGCGCCCCGAGAGGACGTAGATGCACTCTTCCTCGAAGTGGTGCACGTGGTACTCCGTCGACTGGTGTCCCGGGTCGACCGTGATCAGGTGTGCGCCGAGGTGCTGCATCCCGACCGCGTCTCCCAGTGACTTGTTCAACCGCTCGGCGGCGGGATTCAGGTAGTGCACCTTGCGCACGCCTTCCATTTCCTCGATCTCACGGGCAGACAGGTACATCGTTCGATTCTCCGGTGCTGATGCCGGCCAGTATACTGTCCGGCGCCGGGGCTTCGGCCCGGCAGGAATCACGATATTGCCACGGACGTGTTACCGATGTGCGGGCGCTACAACATCCATGACGATCCCTGGCTGCAGACGCTGCTGCGCGAGCTCGGCGTGGAGATGCGCATCCCCACCCGCGTGAACATCGCGCCCACCGAGGCGGTGCCCGCGGTGATCGAGGAGCAGGGCAGGCGCTGCCTGCGCGAGATGCGCTGGTGGCTGGTCCCCTCGTGGGCGCCGGAGATCGACCAGCGCTACTCGATGTTCAACGCGAAGGCCGAGACGCTCGGCACCAGCCGTGCCTTCCGCGGTCCGCTGCGCCACCGTCGCTGCATCCTGCCGGCGTCGTCGTTCATCGAGTGGACCGACGCCGGCGGTCACAGGCAGCCATGGCTCATCCGTCCCGAGCGCGGCGCGATCGCTTTCGCCGGGCTGTGGGACGTGTGGGAGAAGGAGGGCAATCACCTCGAGTCGTGTGCCATCATCACCACCGATGCAGCCCCCGGCATCGACCGCCTGCACAACCGCATGCCGGTGATGCTGCGCGAGCGGGATTTCGCGCGCTGGCTGGACGTCGACACGCCGCTCGGAGATCCCTCGGATATCCTGCATTCGCGCCTGCCTCATCCGTTTGTGCTTGCGCCGGTCTCGCCGGCCGTAAACAATTCGCGCCACAAGAGCGAGGCGCTGCTCGCGCCGGTTGGCGAGGAGGAGCGGGTCGAGGCGGTGGGGCAGTGGGCGAAATGAGGGAAATGGGAGAAATGAGCGATGACCGATTCCCTGCTCCCGGAGCAGCGGCACTGGCTGCCGACGGCAGCCTGCTGCTGGGTGCGCGGCGCATTCCCCTGCCGGCCTCGGTGAGCCCGGAGGCGCGTGCCTTCCTGGCGATGCCGCGGGTGACGCTCGGCGAGCGTCCGCCGCTGGCGGACAAGGAGGCGTGGCGGCGCTGGGTCACTACGATGAACCTCGGCAGCGAGCCGCGTGTGGCGCAGATGATGGCGCTGGTAGGGGATCGCGTGCGCGTCGAGACGCGCACCATCGCCGGCGTGGTCGTGCATGTCGCCACTCCAGCCGAATCACACCCGTCGCGCCGAGACTGGCTGCGCATCACGGTCCATGGTGGCGGGCTGGTCTACATGGGCGGCAGCTATGCGCGCGCCGAGGCGGGCCTGGTTGCGTTGCAGTCGGGTTGCGAGGCCTGGTCGGTGGATTACCGCATGCCGCCGGACCATCCCTATCCGGCCGCGGTGGACGACGTGGTTGCCGCGTATCGCGCCGCGCTCGCGACGCGTGCGCCGGGATCGGTCGCGATTTCGGGGGCTTCCGCCGGCGGCAATATCGCGGCGGCCGCGGCGCTGAAGGCTCGTGACCTGGGCCTGGCGTTGCCCGGTGCGCTCGGCCTGTTCACGCCCGAGTGCGATCTCACGGAATCGGGCGACAGCTTTGTCACGAACCTCGACGTCGACAACGTGCTGCCCGGACCGCTGCCCGAAGAGATCGCGCTCTACGCCGACGGCGCGGACCTGCGGCACCCTTACCTGTCGCCGCTGTTCGGCGATTTCGCGCCCGGCTATCCGCCGACGCAGATCCAGACCGGAACGCGCGACCTGTTCCTGTCGAACTCGGTGCGCATGCATCGCGCGCTGCGCGCCGCCGGCGTGAGCGCGGAACTGCACGTGTGGGAGGCGATGCCGCACGGCGGCTTCGGATTCGATGCGCCGGAAAACGCCGATGCGCGACGCGAGTTCAACGACTTTCTCGAACGACACCTCGGATAACACAAGGAGCGCGCACGCGTGGCAACACAGATGGGAAACTCGACGGAAATGCACGCGGAGTTGCTGGGCCTGCCGCCCTGCGACCAGGTCGGCTTCGTGGTGCGCGACCTGCAGGCCGCGATGGCGATGTACGCACCGCTGTTCGGGCCGTTCAGCACCATGGACGGCTCGGTGAAGCAGGCCACCTACCGTGGCCGCCTTGCCGACGCCGGGCTGCAGATCGCCTTCGGGCGCAGCGGCAATCTCGAGATCGAGCTGATCGAGTGGACGGGCGGCGAGAGCCCGCACCGCGAGTTCATCGAGGCCGGGCGCGAGGGCATGCATCACATCCGTTTCCGCGTCGAGGACACCGACCACTGGGTCGAGCGCCTGCGCCCGCTCGGTTATGAGGCCGTGTGGTACAAGCGCTGGTCGGCCGACACCGTGTTCGCGTACCTGGAGCGCCCGGGCGATCCCACGCTGATCGAGTTCCTGCAGATGCCCCCCGGCGGTCCGGGAGCCTGATCGTCCGATCGCGGGGAGCGCTGCACATGATCGAGCTCGCGCCGGGCGTCGCGGTGGCCGACGAGGAGATCGAGATCAACGCGATCCGCGCCCAGGGTGCCGGCGGGCAGAACGTGAACAAGGTCTCCAACGCCGTGCACCTGCGCTTCGACCTCGGCGCCTCGTCGCTCGACGTTGAACTGCGCGAGGCGCTGCTCGCGCTGCACGACCAGCGCATCAGCAAGGATGGCGTGATCGTGATCAAGGCCCAGCGTTTCCGCAGTCTCGAGAAGAATCGCGACGATGCGCTGCAGCGCCTGCGCGAGCTGGTGGCGCGCGGGCTGCTGCGCCGCGCGCCGCGCATCGCCACGCGGCCCAGCCGGAGCGCGCAGCGCAAGCGCGTCGACGAAAAGAGCCGGCGCGGGCAGATCAAGGCCGCGCGCGCCCCGGTGCGCCGCGACGACTGAGGAGCCTCTCGATGGACCCCGTGATATTCCTTTGGCTGATTGCCATCGCGCTGGTGGCGGCCGGCGTGGCCGGGCTGGTCCTGCCGGTGCTGCCGGGCGCTGCGCTGCTGCTGGCCGGACTGGTGATGGCGGCGTGGATCGAGGAGTTCCAGTACGTCGGGGTCGGCACGCTGGCGGCGCTGGCCGTCCTCGGCTGCCTGATCTTCGCGGTGGACTTCGTCGCGGGCTCGTTCGGGGCGCGCCGCTTCGGAGCCTCGCCGCGTGCGGCGCTCGGCGCGGCGCTCGGCGCGCTTCTTGGTCTATTCTTCGGGTTGCCGGGGCTGCTGCTCGGTCCGATGGCCGGCGCGGTGCTCGGCGAGATCAGCGCGCGGCGCACCTGGTCCGAGGCGGGACGCGCCGGTGTGGGCGCCACGCTCGGCCTGGTGCTGGGTGCGGCGGCCAAGCTGGGGCTGGCGCTCACGATGATCGGTATCTTTCTGTTCGTGCGTTTCCTGGGATGACAATGACGCGGATTGCCTTGCTCGTGAATCTCCTGCTGGTGTCCTGGCTGACGGGCTGCGGCTGGATGGACGGGCCGGAGCCCGGGCCGGCGGCGCCGCCGCCGGATCAGCGCCACGGCACGCTGCCCGGGCAGGTGTCGCTCGCGGACCCCGAGGCCGCGCGGGCGGCGCTGCTGGAGCAATACCTCGACTGGGCCGGCGTGCCCTACCGCATGGGCGGCAGCTCGCGCGAGGGCCTGGACTGCTCCGGCTTCATCCAGCTCACCTACCTGCAGCGCTTCGGCGTCGAGCTGCCGCGCGATACCTCGGCGCAGCGCGGGGTGGGCAGCAAGGTGGCGCCGTCGCGCCTGCTCCCGGGCGACCTGGTGTTCTTCGATACCGGGCCCGCCGAGCGCCACGTCGGCATCTACGTGGGCAAGCGCCAGTTCCTGCACGTTTCGAGCAGCACCGGCGTGATGCTGTCGCGGCTGGACGACGGCTACTGGGGGGCGCGTTTCCGCGACGCGATCCGCGTGGCCGAGCGTTGATGTGGGTTGATTTATGGCAACCCGCATGAACCGCCGGGCCTTGTGCCTTGCCATCGATGGGCGAATACTCTCGAGTACGCACGCGGAGAGCGGTTGTACCGCGCGCGCCGGTCGATCACACGATGCCCTGCGAGCGGAGGTGGATCATGTCCGAGCGAAGACTTTCGAATCGCCAGCCGAGCCTGGTGTTCTACGACCTGAGCTTCGCCGACAGCGGGGAGCGCTTCGGCGAGATGCTCGATCTCTCCAGTGACGGGCTGATGGCCCTGTGCGATGCGCCGGTGCTGCCGGGCAGCCGTGTCGCGCTGCAGCTGGACATCGCGGCGCGCATGCTCGGTACGCGTTCGCTCAGTTTCGCGGCCGAATGCCGCTGGTGCGCGCCGGGTGCGACAGCGGGTGGCTATGCCTGCGGCCTGCGCGTGCTGGCGCAGGACGATGCGTCCTCGCGCCAGCTGCCCCACCTCGCCGCGACCATGGTCTTCGATTCGCTGCGGGCGTTCTGATCAGCGGCCCTGGACGGCCTTGCGCGGCTTGAGCGCCAGCGTGGGTATCAGCGTCAGCAGGAAGGCGATCGCGAGGATCACGAAGCTGTCGCGGAATGCCGCGGCGAGCGCCTGCTGCTGCACCATGCCCTGCAGGAAGGCGCGCGCGGCATGCCATTCCTCGGTGCCGGCGAATCCCAGCGTATGCGACATGCCGCGCAGCAGGCCCAGCATGTTCAACGTCTCGCTGCTGCCGTAGGTCTGCGTCGACAGCAGGTAGTCGGCGTGGTAGATGTGGCGCCGCTCGAGCACCACCGACATCAGGTTCACGCCGAATGCGCCGCCGAGCTGGCGCATGAAGTTGAACGCGGCCGAGGCCTGGCTCAGCCGGCTGATCTCGATGTGGCTGAGCGCGCCGAGCTGCAACGCCGGTATCACCAGCCCGATCCCCAGGCGGCTCAGCACGAGCCACCAGGCGAGCGCCCAGAAGCCGGTATTGGCGTCGGCGCCGGACATGAGCCAGAACGACGTCGCGAAGAAGGCGATGCCGCCGCTGATCAGCAGGCGGTGGTCGAGCACCTCGGCGAGCTTGCCGGCAAACGGAAAGAGCAGTGCCATTGCGATGCCGGGCGGAATCATCAGCGCGCCCGCCCGGGTCGGGCTCAGGTGTTGCACCAGTTGCAGGAACACCGGCACCAGGTAGGTCGAGGCGAAGAGGCCGGCGCCGAAGACGAAGCTGTTGGTCGTCATGATCGTGAAGTTGCGGTTCGCGAACAGCCCGAGGTCGAGCAGCGGGTGCTCGGTGCGCAGCTGCCACCACACGAAGCCCGCGCCGGACACCAGCGCGACGGCGAAGCAGCCGAGGATGTAGTCCGATCCCCAACCCTCCTTCTCGCCGTTGCTGAGTCCGACGAGCAGCGCGATCAGCGCCACGCTGAGCGCGATCATGCCGCTCCAGTCGAAGGGGACGCGGGTGGGCAATGGCTGGCGGGTGGGCATGAAGAACGAGGAAGCGGCCAGCGTCAGCAGCGAGAACGGGATGCCGGCATAGAACACGTAGCGCCAGCTGTACGTATCGATCAGCACGCCGCCGATCGCCGGGCCCATCGCCGGCGCGAGGATGGCGCCGACCGAGGTGATGCCGATCGCAACACCCTGCCTGCCGGGCAGGAACACCTGGAAGATGAGCATCGTGGACACCGGGGTGAGCACGCCGGCGGTGATGCCCTGCATGATGCGGGCGACGATCATGATCCCGGTGTTGGTGGCCAGCCCGCCGAGCAGCGAGCCGGCGAGCAGCAGGTAGGTCGTGATGTGCACGGTCTGGCGCAGCCCCAGCACGCGCACCATCCACGAGCTCGCGAGCATCGCTACCGTTGCCGCGGCCAGGTTCGCCGTCGACAGCCACTGGGCGTCGACCTGGCTGATGCCGAAGGCTCCCATGATGTCGGGAATCGCGACGTTGACGATCGTACCGGCGAGCAGCGCGGCGATGTTGCCGGCGACGATCGTGAGCAGCGCGAACCAGCGGTACTTGAGGCCCCAGGCGCGAAAGCCCGTAGCGAAGCCCGTGTTCGGCGGCAGCCGCGCGATGTAGCTCTCTACCTCGTCGTCAGCGGATGTCAATCGCGACCTCGACCATCATGCCCGGGCGCAGCAGCTCGTCCGCCGGTTCGATCGTGATCTTCACCGGCAGGCGCTGCGTGACCTTGGTGAAATTACCGCTCGGGTTGGTATTCGGCAGCAGCGAGAACTGGCTGGTGGCGGACTGCCCCACGCGCACCACTTCGCCGCGGAACTCGCGGTCGGGGTAGGCATCGACGCTGATCGTGACCTGGTCGCCCGGCTCGACATGGCGGATCTCGGTCTCCCGGATGTTCGCATCGACCCAGATGCGCTGGGGATCGTGCATCAGCAGCAGCCGCTGCCCGGGCACCACGTACTCGCCCACGTGCACGAAGGTCTCGTCGACGGTGCCCTTGCCGGCGCTGGTGATGCGCAAGTCGCCGATCATCACCTTCTGCTTGTCGATCGAGGCGCGGATGCGGTCGCGTTCGTGCTGCAGCCCCCGCAGTTCGTTCGCGAGCACCTGGATCCGGCTCTGCCCGGCCTCGGCTTCCACGACGTTGCCGCGGGCGCTCTCGACTTCGGCCAGCGCACGCTGGTGGAGCTGCTCGGACTGCTGGTGCGCGTTGCGGGCGTTCTCCCACTGCTGCTGCGAGATGATCTGGCGTTCCCGCAGTGACTGCGCGCGCTCCCATTCGCCCTGCTTGAACTGCAGGTCGGACCTGGCGGAGGCGAGCGAGGCCTGCACGGCGTCGAGGTGCGACTTGGCCGAGCTCAGCTGGCCACCGGACTCGCGATCGACCATGTCGATCTGCACCTCGAGGCGCTGGCAGGCCGATTCCATGGACTGGAACTGGGCCTCGAGCTCGGCGAGCGTGAGGCGCGCGGCGCGATCGTCGATCTGTGCGATCAGCGCGCCGGGCAGCAGTTCATCGCCCTGCGAGACGGGGAATTCCACGACCTGCCCGGCGACCTTGGCGCTCACCTCGATCATGCTGGTGGCGATGCGCGCGTCCTCGCTGAAGACGTGCGTGTACCGCTGGTACAGCCACCAGGCAGTGGCGATACCCAGTGCCACGGTCGCGGCGACCAGCAGCGCGCGGCGGCGTGCGCGCTGGTTCATCACGAGTCGATGCTCGGCGGATTGCGCTTGGTTGTCTGCGGACATCAGTGTGCTCCGGCAAATCGGGATTCTGTGGCCTGGGGGGATTCCTCGAGCAGGCGCTGGCGGATCCAGCCGAGGCTGTTCACGAGCAGTTGCGTGCGCCGAGGCCCGAGCGGCTGCAGCAGCGCGGCATGCAGTTGCTCGAAGCGCTGGCGCTTGCCGCTGAGCAGGTGATGGGCGCGGCGGGTCAGGAACAGCCGTTTGGCACGCCGGTCGCGCGGATCGGCGCGCCGTTCCAGCCAGCCGTCCGCCTGCAGGGCGTCGATCACCTTGCCGAGCGGCGCCGCCCCGATCTCGGTGGCATCCGCTATCGCGGTCTGGCGCATCCCTTCGTTGCGGTACACCGTGTTCATGACCAGCCATTGATTGCGCGTGAAGCCCATTTCCGCGAGCCGGGCATCGAAGCGCCGGGTCAGCAGGCGCGCGCACTCGAACAGCACGCTCACGTAGGTTTCGGTCGTGGCGTTCGTGGTGGTGGTGCCGGCAGTGCCGGTAGTGGCAGTGGTTCCGGTGACAGTGTCGGCGGCCGGTGCGGCAATAGCTACGGTCCGCGCGGCGGAGGCGGACGTCGGCGCTGCGGCGCGCAGCGCGTCACGGATGACCAGGAGGCTTTCCAGCATCTGCGCGACCTCCTCGGCATCAAAGCCGCGCAGGTAGTTGGCCTCGATGGCACGGAATCGTTCGGACATCCGCGCCAGGGCCGGTTCGGCCCTGGGCAGCAGCGCGGCGCGGCGTACCCTGCGGTCGGCCGGGTCGGCCTTGCGCTCGATCCAGCCGGCCTGTTCCAGCCAGTCCAGCGCGAGCCCCAGCGGCGCCTTTTCGATGTCCAGCCGCTCGGCCAGCTCCGACTGGCTGATGCCGGGGCGTTCCATCAGGGTGGTGAGTACCCGCCATTTTGCCTGGGTCAGTTGGAGATCGCGTATCGACAGACCGAAACGGCGCCGGATCAGGCGCGCCGTGTCGTGGATGAGGAAGGCGCAGTTCTGTTCGAAATCCGGAAGCGACATGGGATGACGTAAATAGTAATGCACATATAATATATTCCTGCGTGACTATATGATCCAGTTACTTGTTGGCAAGGCCGCGACCGGAGGCCCAGGGTGCCCCGAGATGCCCGGTGAGCAGGACCTCAGCGTCTGGACAGGTCGATCACTCCCGGGGGCCGGCATTCGTTGATGAACTGGCCGAATTCACGGAACTCCGCCGCTCGCGCGCTGCCCTCGCGCCACACCAGACCGATGTCACGGTAGGACTTGTTGTCGAGCGCATGGGTCTCGATGCCGGTGCCCTCCAGCAGCGACGAGCCTTCGGCCATGGCGGGCAGGTAGGTGACGCCGAGGTCCGCCGCCACCATCTGCACCAGGGTATAGAGGCTGCTTGCCGCGAAGCGGTTCAGCTTGTCGGGGCGGCGCAGCCGGCAGGCCGAGAGCGCGTGATCGCGCAGGCAGTGCCCGTCTTCCAGCAGCAGCACGCTCTCGGGCGCTAGCTGATCGACGCGCAGCCGCCCCTTTTCGAGCAGGGGCGAGCCGGCGCGGCAGGCAAGCCGGAAGGGATCGCGGAACAGCGGCAGGACCTCCGCGTTGCGGATGTCCCAGGGCAGAGCCAGCAACAGCAGGTCGAGCTGGCCGTCGAACAGCGAGGCCAGCAGCCGCTCGGTCGTTTCCTCGCGCAGGTACAACTTCATGTGCGCAAAGCGCGCGCTCGCGGCCGGCATCACGCGCGGCAGCAGGAAGGGCGCGATGGTCGGGATGACACCGAGGTTGATGCGCCGCGCCAGCGGCGAGCGCTCGCGTTGCGCGAATTCCACCAGTTCCTCGGCGTCGGCGAGCGTGTGCCTGGCGAGCACGGCCACTTCCTGCCCCACCGCCGTGATCGTGACCTGTTTCGATGTGCGGTCGACCAGGCTCAGCTCGAGCTGAGTCTCGAGCTCGCGGATCGCGATCGAGAACGCCGACTGCGACACGTGGCACTCCGCGGCGGCGCGGCCGAAGTGACGATGACGGACCAGCGCGACGAAATAGCGCAGCTGGCGCAGCGTGGGCATGTGGCTCATGCGTCTCTCCTCATCATTCAGAAAACAGATTGAATCACTAAATTCAATCAATTTCACAATTTATTTTGCCGGCGCCAGAATGGCGCCCGTGTCAAACAGCCTGCGATGCGGGCATGGAGGAACGCAAATGAAACAGTCCGGAATTCGCGACATCGACATCGGCATTCCGCGCGAGCAACGCGCTGCGATCGCGCAGGGCCTGTCGCGCCTGCTCGCAGATACCTACACGCTCTACCTCAAGACGCACAACTATCACTGGAACGTCACGGGACCGATGTTCAACACGCTGCACCAGATGTTCGAGCTGCAATACAACGAGCTTGCGCTAGCGGTGGACCAGATCGCCGAGCGCATCCGCGCGCTGGGGTTCCGCGCGCCCGGGTCCTACCGGGAATACGCCGCACTCACGGTGATCACGGAGGAAGACGGCAGTCCCGATGCCATCGGCATGATCGAGCGCCTGGTCGATGGCCAGGAAGCGGTGATCCGCACGGCGCGCAGCCTGATCCCGGAGGCGGCCGAGGCGCACGACGAGCCCTCCGCGGACCTGCTGACGCAGCGCCTGCAGGTGCATGAGAAGAACGCCTGGATGCTGCGCAGCATGCTGGACTGATCGACGCCCCCGTTGCGGCGGGGGCACGATCCACTTGCCGCGCGCGCGGTGGCACAATGGCGTCACCAACGTGTGTGCGTCAGGGGCGGCTATGGACGTCAGCGGATTGACAGAGCCCGGCTTCGAGCGCGTGCTCGAGGCCTTCGCGCACAACTTCACGGCTCACGGCGACATCGGCGCGGCATGCTGCGTCTACCTGCACGGACGTCCGGTGGTCGACATCTGGGGTGGAACCGCCGATCCGGTGGCGGGCATACCGTGGCGGCAGGACACGGTGCAGCTGGTGTTCTCGGCTGCCAAGGGCCCGACCGCGGTCTGCATCCACCGCCTGGCCGAACAGGGCCTGCTCGACATCGATGCGCCGGTGGCGCGCTACTGGCCGGAATTCGCTGCGGCGGGCAAGGAGCGCATCACCACGCGCATGGTGCTCTCGCACCGGGCGGGTCTGGCCGCGGTCGCGGGCGATCTCGCGCTGGCCGATGTGCTGGCCTGGGATCCGGTGGTCGAGGCGATCGCGGCGCAGGCGCCCGAGTGGGAGCCCGGCAGCGCGCACGGCTACCACGCCCGCAGCTTCGGCTGGATCCTCGGCGAGATCATCCGGCGCATCACCGGCGAGAGCGCGGGACAGCATCTGGCCCGCACGGTCTGCGCGCCGCTGGGCCTTGACTACCGGGTCGGCCTGCCGGCCACGGAACGCGCGCGCTGCGCGCGCCTGGTGCCGCCCGATGCCGACCATTCCGCCGCGGCGGCGCTCGGCGCCAACAGCCTCACGGTGCGCGTCATGACCGGGCCCTCGGGACTGTTCGGCTACAACGAGATGTGGAACCGCGACGACGTTCTCGCCGCCGAGATGCCCTCGTCCAACGGCGTGGGCTCGGCGCGCGCGCTCGCGCGGCTCTACGCGGCGACGATCGGAGAGGTCGACGGCATCCGGCTGCTGCGACCCGGGACGGTGCGCGAGGCGACGCGCGTGGTCTCGCGGGGTCCCGACAGGGTCATTCTCGTCGAGACCTGTTTCGGCCTGGGATTCAGCCTGCCGCCGATGCTCGGGCCCGACTGCGGGCCGAACGCGTTCGGGCACCCGGGCGCCGGAGGCTCGCTGGGCTTTGCCGATCCGGAGGCAGGGCTGGCGTTCGCCTACGTGATGAACCGCATGCGCTTCGAGGCAGGCGGTGATCCGCGCGCCGCCTCGCTGGTGCGCGCGCTGTACGAGTGCATTGGCTGAGACCCGCCGCGCGGGCGTTGATACGGAGACCCCGGATGGAACTGACGATACTGAGCGATTTCGAGATGCCGGGACTTGCCGATGCCATCGCGCGCCAGGGCGCCGGAGCCCGCCTGCTCGGCGTGGCGGCGGACGAGCCGCTGCCGGCGCACCTGCCGGGCGCGGCGCTGCTGACGACGGCGCTGGGCAACCCCCGGCTGGAGGCGCTGCTCGCCGCGGCAAGCGGGTTGCGCTGGCTGCACGTGTTCGGCACCGGGGTGGACAGCTTCCCGCTGCATCTGGTGCCGCCGCAGGTCACGATCACCTGCTCGCGCGGTGCCAGCGCCGTGCCCATCGCGGAGTGGGTGCTGGCGATGATGCTGGCGTTCGAAAAGCAGTTGCCGCAGTCCTGGATCAGCGCGGCCCCGGCGCGGATGTGGCAGGCGAACCTCGGCACGCTGGCCGGCAGGACGCTGGGCCTTGCCGGCTGCGGTGGCATCGGCGCGGCGGTGGCTTCGCGCGCGGCGGCCTTCGGCATGCAGGTGGTAGCGCTGGCGCGCTCGCCGCGCTCCGAGCCACCGCCCGGCGTCGAAATGCTGCGCACGAAGGAGGAACTGTGCGAGCGCGCCGATCACCTCGTGCTGTGCCTGCCGTCCACGCCGGCGACGCGGCATTTCATCGATGCCGCGGCGCTGGCGCGCATGAAGCCCGGCGTGCACCTCGTGAACGTGGCGCGCGGCGCGCTGGTGGACCAGGAGGCGCTGCGCGTGGCGCTCGACGCGGGGCGGGTCGCCTGCGCCTCGCTCGATGTGGCCGAACCCGAGCCCCTGCCCGAGGGGCACTGGCTCTACACGCACCCGCGTGTGCGGCTGAGCCCCCACATCTCGTGGAGCGCACCGCAGGCCTTCGCGGCGCTGCTGGCGGGCTTCCTCGACAACGTGGGACGCTTCGCGCGCGCCGAGGCGCTCAGCGGTATCGTCGACCGCGAGGCGGGTTACTGAGCCCGCCGCTTCCTCAGCGGCGCGTATCCCAGTAGTTGCCTTCCATCATCGCCTCGATCGCGGGGCGGTGCGGGATCATGTCGTCGGGATTCTCGGGGATCGTGCTCTCGCCGAAAAGCGCCTGGCGCCGGCCGATGCGGAACATCACGATGCCGTGACGCAGCGCCGAATAGAACGTGTAGAACTCCATGTCGCGCGGCTGGTGCCCGGTGGCGGCGGCATAGGCGGCCGACATCGCATCGAGGCGCATCATGTCGGGGAGGCCGGGCAGCCCGACCAGCGGCGTGAAGTCCTGGAAGAAGTGGTGGATGTAGATCATCCAGCCGAGATCGATCTCGCGCGGCCCGGTGGCGACCATCTCCCAGTCGAGCACGGCGCTGGGCTGGAAATCCACGAACAGCATGTTGCCGATGCGCGAGTCGCCCCAGCTCAGCACTTCCGGGCCTTCGTCCTTCGGCCAGTTGGCCTCCAGCCACGCGAAACCGCGCTCGATCAGGGGCGAGCGGATGCCGTCGCCCGCCACCACCCAGTCGTAATAGCTGCGCTGCGAGGCGACGTGACGACGTAGCGCCGTTGCCCCAGCTTCGCGCGGGCGCAGCAGCTCGAGATCCGCGGGGCCGAGCTCGATGGCATGCAGCCTGGCGAGCACGTCCACCGCGCAGCGCTGCAGCCGCTCGCGTTCGCCCGGGCTGGCGCGCAGCAGCCAGGAGTCGAACACGTAGGGCGGCACGTCGGGCGGCGCGTCGCCGTCGGCGCGCTCCATCACGAAGAACGGCGCCCCGAGGTGCGAGGCGTCGGCCTCGTACCACAGCATGCGCGGCACCGGCGCGCTGGAACGCTCGCGCGCGAGTTGCATCACGCGAAACTGCTTCAACAGGTCGTATTCGGGGAAAACCGGCATCGCGCCCGCATCCGGCGGCAGGCGCGCGACGCAGCGAAGCGAACGCTCGACACCGTCCTCGCGCAACTGCAGGTCGAACAGCAGCGTTTCGCTGGACATGCCGTTGCTTTGCGGCGCCGACAGCTCGCCGAGGCGGGCGTCGGCACCGAGTTTCTGCTTCAGCCAGGCTTGCAGGTCGCGCTGCAGATGCGCGCGGTCGCGCGTGGAGGTGATGGGGCGCGCCGAGTCGGTCTTGATCTCCACGAAGCGGATCTCCTGAGGGTATGCGTGCTGGGACGCGCCAGCATAGCGCCGAAGCCGCGCACCGGCGCGATCCTGAGAAAACCGTAATGCGACAGCTGTCCCGCCATGGTCGCGCCTGGTGCTCAAGCCGGCGCACCGGCACGGAACAGGCGTGCGATGCGCGCCAGCAGCAGGCGCACGCCGCGCCAGAGCTTCGGCAGCAGCCAGGCCAGCAGCAGCAGGAACAGCGCGGCCACGCCGAGGAACAGCCACGGGTGAAACACCGCGAGCCACATCGCGCCGATCGCCAGCACGTCCTCGCCGAGCGAGGCGCCCCAGTTGCTGAAGGGTTCCGGCGAGGTGTTGAGCAGCAGGCGACCACCGGCCTTGGTCGCGTGCGTCCCGGCAGCAAGTCCCGCGCCGAGGATGCCGGATGCGACGGCGAAGTCCGGGCCGACCGGCGCCGCGGCGGCCGCGGCGAGCAGCCCGCCGGCGGGTATGCGGATGAAGGTGTGCAGCGCATCCCACAGCGAGTCGAGGCCGGGAATCTTGTCTGCCACGAACTCTGCGAGGAACATCGCGCTGGCGGCGCCGAGCACCAGCGGGTGCTGCAGCAGTTCCATCCCGGGTGGCAGCTCGACGCCGGCGAAGCGCCCCAGCAGGCCCAGCACCAGCATCACCGCGTAGAGGTTGATGCCGCTCGCGAGCGCCGCGCCGGCGGCGAGCGCGATGAGCTGCACCGTATCCGCGTACTGTTCCATGGGGCCTCCGGACTGTGCTGCGCCCGATGCGACGGGTATGGGGTGGATGCGGAGGCTACGGCGCAACCCGCGCGCTGCGCGGGGATTTGCCGGTCCAGCGCTTGAACGCATGGCTGAAGCTCGGCGCGTCGGCGTAGCCGAGGCGCAGGGCGATGTCCTCGACCGAGAGTTCCGTCGCCTGCAGGTACTCGAGCGAGAGGTTCTTGCGCACGTCCTCCAGCAGTTCCTTGAAGCTGGTGTCCTCGACGGCGAGCTTGCGCTGGATCGTGCGCGGCGTGGTGCACAGGCGTTCGGCGATGGTCTCCAGGCTCGCGAGCTGGTTCGGCAGCTGCACCAGGTGCTGGCGGATCAGCTCGGCGAAGCTGCCGCCGCGCTCGAGCTCGGCGCAGATGCGTTCGCACTGCGCCGCGAAAACACGTGCCGAGGCGGTTTCGCTCTGCACCAGCGGCTCGCTGAGGAAACTCCCCGGGAAGCGGAAGTCATTGGTCGGGGCGCCGAAGTTGATCGGGCAGCCGAAGAAATCGGCGTAGGCCTGTGCGTAGCCGGGTTCGGGCTGCGCCACGTTGACCTCGATCAGCGGCAGGCGCTTGCCAAGAGCCTCGGCGGCAATGGTGTAAGAGGCCGCGAGCCCGCGGTCGATCATGTACTGGTGGCAGCCGCCCAGGTCGCGCTGCTTGCCGAGCGCGATGATCGCCACCCCGTCCTCGGTGCGCAGCGACCAGTGCATGTAGGTCCAGGTCATCAGGATGTTGCGAAACAGCACGCCGAAGGCATCGACGAGGTTCGAACTCGTCATCACCGCGAGCCCCAGCATGCCGTAGGCCGACAGGTGGTAGCGCGGCCCCAGGCGCAGGCCGAGGTCGGGCTGCTCGAGTTGCGCGAGCGCGCGCTCGGTGAAGCTCAGTTCCTGGGCCGGACTCAGCTTGTAATCCGGGTCGGCCAGCGCGCCCGGCGGGATGCGTGCCGCCGCGAGCATGGCCTCGACGTCCGCGCCGTGCTGGCGCAGCAGGCTGATCAGCGGGTTCAGTCCGTAGATCAGGTGCCGGACATTGCCCGGTTTGGTCCTGGTTTCCAGCAGCATGGGCGGCGGTGCCTGATGGTTCGTTATTGCAATCGCGCTGTCGCAAACTAACAAGTTAATTGTCGTGCGTAAACATCTGCGCGGCGCCCCGGCTCGGCTATAAATGGCAGCCATTGCGATGGCCCAAGCCCATCGCCACGACTTTGCATACCGAGCAACAACTTCAACAGCCGGAAGCAGGAGGTCGCCATGAGCGCCATCGAATGGCCCGAAACCCCGCGGGGCAAGCTCACGATATCGGGGGCAGAGCCGCCGTTGCCGCCCGCGATCGCGGAATTCCAGAAGACGCTGCGCGAGTTCGCGGTGAACGTGATGCGCCCGACGGGCATCCAGCTCGACCGGATGAGCGCCGAGGAGGTCATCGCGCCGGGGTCGCCGTACTGGGACTTGCGCCGCAAGTACCTCGATCTCGGGATCAACATGGAGACCCTCGGCTCGTTCTCGCCCGAGGACTTCAGCGTTGCCTTCCCGCTGATCTTCGAGGAGCTCGGCTACGGTGATGCGGGCCTCGCCATCTCGATGGGAGCGGCGATCCTGCCGATGTATCTCGCGGCCAAGTTCGGCAACCAGTTCCTGCTCGAGCGCTTCCCCGACACCCTGATCGGCTGCTGGGGCATCACCGAGCCCGATCACGGCAGCGATTCCCTCGATCCGAACAAGCAGATCCTCGATGCGCGCGGCCAGTACGGACGCCCCAACTGCGTGGCGACGCTGCGCGGCGACAAGGTGATCATCAACGGCCAGAAGTCGGCCTGGGTGTCGAATGGGCCCATCGCCGAGGTCTGCATCCTCTATTGCGCCGCCGATACCGGCAACGGCCCGGACCCGTACAACGGCTGCGTGCTCGTGCTGCCGATGGATGCGCCCGGCGTGAGCCGCGGCAAGCCGCTGGAGAAGATGGGCCAGCGCGCGCTGCCCCAGGGCGAGATCTTCTTCGACAACGTCGAGCTGTCGAGCGACTACATCCTGGCTGGTCCGGTGGCCTACAAGAAGGCCGTCTACTGCATCCACACCGAAGCCAACGCGCTGATGGGCGGCACCTTCACCGGGGTGGCACAGGCGGCTTTCGACCTCGCGCTGGATTACGCGCACGAACGCAGGCAGGGCGGCGTGCCGATCATCCGCCACCAGTCGGTGCAGCAGCGCCTGTTCCACATGTATCGCAAGGTCGAGATCTCGCGCGCGCTGACGCGCCGCGTGGTGCTGTTCAACAACACCGCGCCGGTTCCGGCGCTGCAGGCCGCGATGACCGCCAAGGTCACCGGCACCCAGAACTGCTTCGATGTCTGCAGCGACGCGCTGCAGCTCTTCGGTGGCAACGGGCTGACGCGCGAATACCCGATGGAGAAGCTGTTGCGCGACGCGCGCGCCTCGATGATCGAGGACGGCTGCAACGAAATCCTGTCGATCAAGGGCGGCTGCTACCTGATCGACGAAGAGCGCCTGCGCGGATGAAACAGAACGCCTGGATCGCCGGCGTCGGCATGACGCACTTCGGCAAGCACATGGACCGCGGGCTGAAGTCGCTCGCGGGCGAGGCCATCACCGCCGCAGTCGCGGATGCGGGGATCGGGCTGAGGGACGTGCAGGCCGCGTGGATGGGCAATGCCGCCGCGGCGGTGATCACCGGTCAGGTGTGCGTGCCCGGGCAGATGGCGCTGCGCGAACTCGGCGTGGGGCGCATCCCGGTGGTGAACGTCGAGAATGCCTGCGCCACGGCGGCGACGGCGTTCCAGCAGGCCTGCACGATGGTGAGCGCGGGACTGTACGACGTGGTGCTCGCCTGCGGCGCTGAAAAGCTCTACCACCCCGACAAGCTGAAGACCTTCTCGGTGTTCAGCGGCGCGGTCGACGTCGAAGCCATGGACCGGGTCGTCAGCGGCATCGCGCGGCGCATCGAGGCGCTGGGCGCGCCGATCGACACCGCGGGCGCCGGCACCACGCGCTCGCTGTTCATGGACATCTACGCGATCTGGGCGCTCTCGCACATGCAGCGCCACGGCACCACGCGCGAGCAGTTCGCGATGGTGTCGGCCAAGAACTCCGTGCACGGCAGCCTGAATCCGAAGGCGCAGTACCGCGACGTGATCACGGTGCAGGATGTTCTGGCCGCGCGCGAGGTCTCGTGGCCGCTGACGCTGCCGATGTGCTCGCCGATCGGCGACGGCGCGGCCGCGGCAATCATCGTGAGCGAACGCAAGGCACGCGAACTGGGCATGCGGCGCGCCATCAGGGTGGAGGCCTCGCAGCTGAGCAGCGGCTGGGATTTCGCCGAGGGCGAGGAATCGGTGGCCGAGGGCTCGGTGCGCGCGTTGTACGAGGCCACCGGCATCGGCGCGCCCGACATCGACTGCATCGAGTTGCACGACGCCTCCGCGCCATCCGAGCTGATGTACTACGAGTACCTCGGGCTGTGTGCGAAGGGCGAGGGCGGGCGTTTCGTGCAGGAGGGCCACTCGCGCCTCGGCGGTTCGAAGCCCGTGAACACCTCGGGCGGACTGATGCGCAAGGGGCACCCGATAGGCGCCACCGGGCTGGCGCAGATCGTGGAGCTCACCGAGCAGCTGCGCGGCGAGGCCGGCGCGCGCCAGGTCGCCGGAGCGAAGGTCGCGCTGGCCGAGAACGGCGGCGGCTACATCGGTACGGATGCCGCGGCGATGGTGCTCACGCTGCTGTCGCGCTGAGCGGGGCGGCACCCCGCGGGGTGCCGGGCGGTCAGCGGGCCGCGCGGGAACATGACAACAACAGGGGCAGATCGCACACGTGAG
>Ga0138256_10002205_pt1 | contig 21013 bp, 31 predicted proteins | sample KNB2016incub_MG_FD_105486 | JGI IMG/M metagenome (GOLD analysis project Ga0138256, IMG submission 105486) | Active sludge microbial communities from wastewater in Klosterneuburg, Austria - KNB2014incub_MG | ecosystem: Engineered > WWTP > Activated sludge > Unclassified | place: Austria... | reverse complement strand
TCCGATACCGACCGTCAGTACGACGGGACCAATTATCTGCAAGTGGCTATTGCTATTTAAGGCCAGAGATTGACGATTATAAACAGAAGGTGTAGAACTTCCGGCCATTCCTAAAATAAATCCGCTACCACTATTAGCAGTAAAGCTACCATACGTTTCAGGTGGAATTGCACAATAAGCCCCCAAAGGGTATTAGCTAGTTGTCGCCGATCACGTATTTCTCAACATAATCCCGGAGCTTGTCGCGGTGTTCGCGCAGGTATTGCGCATGGTCGCTCGCAACGCCCGCGTTGTCAGCCGTCATTAGTACATATGCCTCAAGCAGCCCATCAGAATCAAGCTTTTCGATTGTCTGTATTTGCGGGTCGATCTTTTTCGGGTCCTTTTCCATACCTTTAGCGGCAACTACGACCGCTCGAAGAGCAGCGATCTCTTCTTTCATCGAACGCCGATACTCTTTCTCCCCAGGATACTCTTTTGCGAACTTTTCTTTCTTCCATTCAGTTCTGGTGGTAGTGTACGCGATCCATGCCATTTGCGAGCCGCCTTTCATTAGGCCGTCGAGCGTTATCGTGGTCTTCTCTTTGCCATCGACCCCAACTTCGGTCTTGGGCGGCTCGATGCGCGGATGGCCAAGCTTTGAGTTGGTGGCCCGCGCCCACTGAACGATCCCGCTTATAGCAAGACGGTTGTAGGGCTCAGTGATCCATGCCTGAATATACCGCGCACGAGCCTCGTCATATTTTTTCTGCTTCATCAGGGGCGTCGCAGAATACCGGTATCCTGTCTCGCGGTAAGGGTTAAGGGAAATAGCCCTCTGATACCATATCTCCGCGTTGGAAAAATCCCGCTTCGTCATATAAGCGTCGCCGGAGTAGAGCGTGGCCGCGTAGTTGGTTGGGTCGTATTTTAGCGTCTCTTTGTAAAAGGAAAGAGCCTCGTCCATATTGCCGGTCGCGAAAGCGGTCTCGGCTTTTTTCATAGCCGCATCAGCTTTGGGATTGACCGCATACGTCGGGTCGTCGCCGCCATCAGGTGGAATGCTATCAATCATGCCAGCGACAATAAGGCTGTCATCCCCTGCCGTTTTCGCGGCCTCAAATGCTTTTCTTGCACGAACTCTGTAGGCTCGTGCTTCGGCAGGAGTCAATGCAACCTGTGCCGTCGCAAGCAATGAAAAACCAAGCCATAACTGCACCTGAGCATCGTTGGGTGTTGCCGCCGCAAGCTTCTCAAGCGGCGCCCTCGCGTCGATATAATTAGTTTCGGCCACAAAAGCTGCGGCCTTAGCACGCAATTCTTTTAGATCTACCGTTTGGGCAGTCGCCGGTAGTGTAAGCGCGGTCAGTACAACAATGGCTGAAAGGCAAAAGGCCGCGCGGCGGATAATAGGCGAGGTTGTCATAAGCTTAATTCCTTTGTTGGGATCAGGTTCGGTTTCGATTCAATAACTCTGATGCTCGAAAACCCGTTTTGGTTCAGCGAATTAGAAAAAACTGACACTTCATTCGCTAAATCGCTTCCGCAAAAGGGTTTGCGCGAATTCGATTGTAGCACCTTCACCAAAGGGTGTGGAGACAAAAATTCGGCGTTGAAAAGGTGCTTGCTCAAAGAGGTTGGCCGCAATGTTGGCAAGCTCCACTGGCCGTTGATACAGAGAGAGCGCTTATTGGATGGACGATCGTGCTAGCTTTCGACGACGTTCTTGATGGCATCGACGAGAGGGTCGGTTTGGTTGACGGTGTAATAGACCTTTTTACCGCTCTTCACACGCTCGACGAGATCGGCGTTGAGCAGGACCTTCAGGTGCTGCGAGGCGAGGGATTCAGAGATGCCGACGGCGGCCGCAAGTTGGCTGACGATGACGTTGTCGTGCTTTAGCAAAGCGCGAAAGATCAGGCATCTATTCGGTTCGCCGAGGGCATCGAACGCCGCCGCCATTCGGCGAACGTCCATGCCCTTGACATACTTTTCGAGCTTCTTATGCTCTTTCGGGGTCAGCATTAAACAGCGTCGTATCCAGGGAAATAATCGAACTTTGAATGAGCTTCGTCAATTCCCATTTCTTTGAACTTTGCCTCGAAGGCCTCGACCATCGCCTCCGGCCCGGAAACAAAATAGATCGGATCCTCGAGCTTATCGCCGGCAGCCTTTATTGCTGCCTCGTCAATCAAATTGCCGCCGAGGAAATGCGTGATATTGAAGCCGGGATGCCGACGTCTGAAGGCTTCCAATTCGTCCTTGAACGGTATCGTGCCTTCATCCCGATTGGCATAGAGCAGCTCGGCCCTGATCCCTTTACCCTCGTGATCGAGGTGCTTCAAGATCGAAAGGAACGGCGTGATCCCGATGCCGCCGACAACAAAAACGTACTCCCTCGAGAGATCATCGACCGTAAAATCACCTTCAGGAAGGTCAGCCTCGATGGTGTCGCCCGCGTTCATCGCCATCAGCTTTTGCTTGAAGGAACTGCTGTATTCGCGGTTGATGCGCGTCGTTACGTGTATCTCGCCCTCGTGCGGCGCGCTCGAAATCGTGAACCAACGCTCATCGCCGCGTTGATCGGCGTCCTTGTGGGGCAGAGTGTAATGAATGAACTGTCCGGGCAGCCACGAAACTGGGTCCTGGGAGGTGAAAACAAAATTCACGACATCGCCCTCAGCCGGCATTTTCTCTTTGAATCTCAATTGCATACTTAAACACCCCTTTAACTGTTAAAAGGATAACCCTTCGGCGTTCACGATGTCAATCGGGGCGCGTTTAGCGGAGGCTCGTCTATTTTGTGACGACGAATAAGAAGCGGCGGTCGCTGTTCGGCAGCAGGATCTCGTCGAAACGGCGATGCGCCGCACTTAGCGCATCCCGCAACGCCGGGCCGCCAAACAGCAGGAACTGCTTGCCTGAAAAACGCCGCAAAAGACGAGGAAGTCTCTCGGAGAATTTATCGAGCGCTCGGCAGGTAATGAAGTTGCCCACGAGATTTGGGACTTCATCGAACTGTCTATTGACCACGTTTACGCGATCCGCGAGATCGAGTTTCACGGCAGCTTCAGCGAGAAACTCGGCCTTCTTGATCTTCGATTCGATCAAAGTCGCGGAAAGATCAGGCCTTGCGATCAGGCAGGGAATAGATGGAAAGCCCCCGCCCGGTCCTATATCAACGAACTTTGCTCCATCGGGTAGGAATTTTAGTATCGCGAGCGATTCGAGCGTATGCCGCTCGGCAAATTCCTCAGCCGAAACCGGCCCGGTCAGGTGCAGCAGCGGATTCGCCTGCATTACAAGTTCATAATGCGCCGCAAGCTTTTCCAGAGCGGCAGGCGACAGCTTGAACTCAAGCCGGTCGGCCATTCGGCTCAAGATCGGATCGAATGTCTCATTCACCATCTAATTATCACCGAAATGTATGGTCGCAGCTTTTGGGAAGATAAGATTTGGTGCGGACGAGAAGAATCGAACTTCCACTCTGTAACCAGAACAGGCTTCTGAGACCTGCGCGTCTACCAGTTCCGCCACGTCCGCATGTGTGGTGTCAAAGAATTGAGGATACAGGATTCTCGGCATTTGGACAATGCACGGGAGAAGCCGTGAGGATCTTAGCGCCTCCCGCGCGCGCTATCGTTAGATAGGGCGTCTGCTATATTTATAGTGTGACGATTCCAGACAAGATCGCCGGAATTCGCCGGCGCATCGCCGCCGCCGCCGAACGCGCGGGCCGCAGCGCGGATGAGATCAAGCTGATCGCGGTCAGTAAGACGCATCCTGCCGAAGCGATCCGTGAGGCCGCGGCTGCCGGCGCACATTATTTCGGCGAGAACAAGGTTCAGGAAGGCGAGACGAAGATCGCCGAACTCGGACGCAACTTTGCCGAGTGGCATCTGATCGGGCACCTGCAATCGAACAAGGCGCGAAAGGCCGTGCAATTCTTCGACGTCGTTCATACCGTAGATTCGATCGAGCTTGCGGCACGACTTGAACGGATCTGCGTCGAAGAAGGCCGCGAGAGCCTCGTCGTGCTCGCTCAGGCTAATGTAAGCGGAGATCCGCGCTCGGGAGTTGATACCGCCGATCTAGCGGAACTTGCAGAATTCTTGCGCGGCTGCGAACGCTTGAAATTCTCGGGGTTGATGACACTGCCGCCGTTCTTCGATGGCGCCGAGAAGACACGACCGTATTTTCAACAACTTCGCGCGCTCGCCGAGAATCTCGCGTCGAAACATCTCTTTGAAAAGGAGCGATTCGAACTTTCGATGGGAATGACGAATGATTTTGAGGTCGCTATCGAAGAAGGTGCGACAATGGTGCGTGTGGGAACCGCGATCTTTGGCGAACGCGAATACGGAGCTTCCGAATAGACTGTCCTTATGCTCTCTATAACGGTTTACCCAATTGTATTTTTAGCGATATGGCTGGTATTTGCGGTCATCGCGGGGCTGCTTATCCTGCGCCTTTTGCTGACGTGGGCCGATCCGAACCCGTTCGGAAAGATCGGGAAGTTCGCTTTCTGGATCCGCCGACGGACGGAGAAATGGGTTTATCCGGCGGCGCGTATGCTTGCGACCTACGGCGTAAATACTCGTTACGGACCGCTCGTCACGCTGTTGGTTGCTTTGGTGCTTGCGTACTTTTTGACGCAGGTGATTTCAAATACATTCTTCGTGATCGACGGGCTGACCTTGGGCGTAATAAGAGGAAGCACGAGCACCGTCATCGGTTTCGTACTTTACGGAATACTGAGCGTGCTCGTGCTGTTCATCTTTATAAGGTTCATCGCGGCATGGTTCGTTTTTTCGCGGGCGACATTTATGGGCTTTGTCCGACGTATAACCGATCCGATCTTGGTGCCGTTCCAGCGTCTGATCCCGCCGGTCGGGATGTTCGATCTCTCGGCAATGATCGTGCTGCTCATAATTTGGGTCTTGCAGTCGGTCGTGCTCCGTGTATTCGTGCGATAGGCGATGCTTGATATAAAGGTCAACTCGGACGCAGTTGAGTTCAGAGTCCGCGTAATTCCAAGAGCGTCGAGAACGGAGTTCGTCGGCATTATCGACGGTGTGTTAAAGGTGCGGATCAAGGCGGCGCCTGTTGACGGAGCGGCGAATGAAGAGTTGATAAAATTCCTCGCCAGGACGTTGGGCGTATCAAAGAGCGCTGTCGAGATAGTTGCGGGCCAGACCTCTAAGATAAAACGTCTGCGGATAACAGGGAAAACCGCTGCCGACCTTGAAGGTCTCGTCGGCTGACCGGTCGGCCTCCTTTGTAGCCTTGGACGATGTCCGTTTGTCGGTAAGAAAATCGGCGTGGTATATTTTCAGTTTCGATAGAACAGGTCGAAAAGCGCGGTCGGTTCGCACAAGAATGCGACTGTCTTGAGAGACTCGGCGGTCTCGCATATCTATCAAAAACGCTGGTCAAAAAGGACGATTCGTAAATGTCAGGACATTCCAAGTGGCACACAATTAAGCACAAGAAGGGCGCTCTTGATGCAAAACGCGGCAAGATCTTCACGAAATTGATCAAAGAGATCACGGTCGCCGCCCGCACAGGCGGTACCGGCGACATCGAATCCAATGCTCGACTTCGCAAGGTCGTAACCGACGCCAAAGGCCAGAATATGCCTAACGATACGATCGACCGCGCCATTAAACGCGGCACCGGCGAGCTTGACGGCGTCTCGTACGACGAAGTTATGTACGAAGGCTACGGCCCGAACGGCGTTGCCGTGATGGTCGAGGGTCTGACAGATAACCGCAACCGCACGGTCGCCGAAATTCGTCACATTTTTTCGAAGAACGGCGGTAATATGGGCGAATCAGGCTCGGTTGCGTGGATGTTCGACAAGAAGGGTTATATCGTCGTCGATAAGGCTGCCAAAAGCGAGGACGAGCTTTTCGAGATCGCTATCGAGGCCGGCGCAGACGATATGCAAGACGAAGGTGACGTCTTTGAGATATACACCGCGACCGAAGCCTTTGACGGCGTTCTCGAAGCGATCAAGGCTGCGGGCATCGAACCCCAAGCCGCCGAGATCTCGCAGATCCCGCAAAACTACATCAAACTCGAAGGCGGCGACGCCAAGACAATGCTAAAACTCTACGAAGCCCTCGACGACAACGACGACGTCCAAAAAGTCTATGCAAATTTTGATATAGACGAAAGCGAAATAGAGTAGCTGTCATTGCATCAACTGCCCGAATACGATGCGATGGCCATCGGGAGTAATGACGCAGAATTCGCGAATACCCTAGATTTATTGGTGTACAACGAATTTATTTCGGAGCATTGCTGTCCTGACATTTCCATACCACGAAATTTAAGGCTTCGGAATTTCTAGGTCTTGACAGATTTTCTTCGCCAAAAACTCGTTAATCTCACGATGCCGTGGGATGGCGGTTGATCGTTGTCTTTCGCGATTCACAAAGACCGTATGATTCCCGCCTTCGCGAAGCTGTTCACAACCGTGCCTTTTCAAATGGCGGATCAGATCACGAAGTTTCATGCGGCACTCAGAAGCAGTGGTTCGCGAATTACGTCCAAGCCCGAAAGCGCCTCTTCGGCCAGCTGCCGGTTTGCTTCAAGTACAAGCTCGACAGCTTCTTTCAAATTCTCGCGAACTTCTGCGAGTGTCTCACCTTGCGTATTCGCGCCCGGCAGTTCTTCGACGTAGCCGATGTAGCCCTCCGGAACTTTTCTGAACACGGCCGTAAACGTAATATTCATATGCCCATCATACTACAAATGTTAGCTTCACAATTCGCACTTCATTTTAGTTGCCCGAATACGATGCGATGGCCATCGGGTGTAATGACGCAGAATTCGCGTATCCCCCAAGGCTTATCGGCGATCGACGAAAGGATCTTGGCACCGCGTGATCTGAATTCTTCGTAAACCTCATCGACATTTTCGACCAAGGCGTGAGCGAACCAAGAGTGATTGCCCGACTCTTCGGCGGTCATCTCGGCGCGGCATTCGCCAAGCATCACCTTAAAATCGCCGAACGACAAAAACTCCCAACCCGGAACGGTAAAATCGAGCTCAAATCCAAGCTTCTCCTTGAAGTATGCCGCCTCGATCGCGAGGTCTTTGACCGCGAGAACATGTCGCGTATGAACGATCTTTCGCTGCATATCATCCAGGTATTAGAATGCCTTTACGTCTCCGTATCGCAGTCTGGCTTTGGCCCTCGCCTTTGCGGCTTCGGTTTCGCGGTCGCGAGGTATGGCGGTCGTGACGAGCGAATTGAGCATTTCCTGAGCGGCGGCGGCGACGCGTTCGACTGCGAGATCGAACGCTTCTTCATTCGCCTTCGAAGGCTTGTTCATCCCCGAAAGCTTCCTGACGAATTGCAACGCCGAGGCATTCACTTCGACGGTCGTCGCCGGCGGATCAAAATTATAGAGCGTCTTGATATTCCTGCACATTGTTTTTACTCACCGTATTTATTCTTCTCACGGATCTTCAAAAAGTCTGCATAGTCAAACTCGCTTTGTAAGTGGCTATAAATGAAGTAGGCTGACTGTTCGCCCACCGCGTCGATCAAGTTCTCGTGTATTTTTTTGCGGTCAACTAGTTTCTCTTGCTGCAAAAGCCACAGCAGATCTAGTTTGTCTTTTGCCCTTGCGGAAAGATGTTTCATCACAACAAGCCATTCGGGAGCGATGATCTTCAGACCACGGTCGGTCTCAGCCGCTTGCTCCAACGCGACTTGGTAAATTCCGGCAAGTTCATCGTTGCGAACAATTACATCGACACTTACTTCACGCCCGTCAACCGATACGGAATAATTCTTGCCTCCGAAACTGAGTTCCTTATTGCTATCAAGCGGCAACACATTCGCCGCGACCAAATCGACATCGGTCGTTGCCCGAGTAAATCCGTAAACGTGCATTGCAATGCCGCCGGCAAGGGCGATTTCAATGTCGTTGTCGTCCGCGACCTGTTTCATCTGTCCGGCTGCGTGGACTCCGACTGCCGTTGAAATCGAGTCTTCAAGCGAGGAACTATCGATCCTGATCTTTTCGGTCATAGCGCTTACCTGCGACAAAATTTGTACTCGAGTTCGCCCATTTTTCATGGTGGAACGATCCGTTCAGGCTACCCATAGAGAATAATTATTCCTGCCTAGGATACCATTCCTTGCGGATCATTCCATCGACGATCTCGTAAATGACCGTGCCGTAAAATTCGATCGGTTTACCGTCGGCCGTGCCGCTGATCTTTTCCTTGTCGATCACGTATTTACCGTCAACGATACGGCTTACGATCTCGACCTTGAGCTTTACGTTCGGCTCTAAGACGCGCGCGAACTTCTTGCGGATCGCATCGTGGCCTTTGAGAATGACCTCGCCGGTCGGAAGCGCGTACGCCGTAGAATCCGACGCGTACGCTTTTAGAATGCCGTCCATATCGCGTGCGTTGTAGGCATCGATGAGACTTTGCGCTACTTGTTCAGGTGTTTTGTGGACAGTCTGGACGTTCTGCGCCGAAGCCGCAATGCCCGTGCAGAGCAAAAATGCGGCGATCGCCGCAGTCACGAATATTCGTCTCATTCTAAAAGAGCTCCTTATAAACTTTCCGATCCTATCCAATCCCTTGCGGTACGCGCCATCTCGTCAAAAACATCTTCGGTCGAAGTACGCGTTCTTTTCAACACCTTATAGCTGTGATCTGCCGTGTCCAAAAGATGAAGAGTGGCTCGCCTTCCGAGCCGTTCGATCACAGGATGAAATAATGCGAGGTCATTGAGCGCGTCGCGTGTCCCCGAAAGAAAGAGCATCGGGTTCCTGATCGCGCTTAAATGCGCGGCCCTTGAGTCGCTCGGACGATTCGGCGCGTGAAGCGGAAATGAAAACAGAATAAGTCCTTTGACGCCATCGAGCGGTACTTCGCTTTGGGCCGTCGTCGTCATTCGCCCGCCGAATGAATGCCCGCCGGCGAGCAACGTTAAGTCAGGCGCGAGCCTTTCGGCTTCGGCGACCGCAGCACGTACGGTTGCCACCGCGACCTTCGGCGAATCGACGCCGCCGCGGCCGTTCTCTTTGAATGGAAAATTGTAACGGAACGTTGCGATCTTCTGCTTTGCAAGAGCATCGGCGATATTCTGCATCGACGCCGAACGCATATCCGCACCGGCGCCGTGCCCAAGCACAACCAAATGCGTCGCGCCTTCCGGCCGTATCAAGATCGCCGACACCTCGCCTTTTTCGGGCGTCGCGAGAAATTTAATCTCGTCAACCGGTCCTTTCACGTCACCGAACTAAATACTAAGAGTTATGCGGCGGCGCTTGCCTCTTTGAGCGTCGCAACGAGAGTGATCTCAGCGGCTGCAAGCACTTTTGAGACCGGGCAGTTAACTTTCGCGGCGTCGGCGATCGTTTGAAACTCTTCGTCCGAGATGCCGGGAATCTCCGCTACCGTTACCAGCTCGATCTTCGGGATCGCAAAGCCTTCGCCTTGCTTTTCGATATAAACGCTCGCTTTCGTCTCGATGCTCTTCGGCGTAAAGCCGGATTTGCCGAGGATCAGCGAGAATGCCATTGAAAAGCACCCTGCGTGTGCCGCCGCTATCAATTCTTCGGGGTTCGTCGCCTTTGTATCGTCGCCAAAACGCGAGTTGAACGAATACGGCCCTTCGAACGCGCCGCTGCCAAGCTTAACGCTGCCGCTGCCCTCTGTAACACTGCCATTCCACTTTGCTTCTGATGTTCGCTTGATAGACATATCAACAACTCCTTATGTCTCTAGGATACTCCTTCCGAAGACGGTTGGTAAGAGGACAGCTGTGAGGGCTGTTCCGTTCATCCCTCATTACTTAAAGTCTTTCTCATCTACACGGCTTCTGCGTGTATTTTCAGCCCGAGCGCGGAGATGACCTTGAGGATAGTATCGAAGTTCGGCGTGCGTTCGCCCGAAAGAGCCTTGTAGAGGCTTTCGCGAGACAGACCCGCATCGCGCGCAACTTGTGACATGCCTTTGGCGCGTGCGATATTGCCGAGGGCTCTTGCGATAAAGGCAGCGTCGCCTTCAGCGATCTCCAGACACGCCTCGAGATAAGCGGCCATTCCTGTGTTCTGAGATGTTCGGCTACCTCGTTTTTGGTCGTAACCGGTTTGGTCATTCTACGATTTCTGCGGCACCAGCTTGACTTGTAATTTGCATCCGACGGCTTCCGCGTAACGCCTCAAGGTCTTGAGGGAAGGGGCGTGTTTGCTCGCTGATTCGAGCCTCGAAACTGCGCTTTTAGTCGTTCCCATTCGTTCAGCAACAACGTCTTGCGTCAATTTTGCACGATTTCTCGCCCTTAGCATCTGAGCGATGAGCTGGTATTCAAGCTCGTTAGCTTCGTATGCTTCTCTAAAGCCCTCTCTCTTATATGCTTCCACCAGAAATGCCTTATGATTGTGTTTAACAGGCTTGTATTCTCTTTTATCCATTTCGCACCGTCTTTGCCCGATTCCGGGCGATTCTCAAATCTTTGGCTGGTGTCTTTTCCGTCTTCTTAATGAAACCGTGAAGAATCACCACTCGACGTCCGACCACAAAGCAATACAATGCTCTTGCGATTCCACTCTTTGCTCTGGGTCGCAACTCGAATAATCCATCACCCATGGCCCTTGAGTGCGGCAACCGGAGCATAGGCCCGAATTCTTCCAAAAGCTCTACTAGCCGCAAATAGTCGCTGTAGATGTCGGTCGGCCAAGCCTTGATGTCGTCTAAGAGTTGGCTGTCGAAGTACTCGACCTCAAAGCTCATACCAGACGTATGTTAGCAAATATGCGAACTCATCTCAAGAGAAATTCTTCTTCAAGCCCTGCCACACTTCAGAATATTCGTGCTGCAATTCGGCGCAGTCCATGGCGAATTTTGTCGGGCGGATGATGTAGCGTGATTCGAACATAAAGGCGAGCGTGCCGGAAAGTTTTTGCGGTTCCAAACGCGCGTTCGAGGCTTTTTCAAACGCGTCGAGGTCGGGGCCGTGAGCGGACATTTGGTTGTGGAGCGAGCCGCCGCCGGGCACGAAGCCTTCTTCCTTGGCGTCGTACTGGCCGTAAACCAGGCCCATATATTCGCTCATCGTGTTGCGGTGATACCACGGCGGGCGGAATGTATCTTCGGCGACAAGCCAGCGGTCAGGGAAGATCGCAAAGTCGCAATTTGCAACGCCTGCTTCACCCGACGGCGAGGTGAGCACGGTGAAGATGCACGGGTCGGGATGATCGAACGAGATGCTCCCGATGGTATTGAACCTTCGAAGGTCGTAGCGATACGGCACGTTATTACCGTGCCAGGCGACGACATCGAGCGGCGAGTGGCCACTGGTACAAGTCCAAAGGTTTCCGCCGAATTTTGCAACGATCTCGCATTCCGTTTCCTTGTCTTCAAACCAGGCGACGGGCGTTTCGAAATCCCGCGCGTTTGCCAAACCATTAGCTCCGATCGGCCCGAGTTCCGGAAGGAGAAAGTGCGCGCCATAATTTTCACAGATATAGCCGCGTGCGGCCTTGTCGTCCGGGTGTGGCTCGACCTTGAATCTCAGCCCTCGCGGGATCACCGCTATCGAACCGGCTCCAACCTGCATCGCACCGAGCTCTGTTAAGATACCGAGCCGTCCCATTTCCGGCACGATCAGCATCTCGCCATCGGCGTTATAAAAATAGCGATCGCCCATGCCCTTGTTGAAGGCATAGATGTGGACGGCAATGCCGGCTTGGCCAAAAAGATCGCCGTTGCCGGCGATGGTGGTGATGCCGTCAACAAAGTCTGTGGATTCGGTCGGGATCGGCAGCGGATCCCAACGAAGCTGATTCGGCGTTGTCATCACCTCATCAAAAGGTGATGAGCGGAAATGGGACGCCTTCTGCGCACCATGAACTTCTGCGTACGGGACGAACGGCTTATGAAGAACGCTCGGGCGAATGCGGTATTTCCATGTACGCCGATTTTGCGCACGCGGCATGGTGAACGCCGTACCCGAAAACTGCTCGGCATAAAGCCCAAGCGGCGCTCTTTGAGGCGAATTACGGCCGACGGGCAACGCACCCTCAACAGCCTCGCTCGCAAACTCGTTGCCAAAACCTGTTTGATATTTGAGATCCATAAGAAAATAGCCACAAACAAACACGAAACAACACGAAAGAAGAAACGAAGACGGTCACATGACCAGCCGTTCGTGCTCAAGCGAATCCTTCCCAAAATTGAGAAGAATGGCAAGCTTCATCCCGGTCGTTTAAGGTAATTCAAAATTTGCGCCTTATGAACCGGAACAATCTTATCAACCGCTTTCAATTCAAGAATAATCGACCCTTCGACCAATATATCAACTATGTAATCACCGATGATCTGTCCGTGAAAGCTAACCTTGATCGGAACTTGCTGCTCGGCACGAATGCCGTTCTCTCGGAGCAGAACCATTAGCGCATTTTCATAGACTTTTTCGAGAAAGCCAAATCTAGCTCCTTCCTGACTTGGATCGCCAAGCCCACGATCCGATAGGAAAGATCTCTGTAAACAATTCTGTCTTCCATTTCTTGTTCGTGGAATTTCGTGTTTGTTCGTGGCTGATCTCCTATAAGTTCCCTCGCCGTCGCTACTCTTCTTCTATCGAGACGAACAGCGCTTTGAAGTTGCCGTTGCCAAAGCCTTTGCAGCCTTTGCGTTGGAGACTTTCGTAGAAAACGGCCTTGCGATCTTCGACGGATTTGCTGGCATGATTTTTCATCATCGTGATCGAATCTCTAGTTCTGAGGTTGAGTTCGTCGATCGGCGACTTTTATTAGCATCCGCAAAGCCTCGTTCACCGCTCCCGCGTCAGGAAATGCCTCGTGTACATCCGCTTCCAGCCTAATCAAGTTTGTTCCTGCTTGATATCGCTCCGTGTATTTCCCACGTGTCTTTCCCTTTAGTTTCGAAAGATCATACTCCGGCCGCATTTCATCCTTTGATAATTTATTCTTGTTCATAACTTTCACGCTCCGTTCGTGTTGGTTCTCTGGCACTAATGATCCTAACGGCTTCACCATCGTCGCTGTGAGAAACCATTAGAAGCCTCCCTGTTTCAGAATGACCGATAATAAGAAACCGGAATTCCTCGAAAGAATCGTCGGGATCATCAAATGTGTCCGACAACGGATCGGCGAAAACTGTTGCAGCTTCTTCAAACGAGACCTTGTGTTTCGTCAAGTTCTTAGCAGCTTTCGTTTTGTTCCAATCAAATAGCACGATAGAAATATAACCGCAAAAGAACTGTTCTCCTAGAGATTTCCTCGCCGGCGTTGCTCTTCTTCTATCGAGACGAACAGCGCTTTGAAGTTACCTTTGCCAAAGCCCTTGCAGCCTTTTCTCTGGAGTATTTCAAAGAAGACGGTCGGGCGGTCTTCGACAGGTTTCGTAAATATCTGAAGAAGATAGCCTTCGTCGTCGCGGTCCACCAGGATGCCGAGACGCTTTAAGTCTTCGATATCTTCGTCGATCTCGCCGACGCGTTCGGGAATTTCATCATAGTACGTATCCGGAACGCGCAGGAATTCGATGCCGTTATCTTGGAGCTTTCCGACGGTGTGCAAAATATCGCGGCAAAGAAGAGCGATGTGCTGAGCACCGGCAGAGCGATAGAAATCGATGTATTCCTGGATCTGCGACTTGCCGCCTTTGCCGGCGGCGGGTTCGTTGATCGGGAATTTGATATTGTGCTGGCCATCGCTCATCACGATCGACATCAGCGCGGAGTATTCGGTCGAGATGTCCTTATCGTCGAAAGTAATATAGCGGTGAAAGCCCATCACGTCGCGATAAAAATCGCACCACTCATTCATCTTGCCCAACTCGACGTTGCCGACGATATGATCGACGAGCATAATGCCGGTCGATTCGCCCTCGACTTTTTGTTCGACAAATCCGGGGAGGAACGGGCCGGAGTAATTGTACTTATCGTGTCCATTGCCGTTTGCACCCTTACTACCGTGCGGGTTTCCGCCGTAGGAGATCAGCGAGTGGATCGTGTCGCCATAGGTGCCGATCGCCGCGTGCCGGACCGAACCGTTCTCGTCCGTTAGATCGTGCGGTTCGACGACCGCGCGAGCGCCGCGTTTTACGGCCTCGTTGAAAGCTTGATCGGCATCCTCGACATAGAACGCGATGTCCTTTACGCCGTCGCCGTGCTGCTTGATGTGTTCCGCCGCCGGATGCTCCGGATGGAGCGGCGTCGTTAGAACGAAGTTTATATTCGTTTGCCGCATCAGGTAGCTCGTCGCGTCGCGGTTGCCGGTCTCAAGCCCCGAATATGCCGCACGCGAAAACCCGAACGCCTTCCGGTAATAAAACTCGGCCTGCTTCGCATTGCCGACGTAAAACTCAACGTGATGTATCTTCTTTAACCCAAGCGGATTCTTCACCGCAGCGTTCGTTTCTGTGTTTGTTTCTGTGATCATTGTTATCGTATGTTCTTTGCGAATTCGTGAAGGTCGATCTCGGCATCATTTAGAGCTCCCTTCAGAGTAAATCTGTCCACCTCAGAATGAAGTGGAAAAACGATCATCCGTCCGTCTGCATGTCGCATTTTAACGTGACTGCCGCGGCGATGAACTTCGACAAAACCAAGACGTTCAAGCGTACGCACAACTTGTTTGCCCGAGAGAAGCGGCAATTTCATATTGCCAACTCAACAACTTCGCGACCGTTTGCCGGCAGGGTTGGATACTCATCTGGTTCCAAATATAGCTCGATCGCCTCGCGAATGTTTGCTATCGCTTCTTCTTTCGACTGCCCCTGCGACCAGCACCCTTTCAACGACGGAACTCGCGCCACAAAATATCCGTCCTCGCCATGTTCAATGATTACTTTTAAATTCATAGTATTTCGAATGCTGTCTCTTAAGACCTTAGAGCCTGCTCTCACTTTTGCATCTCAATGAACGCCTCTCTCAGCATAGTAGCTGCCGGCCAATACGTTCTTGAAATCGGCGAGGAATTTTTCCTTACCCGGTTTTGCTTTAGGCCAGACCATATCGAAATAGGTCCAAGCGAGGTCTTCGTGGCCGGTGAAGATCAGGTCGATCATCTCGCTCCAGAACGCATCGTCGAATTCGCCGAACTCGCCGGTGTACGGCGCGTTCGAGATGTTCTTCCGCGCGGCCGCGGCCTTTCGTCGAAGGACGGGCATACTCGGTGCCGGTTTCTTCATCAGATCGAAATTCGGACTCGCAATACCGTTGCGAAATTCTAGGATCACTTCGGGCATCGGCGAACCCGCGAACGAAATATTCCAGTACGCCCAAGCATTGTCGGCCGTCGCAAAACGTAGTCCGCCCGCGGGAGCCTTTCCGATCGGTGCCATCCCGGCATTTCCCGTATCGACGTCTCGGATCGCGACCGGGCCCGTCTTTGGAAGTTCGATGAAGTAATACGTTGTGCAGCAATGTGCTCCGCCCGAATAGTATTCGAGCATCACGTCCGGATTTCCGTCGCCCGTTTTATCGGGCGTGTTATTAATGAGAGCCGCAGTTTTTCTTTCCGCCGTGGGCGCGTTCTTCTCGATGGCGCCCGCGAACGAATATCCCATTACGGGCGAACCAACATCGCTTGCAAGGATGTTCTTTAGAACGCCGCCTTTTTTAACGGTAACGAATGACGCGCCCGGTTCCGTGTCCGTATATGGGACGTTAATGATCGTGATCTCGTAGCCCGCAGTTTTACGCGAAGCCTTTACCTCTCCGCGTTTCGGGAGCGTAAAATCGTTCCCATATGTCATAGAAGCAGTCAGCGGCTTCTTGGTTTCAGCCTTCGGGTCGATATAGAACCGTATCGAGTAAACACCGGCTTTTTGAGCGACAAAGTAGGCCGCGTTCGCCCAGCTAGAATCACCTTTTTGCTGTACCTTTCCTTCACTATCGGTTATCTCGTAAAGGAAACTGCTGTCATCATTCGATGTCCACGCGAACTGAGCAAATCCGTCTTGCGCGAGATCGACCGAGAATTTCGCGTCCTTGTCGGGCGCGACCGTGAATGTAACTTTCGTCCCCGGAGAAAGCAGCGGATCGGCTTCCTGTCCAAACATCGAAGACGCAAAGACCGCGCCCAAGATCCCGACAAATACCAATATCAAAAACTTTTTCATCATCTCTTTCCTATAACTTCACTGCCAATTCCAGTTTGCCGTCAAGGTCCCGTTCAACTATTTCCCGATACTCTCGATGTATCGTCGCGTTACGCCTTTCAGTTCTGCGTACGACGGAATGACATATAGTATCGGCTGCATATCGCTGTAATTGTACGGAGTGTTGATCACCGCTTCGAGATCGAAAGGTCGGCGTTCGACGTTGTCAGAGAAGGCGTTCTCGAGCTCGCCGAATGACGAGAGCAGTCCCGCGCCGTAAGCTTTAACGCCGCCCTCGTGTTCGACCATACCGAATTCGACCGTGAACCAATAAAGCCGTCCGAGTTCCTCGATCTGCCGGTCGGTCGCGCGCCGCGCGCCTTCGCCGATCGATTGCGAAAAGTCCGCAAAGTTCCGATTCGTGAACATCGGGATGTGGCCGATCGATTCGTGTACCACATCAGGCTCGGGGGTGTAATCCGGTCTCGAATGATGGCGAATATACTGCGTCGAAAGCATCACACGGTAGCCGAGCCAAGAGAGGAAGCCGCGCGTTTCCACAAGGCCCTCGATCGGAGCAAGACGAAAGCCCGTCAAACCCTTCAAACGCCGGTTCATCTCGGTCAACTGCGGGATCCGGTCGTTCGTGATGCCGAGATCGCGTTTGGCTTTTAGATAGAATGGCGATGCGTGCTTCTCGTGCAATTCGGCAAGGCGCGCGGCGACGTGCCGCCAGATCTCTTGTTCCTGTTCGGAATAATCAACGTCCGTAACCTCGCCGGTCTCGCGAAAGTGTTTTGCGAGCGAAGCGATATAATCACGACGTTTCCGGTACTCAGGGTCGTTCGCTCCCGGATGGTCGAGATGAAGCTCATTGATATTCTCGAATTTTAGATCGCGAAATTCGGGGAGGTCTTTTTCGGCGTTGTTTGCGTATGATTCGGCTAGCGTTGGCATTGCGGCTGTTTCGGTCAGGGCCATGATGTTTAGATTCCTCCCCGTGGGTTTGTGCCGCCTAAAGACTCTAAGCGGCGTAGTTTGTCCTAAATCATCTATTTTAATCGACTCTATCTAAATTTTGAATGGGTTTTGTGTGGTTTGAGGCGAGGCGGACCTTAGTTCATTAGGTCAGATCGCCGAGATACTTTAGAATCTGAATGTATGCTTGACGAGATCGATCGAAAGCTTGTTCAGATCCTGCAGGAAGACGCCCGTACGAGCTACGCAGAACTCGGGCGCCAAGTCGGGCTGACTACGCCCGCCGTTATCGAACGCGTCCGTAAACTTGAGGATTCGAAGATCATCTCCGGTTACCGTGCCGAGATCGACACGGCTCGTGTTGGGCTGCCGATCCTCGCATTCGTGAGGATGAGCATTACGGGCGTTGATTACAGCCACATCATCGAGGTCGCGGAAAGTTCGAACGAAGTTCTCGAATGTCATCGCGGCACCGGCGAAGACTCCTTCATAATGAAGGTCGCCGTCTCGTCCGTCGAACACCTTCAAGAGGTCATCGACCGCCTCACGCCATACGGCATCACCACAACCACGATCGTCCTCTCATCGCCGGTCAAACGACGCACGATCAAGACCTAGACAACAATCTTCGGCCTCGGTAGTTTCATATCGCAACGAGCCTACAGCCAAATATTCTCGTTTCCGATTGGGTCGGCAAATTAAAAGGCTCAAGTGCGTACTACGTAAATCACGAAGTCCAGCCGAAAGCTCTGCAATGGCAACGCGGCTATGGAATCGTGACTTTTGGCACAAAAGACCTCAAATGGGTAGTTGATTACATAAATAATCAAGAGGAACATCACCGCGTCGGTACAATTCACGAGAGGCTCGAACGATATTTCGACGATGCAAGCTAAAGCATCGAAAGGACGTTAAAACGCCCTTTCAATGGATTCTCACCATCTCTGTTCCACGTGCTAAAGCACGTGGCTATTTGCCCTTCGGGAAACAATCAATCGGTAGTTCAATTGCTCCATGCGATTTGGCTTCGGAGGCGCATTATGGTGCGTTCGAGGCCGATGGTTTCGAAGACGGAGAGCATTGACGGGCCGACGGCGACGCCGGTGAGCAGAGTGCGGGCGCCGTTCATAATGACGCCGAGCTTTGTGCCTTTTTCTTCGGCGAACGCCTTGACCACGACCTCGATGTTGGATTCGAAGAAGCGATCCGAGCAGCACGCGTCGGTGAGCGGAAGTTGACCGGCCGCAGGCCGACTCTCGCCGCTGTCGAGCGAGCCGATCTCGCCGAGTTCGGCTTCAAAACGGTCGGCGAGTTCGGAGAGCCATTCTTGCAGCTCTGGGAATTTCGTAAGATTCTTCGCGATGGCCGACGGGTCGAAGTCGTAATCCTCGCTGAAGTACGCGCGGCCCTGCGTCGAGAAATCCTTGAGCATAAAGAACCTTGCGCGAATGAGATCGACCGTCGCAACGAACCAATCGTGCGAGCCGTGGCGCGGACGATCGATCGCGATCGATTCGGGGCGGTCGCCGATCTCGGTCGCCGACTCGAATGCCTGCGCGCTGGTCGAAGATATCGACGTCATAAGCGCGCGCCCGTCCGGTTCGTACTCTTCCCGCCAGAGCTTATTCGCCTTGAGTTCGGCCTTTACGAGCGGCAGAAGGTCGCTGAGCGGCATCGTCCGGATGTATTCGGCGTTCATCCAGATCGCCTTGTCGTCGGTCCAGCGTTTCGGGTCGCCCTCGTGAAAATTGAATACCGCATTCGATCGATGAATGCCCTCGAGCGTGAATTTCTTTATCAATTCGTCGAGCGAATAGATCTCTTTTTCTTCGCTCGCAGACCAGCCGAGCAGCGCGAGGAAATTGCGGAATGCCGCGGCAATGAACCCTGCATCCCGGTACGTCGTCATCGAAACGACCTCACCGTGCTTGCGCTTCGAAAGCTTGCCCTTATTCGGCGCCAATATAAGCGGCAAGTGCGAGAAGCGCGGCGGTTCGGCGCCCAACGCGTTGTAGATCAAAAGCTGTTTGTGCGTATTCGTCAAATGATCTTGCCCGCGAATGACGTCGGTGATCGCCATCTCGATGTCGTCGAGGACGACCGCGAGATTGTAGAGCGGATGCCCGTCCGAACGAAGCAGAACGAGGTCTTCGGTCTCAGAGAAATCTCGTTCCTGAAGGCCGTAAACGCCGTCCTCAAAGCTCGTTTTCCCTGACTGAGAACCCCAGCCGCTATCGCCCCCGGTTCCGACATCAGGGACTTTCAATCTGATCGCGAAAGATTCGCCCGCGGCGGCACGAGCATCGGATTCTTCACGGGATAATTCGCGATACGGATTATCGCGGAAATTCTTGTCGCCGCCCTGAGCGCGCGCGCGTTCCTTGATGGTTTCTTTTACGTTCGCGTCGCTCGGCTCTGCCTTCGGCGTAAAATCGCGGTAAGCCTTGCCTTCTGCGAGCAGACGCTTTGCGGCCTCACGATGTTTGTCGGCGTTGTCCGACTGAAAGACGATCTCCTCGTCGGGCGCGAATCCGAGCCATTTCAGGCCCTCTAGGATCGAGCGCGTCGATTCGTCGGTCGAGCGTGCGAGGTCCGTGTCCTCGATCCGCAGTAGGAATCGCCCGCCCGTGTGCCGTGCGTAAAGGTAGTTGAACAAAGCGGTTCTTGCCGAACCTATATGCAGGTAACCCGTCGGTGACGGAGCAAATCTCACTCTTACAGTCATAACCAATTAGTTTCCCCGAATGCTCCGCCGAACGCAAAATCGACCACAAAGAACCGCCATCCGCGTAACAATGGCGGATGCACCGGGCGGATCCAAGATCTAACGTTAGAAGGTTATAGATCGAGCGAACGCAGATACGCGCGAAAGGCTTCGCCGAGGTCAGGGCGTTTCAGGGCGTATTCGACGGTGGCGATCAGGAATCCGAGTTTATCTCCGGCATCGTGTCGAGTGCCTTCGAGGCGAACCGCGTAAAACGGACGTTTCGCGAGCAATTTTTGCATCGCATCCGTGATCTGGATCTCGCCGCCCGAACCCGGCTGCGTTTCTTCGATCGCTTCGAAAATATCCGGCGTAAAAATATATCTTCCGACGATCGCAAGGTCGCTCGGTGCTTCCGCGTACGCGGGCTTTTCGACCATTCCCTTGATGCGGTAAACGCCCATCTCGACCTCGTCCGCATCGATAACGCCGAAACGCGAGATCGCTTCGCCCTCGACCTGCATCGTCGCGATCACCGGCGCGTCGAACCGTTCGTAAACGTCGATCATTTGGGCAAGCGCCGGACGTGTCGCATCGATAACGTCATCCGCAAGCAGAGCCGCAAAAGGTTCGTCACCGACGAAATCCTTTGCCTGATAAATGGCGTGCCCGAGGCCCAAGGCCTGTTTCTGCCGCGTGTAGCTGATGCGGGCGATGTCGGAGATCGCACGAACCTGCTCGAACAAGTCGTCCTTATTCTTTTCCTTTAAGAGTTCTTCAAGCTCGAACGAAATATCGAAATGATTCTCGATCGCGGCCTTGTCGCGGCCGGTGATGATCAGCAGCGATTCTATGCCGGAGGCGACCGCCTCCTCGACCGAGTATTGGATCAGCGGCTTATCAACGAGCGGCAGCATTTCCTTCGGCGAGGCCTTCGTCGCCGGCAAGAATCTTGTCCCGAGACCCGCCGCCGGAAACACCGCTTTTCGGATTTTGTTTGCCATAAGAACTTCTGCCAGATCGCGTCGAATAAACAATCGATTTTAGGCGAATTGCCGCCGACAAACAACCATTCGAAGCCGAACAGGAAATGAGCCGTTTTGTGCAAAACGTGCATTCTGTCCGTTTTGTCCGTTTTGTGCATTTTGTGTCGTTTTGTGCAATTTGATACAAAACGTGAAAAACGTGCTTCAAATTAACGCCCGCGATTGGGTAAGCTTGTTGGTGGTTGGTTGATCTTTG
>Ga0138256_10002203_pt1 | contig 21031 bp, 16 predicted proteins | sample KNB2016incub_MG_FD_105486 | JGI IMG/M metagenome (GOLD analysis project Ga0138256, IMG submission 105486) | Active sludge microbial communities from wastewater in Klosterneuburg, Austria - KNB2014incub_MG | ecosystem: Engineered > WWTP > Activated sludge > Unclassified | place: Austria... | reverse complement strand
GGACTTAAATTCTCATTCAACAGAACATTTACTTCCTTACCCAATGCGTTATAAACTACTATCTTCACTCCGCCGGTTTTTATTATATCAAATTTTATATTTGTAACCGGGTTAAATGGATTCGGATAATTCTGATACAGACTGAATTTATCCGGTACCAGTGAACTCAGCTGATTTATTCCTACCGTAGTAGTCCATCTTGCAGTTTCCACTATTGGTCCGATGACGTTAATATTAATAACACTGTCAAGTCCCGTACTGTCAGGACTTGTGTATGCTCCGGGACCGACACCTGTCCATCCTCTGAAATAATAATTCGTGCCGCCGCTGTTGATCACTCTTGATAATACACCGATCTGAGCTGATGAAGCTGAATCATAATATAACCCGCCGCCAAAAGAATTACCGACAGATGAATTAATAATTATTCTGTATTGAGTTTTATAAAATGCTGTCAGTGATGTATTACTATTAACTGTAATTACCTGTGTAGTGTCACCGGAATTTGACCAGTTTGTAAATACATACTGTGTAGAACCTACTACTCTCGGACTGAGAGCTCTTACTGTTACATTCGATCCGTTTTCAAATACAAGCTGCTGTGTCTGATTGTATGTAACTCCGTTTACGCTGAATTCAGCAATTCCAGGTCTGTTCGTTCCGACAGTAAGATAAGATGAATTGACAAGTACATCTACATATCTGCTGTGAATCGGAGTACCGTTAGGACCTCTGCCGATCACTTTTAATCTGTATCTGCCCGGTGTAACGCTTCCGACTGCAGCTACGTTGATATTTACCGAATCAGGAAATGATGTGATGGAATCTCTTCCTGCGAAAGTAAAATTCAGTGTTCCTGAAGCAGGCAGTGTATCCATCGTAGCTGTGAATTTTACTGAGTTTCCGTAATCTTTAACTGCCGGAACAATTGCTCTGAAAGTTACATTCTGTCCGCTGTTAACTGACACAGATTGTGAACTTGTTTTCAAAGCAAAGTCTGGATAATAAGCTACAAAACTTCCGAAGTTATTATTTCTAAAATCCGCCCATGCGCTCATTGATGTTACCGAATTTGAAGTCATGGAATTATAATCTCCGAGATATGCAGGTGTACCGCCGCCGCCGCATGTTGTACAGTTAATTCTGAATTTTTTATTTGACAGCATCTTATTTGGCACAAAAGAAGCACCGCCGTTAGTCGAATATGTTGCGTATATCAATGCGCTGTCACCTGTCGGGGTATCTCTTGTATCCATCCACTGCACGTATAGTCTTCCGGTTTCTTTATCGCACCATGTTGCCGGATGCCACTGATTGTGATTCTCGGAATTTGCATCATCATTTACTTTAAGAGCTGCTGACCATGTAGCTCCGTGATCAGTTGAATATCTGCTGTATATATCCGGTTTGTTTCCGTCACCTACAGGTGTATTTGACGCATAGATCAGATAAAGTCTTCCTCTGTTCGGACCGTAACTGTTATCAGCGGTTATAAAAGGATATGGTCTTGTCCTCATATTATTCACTGAATTTCTGCCGCCGACATTTGTGCCGACATAGTTTGCAAATGACTGCGAAGACATGAAATCAAAAGTAGCTCCTCCGTTTGTGGATCTGAAAAATGTATATGTTGCTGCGAATGAACTTCCCGTATTCGTAACTACATAAACGCATCCTCCGGGGACATTACCGCCGATAGTATTTGGTCCGACAGCTACCATCATTCCGGGCAGATTATTGCTTGAGGAAAATACCAGATCAAATGAAGCTCCGCCGTTAGTGCTTCTTACTACATTACCCGGTGTCATTACGCCGTATATGTTATTTGAATACGGACCCGCTGACTGATCAGCCGCTATCCAGTTCTTGTCATTTCCGATATTAGCGGAAACAGGTGTGAGCCAGTTAACTCCGCCGTTTGTAGATTTAACCAGCCACGTTCCGGTAATCGGGCTTTTCATATTATCATAATACAGATTTCCCAGACTGTCATATGCACCTACAGGATCTCCCGACTGATTAGGAAACAACGGATTGTTTCTTCTCCAGTCAAGTCCGTTCAGTGTATAATAAGTTGCGTTTGTATTGTAAGCTAAGAAAAACCAGTTTGGATTCTTTGGACTGGATGAAATATGAGCTTCCGCAAAATCTATTCCGAGATCAAAATTATCAAATCCCGCATTGTCTGTGATCACCGCAATTTCTCCGGGCATTGATCCCGATACTTGATTCCAGTATTGTCTCGGCGCCTGATCAAGATTAGGATCATCGCCGATCATATTGTAACCGCTTGCAATTATGCTAATTGCCAATAGCGGTATGAAATAAAAAAGAAAAGTCTTCTTCATTGGTTTATTTCCCTTTCGATTATTTTTATTTAATTTTCTCTGTGAAATTTTAATAAGTTAAATAATTATTCTTAATGTAACAATTATATTATTTTTTTAAAAATTTTTCTGAGTTTTGTTCAATACGGGCGTTGAACCGGAATTGTTGTTTGTTTCTAAAGCTCAGTCAGAATTAAATGTATAAGAATTTCTGAGTGATTCATTTTTAAAAAAAAACCGGATCAGTTCACATGAATTCCGCTCTTTCCTATCTTGTTCTTATTTGTCTTTTGTAATTTGTAATTTCTAATTTCCAAGTCGTTGAGCTGATTTTTGTGAAAAATTTATCACTTTATAATTTTTTTTCCATTTTCAAAAAATAATTTTACATTCACTCCTCATAATTTTACATTCACTCCTCATAATTTTACATTCACTCTTCATAATTTGACATTCACTCTTCATAATTTGACATTCACTTCACATAATTTCACATTCACTCCTCATAATTTCACATTCACTCTTCATAATTTCACATTCACTACTCATAATTTCACATTCACTACTCATAATTTCACATTCACTTCACATAATTTCACATTCACTTCACATAATTTCACATTCACTCTTCATAATTTGACGTTCACTTCTCTTAATTTGACATTCACTTCTCTTTGTTTGACGTTCACACTTCTTTGTTTGACGTTCACACTTCTTTGTTTGACGTTCACACTTCTTTGTTTGACGTTCAGACTTCTTTGTTTAACGTTCACACTTCTCTATTTCGCGTTCAAAATTCTTAATTTCACATTCTCCCTTCTTTATCAGGATTTCACCATTCTTTATTTCGCGTTCAAAATTCTTAATTTCACATTCTCCCTTCTTTGTTTTGAATTCACCATTTTTCATTTCACGTTCAAAATTCTTAATTTCACCTACTCACTTCTTTATTTCAAATACACCTTTCATTGTTTCATATTAATTTTTCTTTATTTCACGTTCAACACTCATTATTATTCATTTATCTTTCATTCCATTGATATCTCAGCTTATTATTAATCATTCACTTTTTGTAACTTTGTTTTCAAAGCAAATCATTCCACTTCCGCCATGAATCTTTTAAATCATATGCCTTTTCATCCCAAAAAAACCGCCGTGAATGCACTCTGCGGATTATATAATGCAAAAAATGTTTAAGAAATTTCCTTATGAATTTGATTATGATTCATATTAAAAAAAAAGCCGGATCAGTTTAACTGAACCGGCTTTTCTGAAAAATATTTTATGAACTTATTTCACTAATGCCATTCTCTTTGTCTCAGAAAAATCCTGTGTCTCAAGTCTGTAGAAATACATTCCGCTCGAAAGTGATGATGCGTTGAAATCCACATTGTAACTTCCCGGCGTAAGATTCTGATCAACTAATGTTGCGACTTTTTCTCCCAGCATATTATAAACAACCAATAGGACCCTGTCATTTTTTATAATATCAAATTTAATGTTCGTGCTTGGATTGAACGGGTTCGGATAGTTATTGTATAAACTGAACTTCTCCGGTAACACGCTCGATATTTGATTTATCCCGACTACATCTCTCTTTATATTTACTATAAATGAATTTGTCGTGATCGAATCTGCTCCGTTAAATGCAGTCACTCTCCATGCGCAAAGCACTGAGTCACCAGTCGTGCCGTATCTGACTGCAAGAGAATCAAGAAAACTTTTTCTGATATTTATTTCCGTTGCCAGTCCGCCGTTATCGCTTGTTAATACGTCTTCCGGGATCGTTCCTACTTTTTTAATCTTAAAAGAATACTTTACCGTAGGACTTGGATTTGAAACTCCCCATGTGAAAACGGATGACGTCGGGTCATTTGAATTTACAATTACTCTTGCAAGATTCGGAGGTGTCTGTAAAGCAAACGTACTCAAAGGAACTCCCTGTACTTTTATATAAGCAACTACAGTTTTCAGGTTTGATCCGAATGCATTTGTTGTAGTTAGTGATACTGTATAATTTCCTGTAGCTGTGTAACTTATTCCTCCGGGATTTCTGTCAGTTGATGTGGAAGGTGTAGCTCCGGGGAAACTCCAGCTCCAGCTCGTCGGACCGTTTGTTGACATATCAAAGAAATCTACTGAACCGCCTGTTATAGGCAATACCTGTGTGTTTGCAGTAAAATTAGTAATAGGAGCTATTCCTGTTACGGCGTCAATTCCGTCAACAGTCATTACGCCCGTGTTACCCGGATCGAGCCAGTCTTTAAGCTGATTTCCTGCAGCGCCGCCATGAGCCCATGACTCAGAAAATTTTCCGAAATATTTTTGTACAGCCTGCGGATTGCTGCAGTTTGCAGGTGTGCCGCCGAGATTCTGTCCGATGACTCTGTGATTCTGATCAAAGATCGGACATCCTGAAGAACCGCCTTCTGTCATTCCTTCATCCCATACTACAAGCCAGAATCCGTTTGTCAGTCTTCCGCCGAAACCTGTTACAGTATTTGCCGGCTGATTATCAATAGATATTTTTTTAACCGCTCCGTCCGGATGATGGATAGCTGTCTGATTTACCGGCTGTGCGTTTGATCTGTCCCAGCCGTTATAATATGCATTGTATGTAGCCGGTACCGGCTGATTCAAAAGCACTAACCTGAAATCCGTATCAAAGTTTTCAGATTTTAAAGTTGCTCCCGACATTGTCTGAGAAAGCGTACCAAGGGTTCCAATACATGTGGGGTTCTCATAATTAAAGTAAAATACCATTGTAGAATAATTGTCCGTTGCGCAGTGCTCGGCGTAAAGGTAATATGGCTGTCTGTCTCCTAATGTGGAGTTCAGGAGTGAACCGCTGCATAAAAATGATCCGCTTCCCTGAGAGAATGTAATTCTTGTCACCGATCTTTTTTGTTCAACCCACGGCGAACCGATCGGACAATTAATATTGATATTACACGGCTCCTCAAGTACACTGTTGTAACCAAAAATATCTTTGTAAGCATGCGTCACTTTATATATGGTAATTCTTCCCTGATCTTTTGAATAAACAGGTTCATAATATTCCAGGACTGTAGTGCTTCCGTAAGTCGGTGTCGTTGCAAAATATCCGTCTTCGGAATTGTTCTGTTCAGTAAATGCGCCGTAAATAGTATTCTTTCCTAAATTATAAACAAAAAATGTCGCGCCCTTCGGCATGTAAAAATCCTTGAACGCAAGATTTATGGAAACTGCATCCTCTGATCTTACAGCAAGTCTCCATACTCTGCTTCCGTCAGAAAGCGTTTCCCAAGTACCTGAATTTGACAAGTTATAATTTACATCGAAATTATATCCGTATCTGAACGGCGTACCGGGAATTTTCTCGTTCTCAGCGTCTTCATCAATTAAACTCTGTGTGTCAATTCCGGGCATCGTAACTAAACCGAATACGTCATTAAGCTCTGTCATCGAGCTCATTGGAAGTCCGCCGGCGTTGATCTGAGCAGAAGCGAAGTTTGAAAACATTATGCCCATTGTCAGCATGAATGTTGTGATCAATACATTTGCAAATCTGAAATTAATTTTCATGATTGTTTTATTTAATTATAGTTAGTTAGAATTCTGATTTTTTCCCGAACGTCAAAGTATAAATTATTTACGTAACTTTCAAATAAAATTTCTCACAATAATCCTTTACCATTCTGTTTGTATTGTATGTGCCTGCAAGATTTCTGATAGAATTTTTTACCATCTTTATCCATTCAGCAGGAATTCCATTTTTATTTCTTTTATAGTATGCAGGTATAATTTCATTCTCAAGAGTATCATAAAGACTGATCGAAGAATAGAGATCTCTCTGCTCCTGCGGAATGCTCTCATCAGTTAAGCTGTCAATTTTCCAGCCGTTTCCCGGAGCGTACGCTTCATCCCACCATCCGTCAAGTATGCTGAAATTCAGTCCGCCGTTTGCGATGACTTTCATTCCGCTCGTACCGGACGCTTCATGCGGTCTCCTCGGATTGTTGAGCCAAAGATCGCAGCCCTCTACTAAATGTCTCGCTACATTGATATCATAATTATCAATGAAGACTATTTTATTTTTCAGACTCTCATTTTTTGTAAATGCAATTATCTCAGAGATCAGATTTTTTCCGCCTTCATCCTTTGGATGCGCTTTGCCTGAAAATATAAACTGCACAGGTCTCTTTTTATCGCTTACTATTCTGGTCAGTCGTTCAAGATCGCTGAATATCAATGTGCCCCTTTTATAAGTCGCGAACCTCCTCGCAAATCCGATCGTCAGCGCATCTTCTTTTAATATAAATTTCGCGTCTTCAAGCTTTTCCTTCGACGCCCCCATGCTTATCCATTTCTCCTTTATCCTCTCTCTGCAGAATTGTATCAGCCTGTGTTTATTCAGGTGTCTCAATGCCCAGATCTCTTCGTCAGGAATAATATCAATTTTGCTCCAGATGCTTTCATCAAACTTCCAGTCTTTTGTAAAATATCCCGAGTATAATTTATTTGTACTGATCGATACGTAACTCGGAATGTGAACGCCGTTTGTAATGTGATCGATGTTCGCTCTTGTCTCCGGCAGTTTCCACATGTCCCTCGAAACCTGACCGTGAAGTTTGCTGACGCCGTTTATGAAATTTGAATTGTTGATCGCAAGATACGCCATATTGAATTTATCATTGTCCGCCTGTCCTTTATTAAGGTCTCCCTCATAAAACAATGTCTCCGGAGTTACACCGACTTCCTTCTCTGCATATTCGGAGAAGTATTTCAGAAACAGATCTTTCGTAAAAATATCTATACCGGCGGGGACAGGTGTATGAGTAGTAAAAATATTCGAACCGTAACATTTCGCCTTCGCATCTTCATATGAAATATTATCAGTCTTCATCTTATCCCTGATCCTTTCAAAGCACAGGAAAGCCGAATGTCCTTCATTCAGATGATATGCCTTTATATCAAACTCCAGTTTCTTTAGTAACCTGTAACCTCCGATGCCGAGTATCATCTCCTGCATTATTCTGCTTTCATGATCTCCTCCGTAAAGTATGTCAGTTATTCTTCTGTCCTTAACAGAGTTTTCCGGAATGAAGGTATCAAGCAGATAAAGTTTAACGCGTCCTATCTTAGCTACCCATACCTGACAATAGATATCTCTGCCGGGGAAATTTACAGACACTTTTAAAGGAATATAATTTTCATCCCTGAGAATGTAGATCGGCAGATTCTTAAAGTCATTCAGTTCGTAATTTTCCGTCTGCCATCCGTTCTGATTTATAAGCTGTGTGAAGTATCCGTAATTATATGCAAGACCTATTCCAACCAGCGGGATTCCCAGATCGGAAGAAGACTTCATATGATCTCCGGACAATACTCCCAGTCCGCCTGAATAAGTCTTCAGACATTCAGTGATCCCAAACTCCGCCGAGAAATATGCTATGATCGGCTTTTCAGATTTAAAATGTTTTTCGTCAAAGTAAGTACTCTTCGTCATGTATTCCTTATAATCGGTATATATGGTGTTTATCCTGCTGCCGAGATTCTTTTTTTCAAGTATAAATTCCAGATAACTCGGATTGATCTCGTTCAGCACCATCACCGGATTATGCTGCGACCAGTTCCAGAAATCAGGGTTGATGTCATTGAAAAGTTCGACCGTATCCTTGCTCCATGACCACGAAAGATTATAAGCGATCTCCTTTAACTTTAGTATAATGTTTTCCATCTGTAAATTAAATTTATAATCTGTCAATATAAAACTTGTTTTCTTTTATTACAGTAAATAATTTTTTACAGTTGATACTTTTAATTGTTGTTAAATAAATTTTGCGAAATGAGTTTAATCAAATTTTTTTAAAAATTTGAAATAATATTTAAAGAACATATTTCTAAATTGTAATTATATTCAATATAAAATAAGTTACTGCACAAAAAATTAATTTGAAAAAAAGACCTGCCCCGAAAAATTCCGGAGCTTCTGTTAAAAAGAAATATGTTTCTCACATTACCTCCGAAATTTCTTTCAGCGGAATTGTTAAGTCCGTCTGGCTGCCTTCTCTTATTTCGGTATTTATTGTAGTTCTTTTATTTGCATTCAGAAAGATCGCTATCTATGATCTCGGCTTTCATCTTAATGCCGGCAGATGGATCATAGAAAATATGGCATTCCCTGTAAAAGACGTTTTTACATTTACCGTAAATTCTCATGATTATATCGACATTCAGTGGCTGTATCAGGTGCTGATGTTTTCTGTGGAAAAAATTTCCGGCTATACCGGTCTCGCAGTTATTAATTCTTTAACGGTCTTAACCGTTTTTTATCTTATGCTGAAAAGAAATAATCTCAGCGGAGTATCTTTACCGGTTTCAATAATTTTTCTGATCATCACAGCAGTATGCATACAGCTCCGTTTCAGCTACAGACCTGAAATATGGACATGGATATTCATTCTGATCATGCTGATCATTCTCGACAAAAATTTTTATTCGAAAAAATCCCGGCTGTATCTGCTTCCTGTCATTATGCTTTTTTGGGTGAATATGCACGGACTGTTCATACTTGGTTTTGTAATAATGATCACTTACCTGCTCTCGGGATATGTGCGCGATAAATCAATTGATAAAAAGCTTTTGCAATGGACAGCGGTTTCTCTCGCCGTCGTATTTATAAATCCGTATTTTTCCGAAGGGGTTCTGTTTCCGTTTTATCTGTTTACACGTCTGCAGAAAGGAAATATTTTTCAGCTCAATATATCCGAACTTCAGTCTCCGTGGACAATGTCTGGGACACTTGAGACCGAACTTTACATTTACTATTTTGTTACCGTGATAAGTTTTGCTCTGCTCTTCATTACTCTTAAGCACAGGAAGTTTCATGAGTTTGCGCTGCTATCGGCATTCTTCTACCTTTCATTTTCTTCCTTCAGAAATATTCCGCTGTTTATGATCTATGCTTTTTTTATAATTTCAGTTTCCGTAATGGATGTTATCAGAGGTAAGAATATTGAAATGATCTTAAGCGGCAGAAATAAATTCTCCTACATCCTGAATTACAGCATTACCTTTTTATGCATTCTGATCACTTTGAGAATTTTCACCGGCGCATATTACATCCCTTACGCTTCCGAAATTAAAACAGGCAGCGGTCCGGATGAATATATTCTTCCTGATAAAGCCGCGGATTTCATAAATGAAAATAATCTTAAAGGAAATATTTTTAACAATCTCGAATCCGGCGGATGGCTCGGATGGAAAACCGGACAGAAGGTTTTTATAGACGGTAGACTTGAAGTGGTTATGGAAGATTTTTATAAAACTTATCTGTCATCTGTCAGCGGAAATAAATTAAATGAACTGCTCGGAATATATTCACCCGGTTTAATAGTTAATGATATTTCAAATTACAGATGGACAGGTCAGCTTGTAACTAATGAGTCATTTAGTCTTGCATACTGGGACGGAAATTCTGCTGTCTATAAAGCCGGTAAAGATACTGCAGTTAAAAATAGTTTTAACTTCGCCTCAGGTCTGATGAATGAGAATATTGATACAGCTGTTTTTTCCAATGAAGAAAAAGACAGACTTCTTGTATCAGTAAAACTTAGGGATCTTTCAGACTGGCTCAGCGGATTTTATACATCTAAAACTGATCCTGTTTATCTGATCAACATGGGAAATTTTGCTTTCGATAATAATAAAAATTCTTACGCAGAAATTCTTTACCTGAATTATATAAAGAATACAAAAGGTTCTGTGAATATGAATCTGTATAAAGATATCTTCCTGAATCTCTGCTCATATTATGAAAGCGAAGCCGATTTCGAAAGAGCCGCTTACTGCCTCAGCAGATATCTTGAAGTTTATCCCGGTGACACTGCTGTTTCAAACAGACTGAATAATTTAAAACGAATGAGGTGAGAATAATTTGAAACTGTCTGTTATCATTCCTTATTATAATGAAGAGAATACTATCGCAACTCTCGTGAAGAAAGTAATCGCGACCGGACTCGCTGATGAAATTATTCTTTCCGATGACGGATCAACTGATACATCTGCGGACATTGCTCTTTCACTGAAAAATGAATTTCCTGATAAGATAAAACTCACCGGCGGCAAAGTCAACAAAGGCAAAGGTTCAGCTATACGTATAGCTCTCGCAGTTTCTACCGGAGACATTATTCTTATTCAGGATGCAGATCTTGAATATGATCCGTCGCAGTATACTGCACTCTTAAAACCATTCGATGACCCCGAAGTCAAAATAGTTTACGGCTCAAGAAATCTCGAAGGTAATCCGCATTCTTCATTTATGTTTTATCTCGGCGGTGTATTTCTTAGTAAGTTAATTAATATTTTGTACGGCTCGCATATTACTGATGAGTCGACCTGTTTAAAAGTTTTCCGAAGCGATGTGCTGAAAAGTTTTGATCTGGAATGCGACGGTTTTGAATTCTGCCCCGAAGTGACATCAAAAGCCCTTAAGAGAAAATTAAAAATTCTGGAAGTTCCGATCACTTATCATCCGCGGAGTAAAAGCGAAGGTAAAAAAATTAAATGGACTGACGGCGTTACCGCAATTTATACTATTATAAAATTCAGATTCCGGGATTAAATCACTCAGTCGATCTTTTTAAATTCGGCAAGTATCTTATCACCTTTCTTCAGAAACAATCTCATATTTTCTATTGCATAATTATCGCTGTCTTTTAATGCGCCTGTTACTTTGCTGTCATAACCGCCGGGACACATCATCCGGGTGGTTGCTATTTTATCGAACTTAATTAAATTCCCCACACTTAAAAAACTCCCGCTCATATTATTGCATCCTGTATTACCGGTGAATCTGTTTTCTATCATCTGTATCTCGATCATGGGAAGTCCTGTTTTGAATTTATCCTTATCAAGAATTTCTTCACCCAGCTTATCCATGACCCAGATATCATTCACTCTGTAAGATCCGGCAATATCATCATTGCCCGTAAATTCACCGCAGCCCGTATAGAGCATGTCATCGTAATTCAGCTTTAATTCATACGGAAAGATCCTTCCGCTCATGTTATCCTTACACTCTCTGCGGAGTATTCTGATAATTATCTCATCACTTTCATCCTCTGCGATAATCGTAATACTGTCCGACCTCAGATCGCTGAATGTCTTCAATATTTTAAAGCTCGTCTTTTCCAGACCCATGTTGTACTCGTAATCTATTCTTCCTGCGCCGCGGAAATTAACTGACCAGAACGGTTCATTTCCGTTTGCATAAAATCCGATACCTTCCTTGAATTTCTTCAGTCTTAATTCTCCGCCTTCTGTTTTCGAAGTATCGCCCCTTTTTAAAAATACCGCAGTTACTGCATCACCATTCTTTAAAGTTAAAGTATTGTTGTCAATAAAATAGTAACTGCAGCTCGTCAGCGCTTCAAATATCTCCGCATCTCTCATGTACTGACAAGCCATTTCAGTCGATAGTATATTTCCGAACATTATCTTTTCACCTTCAGAAGATACCTTCCCTGAAAAAGTATTGCATCCTGTGCTTCCTGAAAAGATTTGCTCCTTTATATTGATCTCAATATATGGCGCGCCTTTGCTGAATGAAGCGTTTAAAATATTTTCAAACCCTAAGCCCGTCATTTCCCAGTAACCGTTCAGAAATGTCTCCGTGCCTTCAGTCGGCTGTGAAGTTTCCATATCCTGTGACTTTAAAACTGTTGCCGCAAAAATAATTATTGTTAAGAGTGTTAATATGTAAAATGATCTTTTCATAAATTGAATAGCTTTAAATTTTAATATAGAATTAACTTAACTGACTTACCGAAATCAGTCAATTGCAAATAATTATAACTTTATATAATTTGAAATAAATTTTGTTCCGTAAAAAGTTTGTTCAATTTCCCTAAAATAATTTATTAATAAAATGAAGAACCTAATTTTATTTCTTTCACTATTTTTTATTACAATGAATTCTTATTCGCAGAGCGTTTACTCAGATAAGCTTGCCCACACTTACTCCATTGTAGCGCGTGATCCCGTTACCGGAGAAATGGGCGTCGCCGTTCAGTCGCACTGGTTTTCAGTCGGCTCGATAGTAAGCTGGGGAGAAGCCGGTGTCGGTGTCGTCGCCACTCAGTCTTTTGTAAATCCGTCGTTTGGTTTAAGAGGTCTCGCGCTTCTTAAAGAAGGCAAGAGTCCGCAGGAAGCGGTCGATGAACTCATTGCATCTGACGACGGACGTGACGTAAGACAGCTTGCAATTCTCGATGCTAAAGGAAGGTCAGCTTCCTATACAGGAAAGAACTGCATTCCTGAAGCCGGAAATATCGCAAAGGAAAATTATTCCGTGCAGGCGAATATGATGCTCACGGATAAAGTCTGGAGCGCAATGTCCGTTGCATTTGAAAATTCAACAGGGCTTCCTCTTGCCGAAAGACTCATCACCGCTCTCGAAGCCGCTGAAAATGAAGGCGGTGATATCCGCGGTAAACAGTCGGCATGCATTCTCGTTGTCAGAGGAGAATCCACCGGAAATATATGGGAAGACAGAATGATCGACTTAAGAGTTGATGATCATTCCGAACCTGTCGAAGAACTAAAACGTCTGCTGAAAGTTTTCAGGGCTTATGAACATATGAACAAAGGAGATCTGGCTGTTGAAAAAAATAACATGGATCTCGCTATGAAAGAATATTCAGCAGCTGAAGAAATGTTTCCCGAGAATGCCGAGATGAAATTCTGGCATGCTGTCACTCTCGCCAATACAGGCAGCGTGGATGCATCCCTTCCTCTTTTCACTGAAGTTTTCGGAAAGGATAACAACTGGAGAATTTTATTCGGCAGATTAAAGTCTGTTGGACTTCTTGAGTTAAGCGATGATGACATACGGAAAATATCTGAACTAAAATGACACAAACTATTTATTTCAAAACAAATTTTCAAAATATATTAACATGAGTGAAGTATTAATTTTAACCGGCGCATGCGGCGCGGGCAAAACTACTGTCGCAAAGGAATGGGCGCGAAGAAAGAACGGAGCGATTGTCGAATGTGATTATTTTACCGAATGGATCTTTGATAAAAATTTTGTAAGGTTTTCTTATGAAGAGGAACTGCTCACAGCGCGGATCTCTGTCAGCGCCGCAAAAGAATATCTGAAACTGTCCATGCCTGTCGCTGTAGAAAATGTATGGACGCCTGTTGGTCTTGACCTGCTGCATAAAGAATTTTCAGAACTTGAATATGCGGACAAAATTAAATTCGTCTGGCTGAAATGCGACACTGAAGAAAATCACCGCCGCGATGAACTGCGGGTTCCTGAAAACATAATGGGTGAAAGAGTTGATATTGTAAACGAACAGCTTAACGGATACATCTGGCCCGCATTTCTCCATATCATTGATACTACTTTACTGGATGTGAATCATACAATAAAAGCTATTGAAAAATTGACTGTATGATTACATCCAGACTACCTCTAAGACCCAAAGGCTCAAAGAATACTGTATTTAAAAATTTAACTTTGAGCCTTCGAGCCTTGGAGGTAATTTATATGCCAATCCTTTTAAATAGATGTTATAAAAATCACTTAATTTATATTTTAATTCTTCCATTAAATTTTTAATTTACCTGACCTTTTCAAAAATCAAAATTACATAACAATGACACAAATGGAATCTCTTCTGGCTGAATTTCAGATGGAAGCAAAAACAACACGTAACATGCTTGAGCGAATCCCTGATGATAAATTCGATTACAAGCCGCACGATAAATCTTTTTCTATGGGAAAACTTGCGAGTCATATCGCAGAGATACCGGGCTGGGTCGAGGTTTCCATCGAAGCCGATGAACTCGACTTTGCAACCTATAAGTATACTCCGCCTGACGTAAAAAACAATGAAGAGCTCCTTGCATTTTTTGATAAGAGTATAGCGGATGCGTCGGAAGTGTTTAAAAGAAACAGCGATGAAAAGTTAAAGGAAAACTGGACGATGCGTCAGGGTGATACGGTTTATTTCTCAACCCATAAAGCAGGTGTGATAAGATCATTTGTGCTGAGTCACATTATTCATCACCGCGGACAGCTTTCAGTATATATGAGAATCAATGAAATTCCGCTGCCATCCGTCTATGGACCTACTGCAGACGAACAAATGTAAAAACCGCTCGTTCCCAAACTCCGTTTGGGAACGCAATTGCTTATGAAACTCCGTTTCATATATTTTTTTAAAATATCGTAGCCGCAGGCTTTAGCCTGCGGAAACTTTTCACCAAAGCAGCCTAAATCCTCCGGCTGCAATCAGTGAATTTTATCCATAGCCGTTTTTTATTACTGACCTTGCTGTATAAGATGATAGAGCTATTCCCATCCCGTTGCAGGAGACTATGCACTTCACCCTGTCGGAAATGTTTTTCACCAGCGGAAGTTTGTCATCTGTGAATCCCATTATTCCGCTCCAGGTATGTTCGGTTTCGAATTCCTGTTTATATAAAATTACATTACGCAGCTTTGCCTCAAGATCTGTAATTATTTTTTCGCTAACATTAAACTCCGTCGTCGCCTCATTTTCAAAATCAAGATTTCTTCCGCCGCCGAATATTACCCTGTCTCCGAAATTCCTGAAATAATAAAATCCCTCGTCGAAGTGAAATACTCCCTTGAACTTCAGATCCTTCACGGGCTTTGTAACCAGCACCTGCCCTCTTCCGGGTTTTATATTCAGCTCCGGAAATATTTTTCCTGTGAATGCATTTGCGCAGACAGTTAATGTTTTACAGCTAAGTTCGGTCTTTTCACCGGATGCGTTTCCGCTGACAAATAATTTCACAAAATTTTCCTTCTCGCTGTATGATTCCGCGCTGCAACCGTTTATAATATGTATCCCTAAAGCCGCTGCATAATTCAAAAACGATCTCATCATCTTTCCCGTATCTATCTGCGATTCAAAAGGACTGTATATCAGTGAAGATATTTCTTCCGGATTAAATCCGAATTCTGAAATTTTTTCATTCTGTAAAAAGTAAACATCTTCGCCGAATATGCTCATCAGCTTTTTATTTACAAACTCAAGCTTGTTTACTTTGTCCGAATGTTTTTCATCAATGAGTTCATACCCGCCGTAATTCAGCAGACCGATATTATCGTCTCCGAGTCTGCTCCTGAGTAGCTCAATACCTTCGCGCCTGTTTGAAATAAGTTCAATGGTTCTGTCAACGCCGATCTTCTCAAAATCGAAAAGTATTTCCGTAAAACTTCCGAAGCATGCAAAGCCGGCATTCTTAGTGCTCGCCCCTTCGGGGAAAATCCCTTTCTCTATTATGAGCACACTTCTTTCCGGAAAATTTTCCTTTATCTCACAGGCAACTGACAGTCCCAGTATTCCGCTGCCGATAATTATGTGATCGTAATTTGTAAATGAATTTATTTCCCAGAATGAAAGCAATGTTATAAAATATTAAATTCCAAAATGATAACTTCTATATTTATAACACGATCTGTATTCAAAATTTAACTACAAATTAATTTATTAACTATTAACTATTAACTAATTTTTATACATACATTTTTCGGGTCGGTAAAAAACCTTAACGCTTCCAGACCGCCTTCTCTTCCGACTCCGGAATTTTTCATGCCGCCGAAAGGAGTCCGCAGATCCCGCACCATCCAGCAGTTCACCCAGACTATTCCCGAATGTATATTCGCCGATACCCTGTGCGCCTTTGAAAGATCATTCGTCCAGATCACGGAAGCAAGTCCGTACTCAGTTGAGTTTGCCATTTGCAGAACTTCCTCTTCATTTTCGAATGGCATTATCGTAACTACGGGTCCGAATATTTCTTCCTGATTTGCCCGGCAGTTATGGTCAAGCCCTTCTATCACGGTCGGTTCAATAAACCATCCCCTTTTGCATCTGCCTTTTAATTCAACCGGATTTCCTCCGCATAAAATCTTCCCGCCGTCCTTTACCGCAAGGTCTATGTAGTAAAGTATTTTTTCAAAATGCTGTTTCGAAACAATCGCGCCTATGTCAGTATCGGCATTCAGCGGATCTCCCGTTTTCAGTGCTTTGACCTTATTTACAAAATCCGTTTTGAATTTTTCATAAATTTCCTTTTCAACAAATATCCTCGAACCGCACAGACAGATCTCGCCCTGATTTGTAAACGAGGACCGGACCGTCGTCTCAAGCATTTCATCATACTTGCAGTCTTTAAATATTATAACGGGATTCTTCCCCCCGAGCTCGAGTGAAAGTTTTTTCAGCATCGGACCGGCAATGGATGCAATGTCTTTTCCTGTCTTCGTCCCGCCTGTGAATGTTATCGCCTTTATCTTCGGATGCGATACTATCGCCGAGCCGGCTTTGTGACCGTAGCCGTGAATGATATTCAGCACGCCGTTCGGCAGTCCCGCTTCAATGCAGATCTCTGAAAGCATATAAGCTGTCAGCGGAGTTACTTCAGACGGCTTTGCGATCACGCAGTTACCCGCTGCCAGCGCCGGAGCTATTTTCCATGTGAATAAATACAGCGGCAGATTCCAGGGCGATATTGCTCCTGCAATTCCGACCGGCTGACGCAGAGTATAATTCAGAATTTCCGTTCCCGTGTGATGTGACTCGCTGGAAAATTGTGTGACTGCCGATGCGAAGAATTCAAAATTCTTTACCGCTCTCGGTATATCAACGATTCTCGCAAGATGAACGGGCTTGCCGTTGTCCTTGCTTTCAGCTAATGCAAACTTCTCAAGATTTTTATTTATCAGTCCCGCGATCTTCAAAAGATATTCCGCGCGCTTCTCTGCGGACAATGAAGACCAGAGCGGAAAAGCTTTTTCAGCTGACTTTACCGCAAGTTCCACGTCCTCTTTATCCGAATCCGGAAGCATAGTAAATACTTCGCCTGTAGACGGATCATAACTGTTGATATAGCTATTTGAAAAAGGCGTCATCAGTATCCCGTCAATATAATTCTTCAGCTTTTCCATTTTAAGATTTATGGTTTTTCATCAGACTGATTCAAGCAATGTCCTGAATGCAACAAATTTATCCCCGAACTTACCCGCATGCTCCGCCTGTAATGCCGGCGCATATTTCTTCTGATAAGTATCATAGTCATCCATCGAATTGAGAAAATATTGTATCGAATAAGTCTTCTCTTCCGGATCATCGGATAAAATTTTAAAAAATTTATACTCACTAAAAAGCCCCGTCGCAATCACGTCCGGTATATGCTTCTCCTTCATCCATTCCAGCCACTCTGTATGAACAGACTCATCGACACTTACTGTAACATTATATAAGATCATTTTTTTTAATTAAGAATTTAGAATTAAGAATTAGGAATTATCCCAAACTTGTCATTCCCGCATACTCTCTGCGGGAATCCATTCATCAACAATCTTTTCTAGAAATTCTAAACTTGTAACTTAAAACTCATAATTCGTAACTTAAAACTCGTAACTAAATATCACAACTCCTAATTTGAAAACTTGAAATTCCTAATTCCTAATCCCTAATTCCTAATCCCTAATTCCTAATTCATAATTCCTAATTCATAATTCCTAATTGATTATTCCTAATCCCTAATCCCTAATTCCTAATTCCAAATTCCTAATTCCTAATTGATTATAAGCATAACGTTCTTCCGCCATCAACAGGCAAATTAACCCCATTAATAAACTCCGCATAAGGCGACGCAAGAAACGTAACTGCATACGCAAGATCAGCAGGCGAAGCAAATTTCCCTGCGGGAATTTCTTTCAGCATTTCCTTCGTAACTTCTTCAACAGATATTTCTAAAGCTTCGGATTTATTTTTAATAATAGAATCAAGTCTCGCGGTCTTTGTCGCGCCGGGTAATACATTGTTCACCGTAATTCCAAACGGACCGAGTTCGCCCGCAAGCGTCTTCGCCCAGCTTGCCACTGCGCCGCGGATAGTGTTTGATACACCGAGATTTTTCAGCGGCTGCTTTACTGATGTGGAAATTATATTAATGATCCTGCCGTAACCTTCCTGCTTCATTCCGTCTGCAAGAGACTGCACAAGTATCTGATTACATATCAGATGATTTGAAAAAGCCTGTATGTATTCCGAAGTCTCAGCCGCAAGCGCTTCGCCGCCCTTCGGTCCGCCTGTATTGTTTACTAAAATATGAACCGGAGTGGATTCGGAAATGAAATCATACATCTTCATTTTTAAAGATACGGGATCGGTAAAGTCAGCGACTATGATGTTATGGTTCTGTTCTTTTTCCGCGGGCAGTTCGCGCAGAACTTCCCTCAGCGACTCTTCATTTCTTGCGATTAAAATTACACTGGCTCCCGAAGCGGCGAGCTGTATTGCAATTGCTTTTCCTATGCCCTGCGTGCTTCCGCATACGACAGCTTTTTTATTTTTAAGATCTATATTCAATGTTCAATGTTAAATGTTAAATGCTAAATGTTAATTGTTAATTGTTAATTGTTAATTGTTAATTGTTAATTGTTTAAGGTTGCTGTGTAATAAAACCCGAGATTCTTTTTCAGTTCTTCCGGAAGAGCGGGAAGTTCAGATCTCGGTATGAGATATGTCGGCAGGTCAAAGAGATCCTTGAATACCTTATGCTTCTCCGCAGTCTTTAGTAAATACTCATGTCCCGAAGAGCCGCCTGTGCCTACCTTTGCGCCGATGATCCTGTGAACCATGAGAGCGTGCTTGTATCTCCACGTTGTAAAATTTTCATCAATGTCGACAAGATAGGTAAGGAATCTGTAAGGCAGATGAAGTATTGGTTCGTCGCGGTACAGATTTATAAAAAGCGCAGCGAGCATTGACCTGTGCGAAAGTCTTCTTTGTCCTTCGGTTATGAGGGCTTCATATTTTTTCTCGTCCAGCAGCGCTTCGAAATTTTCTACAGTCGATGCAAACATTGCAAGCTGCTTCTCTCTTTTCTCATCGGTCAGACTCGGGTTGTTTACAATAATGCTTTTCTCGTTTTCAAGCATTACGCCGACTGCGCCTTCATAATATTTCCAGAAATCAAAATGATCAGTATTAAGGAATGGAATTCTCGAAAGCCATTTGTCGATAGATTCATAAATCGAAACTTCATTCTGCGATTCAAGCAGCATTTTCTGATGTTCATCCGAAACGAGAGTATAATAATTCATATTATTCAGCTTTACTCTGTTGTCAAAGTTCAGTCCGAGTTTATTCTCTATAAGCCGGAACTGTATGCTCTGAAATCCCGATGCCGGAATGAGATAATCCCTGAACTCCAGAAAATCCAGCGGCGTCATGGTCTCGATCACACCAAGCTGATCTATCAAAAGTTTCTGAATGACAGTGATCCTTCTGAGACGCGCAACTGCAACGCCGATATTTCTTTCATCAACATTATCTTTAAGGAACATTTCCGAAACGGATCCAAGCTCATGCAGAATCTGTTTGAACCAGAGTTCATACGCCTGATGAACAATAATGAACAGCATCTCATCATGCGCGGGATCCCCGTATTCATCGCTTTTCGGTTTCTGACTTGTCAGCAGCGAATCAAGTTTCAGATAATCCGCATAATACACGGGCGGAAAGGGCTTCTTCATAAATACCGGTTTAAAGTTTTTTCAAAATAGAATTAATGAATGATTATTAAAAGTAAGTTTTAATGCCGGGGGGAGAGTTAGGGAAGTTGCGGGTTGTAGATGTGCAGGAATGTTGGAATCTTTTTGTGATTGAGAGATCTATTATAAAATGTTATTTATCTAATGTGATTTCTCTCCCACTCTCAAAATCCTCAACACTAAAATCCTCTCCGCACAGATCACAATGAAAATAAACAACTGTCCTGTTCTGATAACTTTCATCATTCTGCACGACTATTTCTTCCCAGTAGTCTTCATTGCAGTCGCATTTTTTGTGTTTGATCATGTTGAGGTTAAGTTTATCCTTTAACTTAAGAACCAAGTCTGCTTTTATTGTGAAGGAATTACCGACTCAATAAAATATTCTAAAACAAATATTTGCCTTATCCTTTGCAGTGAATGATTTCTCAGAAACGATTTCCAAATTCATTTTATGAAACATAAATTCCTGGAGTTGATTCTGTTCAAGTATTGAGAAGTATTGGATTTCATTCTTATCATTTTTAAGATAATATATTTTACTGGAATCAATTTCTCCTTTATAAATTTTTTTACCGGCAATATCAGAGTAAAGCAGATGATGTATGAAATACCAGAATTTATATTTCAAATATTCACTGCCGAATTCAGTATCACTAATTATAATTTTATCTTTTGAAACTGTGTATTGATGAAACGATGAAACTCCTTTTAGAAAAGTATCAAGTACAACATCAGCTAAAAGTAATGGGAAAATAGAATCAACAATCATTAGATTCATCTGCATTACTTTACTGGAAATTTTTTGAAAGAGTAATTGAGTTTTATTACTGAATTTAGATAGGTCATTTATAGAATATCCATCGTTGATATGATAAATGAAATTATACTCGGCGAATGTTATTCTCTTAAGATGAATATAGTTTGGAGTATATTTATTGGTTGGCTTTGGTGAAATAAACTGTGTGTCGATACTCATTTTGTAAAATTTTTAATTACGATATTTCTCGAGGTTATTAATTTTAGTCTAGCTTAGTTTGCAATTTATTTCTACTAATTTGATTTGATCGCATTTACATTATTCGACCTCAACATAATTTTCGATTATGTTCCT
>Ga0138256_10002202_pt1 | contig 21032 bp, 19 predicted proteins | sample KNB2016incub_MG_FD_105486 | JGI IMG/M metagenome (GOLD analysis project Ga0138256, IMG submission 105486) | Active sludge microbial communities from wastewater in Klosterneuburg, Austria - KNB2014incub_MG | ecosystem: Engineered > WWTP > Activated sludge > Unclassified | place: Austria... | reverse complement strand
TTTTCGGGGTCCCGACGCCTGTCCTGAGCCTGTCGAAGGGAAGCAATCTCCCGGTATGGGGAGACTGCTTCGGCAAAACCAAGAGCGCCTCGCAGCGACATGTTCCGAGGCTGAGTAGTTACTCAGCCTGCCTGTATTTTATGCGCGGCGGACTCAAGTCCGCGTTCCGTTTTTCGCTCCCGCCCTCTCCAACGCGGCGACCAGTTCCTCCACACGGATCGGCTTCGAGATGTAATCTGCCATGCCAGCGGCAAGACACATCTCGCGATCGCCCTCGAGCGCGTTCGCCGTCAAGCCGATGATGCGCGGATGGTTGTGCGACCAATTCGTCACGATCTGACGCGTCGCCTCCAAGCCGTCCATTTCGGGCATCTGCACATCCATCAGGATCACGTCATATTTCTGGCGCGCCACCGACTCCACTGCTTCCAACCCGTTCGATGCCACGTCGGCGCGATAACCCATGTGCTCGAGCAGGCGCAACGCAAGCTTTTGGTTCACGGCGTTGTCTTCCGCCAGTAGGATCTTCAACGGGTTGCGCGAGGCAAAATCAAAGTCGAGTTTGAAGCGCCCGGTGATTGTCTTTTGCTGGCGCGGGTTGGCATCCACAAAAAGACCGGCGAGCGTATCGAACAACTGGGATTGTTTGATCGGCTTCGTCAGGTATGCCGCGAATAGACCTTCATCCGTTCCCGCTTCACGCCGACCGAGCGAGCTGAACAACACCATGTGAATTTTCGCGTCGAGGAGGCGGATGCGCTTCGCCAGTTCCAGTCCATCCACCTCTGGCATGCGCATGTCCAGGATGATGAGATCGAAGACGGCGCCTTCCTGGAGCCATTGCAAGGCTTCGGTTGCCGACCCGGTTTCACGCGAGGTCAGGCCCCACTTGGAAATTTGCGCGCGCAGGATCTTTCGGTTGGTTTCGTTATCGTCTACAACCAGCGCCCGTTTGCCCTGTAATTCAGGTTGCGCGCCGTTATATTCGCGCCCGCCATCTTTGGGAATTTCTGCAACTTCCGCGCGAATAGTAAATATGAACGTGGAACCTTTGCCTGTGCCTTCGCTTTCCACCCACATCCTGCCGCCCATCATCTCGGCAAGGCGTTTGCTGATCGCAAGACCCAGCCCCGTGCCGCCGTATTTTCGCGTGGTGGATGAATCGGCTTGCGAGAACGATTGAAAGAGGCGGCTCATGCCGTCTTTGGAAAGCCCGATGCCGGTATCGCGGACGGTGAAGTGTAGAGTTTCAAGCGCTACAGTTTCACGATCCATGTTCGCTGGATGCCTGAAACTTGAAACTTGACCATGTGACACTGTTAACACCACTTCCCCCTTCTCCGTAAACTTCACCGCATTGCTCAACAAGTTCAGCAATATTTGTCGCAGGCGCGTCTCATCGCCAAGGATCGCGGGCGGCACGTTGTCGTCCATGAGATAGGCAATGTCGAGTCCCTTTTCTACGGCGCGGACGGAAACCAGATCCAACGCGGATTCGACACACTCGCGCAGGTCGAACGGGCGGCTTTCAATATCCATGCGCCCGGCTTCGATCTTGCTAAAGTCGAGGATGTCGTTGATGATGGCGAGGAGTGAGTCGCCCGAATTGCGGATCGTTTCGGCATAATCTTTTTGTTCATGGTTGAGTTGGGTGTCGAGCAACAAACCGCTCATGCCAATCACCGCGTTCATCGGCGTGCGGATCTCATGACTCATCGTGGCAAGGAATGAACTCTTTGCCTCATTGGCTTGCTCGGCGGCGGCGCGCGCTTCCTGCGCTTCATCGAACAGGCGGGCATTCTCGATGGCAACGCCCATGTTGGATGCCAGCGTGGAAAGCAAACGCACATTATCTTCGGTGAATGCGTTGGGGCGATAACTTTGCACATCCACCACGCCAAACACGTTGTCGCCGACGAGGATCGGAACGCCCATGTACGATTCAGGATCTCGTTCGCCCGCAGGCGCGGTGATATATGCCGCCGCGCCCTGTTCATCCATTTCGCGCGCAGAGTTAAGCAATAACGATTGGCGCGACAGGATGATGCGCGACGTAAGCCCTTCGCCCATTTCCCATGGAGGTTCATTCTCGAAATACTGTCCGTCGCAGTAACTGTATGCGAGGCTGACGACGCGCGTGCTTGAATCGTAGAACAGAATATCCACCACTTCGGCTTTGAAGATGCCGCGCACTTTTTCACCGACGATGTGTGTCACGTTCTTTACATCAAGGCTCTGTCCCATCGCATCGCCGACGCTGTTGAGGATGGCAAGTTCGGCGGCGCGTTGCTCGGTCTCTTTGAGCAGGCTTTGCGTTTCGTTGAATAAACGTACATTTTCAATGGCGATCACCGCCTGAGAGGCAAACGTTTTAACGAGGGAGATTTCGTCGTCGCTAAACGGGCGGACTTCGTCCCTGCCGATGACGATCGCGCCGATGCCCTTGTCATCCTTCAAGAGAGGCACCCACAAGGTACTGCCAAGCCCCCACCGGGCGGCATCCTCCCGGTTTTTGGGCGTCACACGCGGGTCGTTCCTCAAATCCTCCACGTGAAGTTCCGTTCGACTGTTGATGATGTGCGAAAGCGTGCTGGGCTGTTCATGACCTTCCAATTTGATGGGGAAGCCATCGAGAATTTCCTGCGCGGAGATAGGCTCGATGTGGTTGTGCCCTGCCGCAAAATGAATCCATCCATCAACCACGCGGACGATGTAACCGGCATTCCCGCGGCACAAATCCACAGCGCGCTCGATGATGGCATCGAAGACCGGCTGAACATCCATGGGCGACCCGGCGATCACTCCCAGCACCTCGCTGGTGGCGGTCTGGCGATTCAAGTTTTCAGAGATTCGCAAGTTTCGGTCTTGCAGTTCATTGAATAAACGCACGTTCTCGATGGCGATCACAGCCTGCGAAGCAAAGGTTTGCAGGAGTGAGATCTGTTTGTGTGTGAAAGGCGCCGGTTCGTGTTTTCCAACGCCAATGCTCCCAATTGCCTCCCCCTCACGGATGAGAGGCACCATGACCACGCATTGCATGTTAAGCGACTTGGTGTAGCGGCGCGTCACTTCGGGCAGGTCGGGGTGATTCTGCATATCGGGCAGGTGTACAACGGCGCGATCCAGAATGGCGCGCGACGACAGCCGATCCCTGATGAGCGGCGCGGGGTACGAGCGCTTTGCCTCTTCCACCGCTTCCGGCGGGAAGTTGAATTGCGCCGCCTCATAGACGAGTCTTCCATCGGTCTGATACAGGTTCCCGAAATCACCACCCAGTAGATTCACCGCATTTTCCGTGATGGCATCGAGCACAGGTTGGATATTGGTTGGGGAACTCGCCATCACATGCAGAATCTCACTGGTAGCGGTCTGCTGTTCAAGGTTTTCGGTAATCTCGCGGTTGCGCTGTTCGAGTTCGTTGAACAAACGCACATTCTCGATGGCGATCACCGCCTGCGAGGCAAAGGTCTTCAGGAGAGTGATTTGTTTTTCCGTGAAGGGTGTGGCATCACGCTTCCCCACGCCGATACATCCAATCGCCTCGCCTTCGCGCAGCATCGGCACAAACAGCACGCTATTGAGAATTTTTGATTCCACATAGCGGCGCGTGATGATCGGCAGATCAGGCAGGTTGACCAGGTCCGGTATATGAAGGACTGAACGGCTTAGGATAGCGCGGGAGGACAGGCTGATGTTCCAATCCAAAGGGGCAGGATATGATTGCCCGGAGACCTCCTGCGTGGTCTCGAGCATTTCGGCGGAGACATCGCTGATTGCCACCTCATAAACCGTTTGCCCATCGGCGCGATACACCGCCGACAATGTCGAATCGCAAAGCCAGCGCGCGTTTTCCGCGATCACTTCCATGATGGGTTGAATATCCGTCGGCGATTCGGCGATGACGCGCAAAATCTCGCTGGTGGCTGTCTGTTGTTCGAGATTCTCGACGATCTCGCGGTTGCTTTGCTGAACGTCGTCGAACAAACGCGCGTTTTGCAAAGCCACACCGATGTTCGCCGCAATAGTGCCTAGCAGGCGCTGGTCGCTTTCAGAGAAGCGACCCTCTTCCGTGGTACTCTGCACGCTGACCACGCCCACGCTTCGCTCGCCAAGGAAAATTGGCACGCCCAAATAAGAAAGTGACCGCTTCCCGATCACTCTTCCGCCCAGTTCTCTCGCCTGGCGGTCCATCTCTTCGTTGATGAGAATCGGCTTCCCCGTCTGAATGATGCGGCTTGTGATCCCATCCCCATAGTTCAGCGCGCGGAGGTCTTCCCCAAACGTGTAGGGGAAGGTGACCATTTGACTCTTTTCGTCCAGCAATGCCACATAGGCGATATCCGCGCGAAACGTGGTGCGGATCTGCTCGCCCGTAAGTTCGATCAACGCCTCGAGGTTAAGTTCGCCTGCCAGCGCATTGCTCACCGTGTTGACGGTGGCAAGCTCGGCGGCGCGTTGCCCGGTCTCTTTGAGCAGGCGTTGAGTCTCATCGAAGAGACGCGCATTTTCCAACGCGACGCTCATGCTGTTCGCGAGAGTCGTCAATAAACGCGCATCGACATCGGTAAAACGATTTTCAATGAACGCGTCGTGCAGGGTGAGCGCGCCGACAACATTTTTCCCGGAGATGATGGGCACGCCGAGGAAAGATTTTCTTAGCGCCACGCCTTCGGGCATCACGGGACCTTGAGCCGAAATTTCGCGCGGGGTGCGGAGCAGAAGCGGTTTTTGCGATTCGATCAATTTGGAATGAAGACCCGTTCCCAAGGGGAGCGGCTCTTCGGGGATCAACCCATCTTTTGCAGACCACCAGTAGGGAAAGGAAATCATACGCGTGGCAGGATCGTAGAGCGAGATCTCCACATCGGCGCCGCTAAAGATCGTCCGGATCTCATCCCCGATCAAGTGGATGATCGCATCAATATCCAGTTCGGACGCCAGCCCATTTTGCACAGAATTGATAATGGCAAGTTCGGCATTGCGCGATTCGGTCTCCCTGAGCAGACGCTGGATCTCATCGAAGAGACGCGCGCTTTCGAGGGCAACGCTCATCGAGTTGGCGAGTGTTTGGAGGAGGCGCACATCCGATTCGGCGAAGGCATTTTCGCGCTCGAGGTTTTGTAGCGAGATAACGCCTTTGGCTTCATCGCCTACAACCAACGGCACAAAAAGCAGAGACCCTTTGCTATACGTTGTAGTTGAGGCGGCTTCAGGATTGTATAGGATGGGATCATCAAAACTATAAATACCGTATTTGGGCGCCTCTTCTTTCACGTTTTTATTGATCAGGAGCGATTGCTTCGTCTCAATGTATTCAATGAATCGCTTATCCTTCATGTTGGCGAGGTCAAAGTTGTAAATCTCGTCTCCCCCATAAGGAACAGCCATGCGATTAGCTTTACGATCAAGGGCAAAGATCACAACGCTTGGCACGCCAAATATCTCGCGAATCTTATCGCCAACAACATTGTAGATACCTTGCATATCCAGTTTTGCCGCCAACGCAGTTTGGACGCTGTTGATAATGGCGAGTTCAGCGTTGCGTTGTTCGGTCTCTTTGAAAAGACGTTTGGTCTCATCAAAGAGGCGCGCGTTTTGAATGGCAATGCCCATGTTGGATGCGATGGTTTCGAGCATGCCAATTGAAAAATCAGTGAATGCGTTTTCTTTTTCGTAATCGGGGATGGTGATGCCGCCAATTACCTCTTTGCCCGCCAGTAGTGGAAGCATGACAAAGGATTTTGGAGTATCTTCCTCATCACGCACGATGGCAAACTTTCTCCAGCTTTTTTCCGCATCGGTATTTACCACCCATGTTTTGAGTCCTGTTCTTGCTGAAGCTCTCATCGCAAGTTTGTATCTTTCTGCTCTCTCCTGCCAGTTTTCCTCAAATTCGACTCGCTTGCCATGGCGATATATATATGGCGAGATCATCAAACCCGTTTTTTCGTCAACCACCGCTATACGCAGATCCCCAACATTGAACGCTTCTCGCAATTTATCGCCAACCAAGTCCATAATGGCTTGAAAATCCAACTCGGAAGCAAGCCCCTGCTGGATGGAGTTGATGATCTGCAATTCCGCTTCACGCTGTGCGAGTTGCTGTTCGATGGTTTGTGAACTACGCGAAACTTTGGTTGATTTTTTCGTTGAATTGACATTTGATGCCTTGGTGTGACGCGTCAATACTCCCCGCTTCGTAACCTTTTCGCCCTTGGGTTTACCCGTCTTGCCTGCCGATTTTGGCTTTCCTGCCATACCCATCTCTCCTCAGTTGGGTGACAACGCATCTATGATACAGCCCGTGAAAATACAAGTCAATGGAGAATTTCGTTACATCATCGCTTTTATATTTCGAATCGGCGTGGACGGGACCAGATCGCACCCGGGCCAGACGGCGTCCACGCCCGCTTCTCTCGCCCTTCGAGTTGACTCAACCACGTCAGCCTCATCGCCCTTCCACAACGTTGCGACAGGATCAAGATTCCCGAACAGCAATGTATCCTTCAATGCCTCACGCGACGCGGCGAGGTCGTTCAACTGATCCACCGAAATCGCATCCGCGCCTGACTGTGCCAACGCGCTCATTGACTTATTCGTATTCCCACACACCGACAACACGCGCGGACTCGGAAGACTCGCGTGCAACTCCTTCAACGCGGGCAGGACAAATTGCTCGAACTTCGCAGGTCCAATGAAGCCCGGTGACCCGCCCATCTCATGGATAGTGATGAAGTCTGCGCCTGAGTCGCGGTAAGTGTTGCCGATTTTTGAGAGGAAAGAGGAAAGATGAAAGAGGGCATCGAGTACAACCTGCGGCTCTTTCTTCATCTCGATAAACAAATTCTTCAGGTTACATAAATACAGCAACAACGTGTACGGACCAGGTATCGTCCCCGAAATCACAACTTCATTTCCAATATTCCTCTTTACCAACCCAATCGCCTCACACACAATCTCCAGCCTCCCAGTCTCCAGTCTCCAGTCCCTAATTCTCCAATTCTCCAATTCTCCAATCTCTCTTACATTCTCCACCACCGCTCTCCTCACCTGTGGAAACCCCTCTCCCTCATAATTCAACTCCGCGCCAAGCATCCCAGCGGGCAGGCACAAATCCAATGGCAACGCCGCGGATGGCATCCCTGTCAACTTGAACGTACTCGCCGCGGCGCGCGCCATCTTCTGCGCATCGTGATGGACTTCATGCAATATCAATCCCTCGCTTTGTAATCCTTCACTCGTGATATGAATCAACCCGCTGAACGCGGGAGGCGAAGCAAGTTTATTTCCGTTAAGCAGTGAAAGAATATCTGCACGTAAATGAGTCATGGAATGTGTCCAAAAAGACGAAATCGAATCTCTTTGCCCAGCGGATACAACGGAAGCAAATCCACACGATAGCCTTTGCCCGCGTATTCCTGCATCAAGGCTCGCGCTTGTTCCAACACGGTACGATCCCAACTTAAAGGAAGAGCCGTCAGTTTTTCAATCGCGGGGTGCATCTTAGCATTTGTCTTTTGATGATACAACCTGAACTGCAACTGCCACGCCTCCAACTCGCCATACACCGACAGCGCGGTGACGAGTCCCTGTTGCAGATGTTTCACCTCATGGATCAACAACGTCAACAGGCGCGGGTCGGCAGGATTCGTTTGCAGTGAATAATGAACGTTGTTTAAATGAATGGTTCTCAGTGGCGTCCAAAACGCGCCGACGTTTTTTCGCGCCTTCCAAAAGCCTATATATGTCTTATGCTCCCGCAAATACGACGCGGCGATTTGCCCCTCCTCCCCAAATCCTTCGAGCGAAAGCAAAAAATTCTGGCTCCATGCCGCGCGCGTCATTTTTGATAGCACCTGAGAGTCGCTCCGATTACAATTGTCATCTCGTACATCCACTCCCTGCTTAGCCACAGAGTTCTCTGAGAAAAACTCTGATTCTCTGTGCGCTCTGTGGCAAAGAAGTTTTCACATCCAGTATAAATCATCTGAGGCGAATATGCGACCAGTGGCAATTCTAGGAATCGGACAAACACAAATCGGCGAGCATTGGGACAAATCTCTGCGCGAGATCGGCGGGGAAGCCGCGTTCGCCGCCATGCACGATGCAGGCGTCGAAACAGTGGACGCGCTCTTCGTCGGCAACATGCTCTCCTCCACCATCAGCGGGCAGAATCAACTCGGCGCGTTTTTTTCGGATTGGATCGGGCTGTGGAAACAGGAAGCGGTGAAAGTGGAAGCCGCTTGCGCTTCGGGCGCGGCGGCGCTTCGGGCGGGACTGATGGCTGTTTCGGCTGGCGAGCTGGACTCTGCCCTCGTCGTCGGCGTCGAAAAGATGACCGACAAAGCGGGGCACGACGTCACCTCCGCGCTCGCCACCGCCGCCGACGCAGACTACGAATTGGAACAAGGCATTTCCTTCGTCGGCTTGAACGCGCTCATCATGCGGCGTTACATGCACGAGTTTGGTTGGAAGCATGAAGACTTCGCACCGTTCTCGATCAACGCGCACGCGAACGCCATGCACAATCCGTTTGCAAGATTGCATGAAAAAATCAGCGTGGAAAAATTCGAGAAGTCATCCATGGTCGCCACGCCGATCAATTTATTAGACGCATCCCCCATCGGCGACGGCGCGGCGGCAGTGGTGATCGTCCCTGCGGAGAAGGTCGTGTCGTTGAATGGGAAGCCGAAGATAACGATTATCGGTTCCGCCTCCGCAACGGATACGATCGCCGTCCATTCGCGCAAGGACCCGTTGTTTTTGTCCGCCGCGTATGAATCATCCAAGCGCGCGTATGAAATGGCAAACGTGTCACCCGATGATATTGACGTGTTCGAACTGCACGACGCGTTTTCGATCATGGCGGCGCTGTCGCTCGAGGCGTGCGGGTTCGCGGAAAAAGGTCAAGGCGTGCGACTCGGCTTGGATGGGCGAATCAGCCCGAAGGGAGAAAGACCCGTCTGCACCCGCGGGGGACTCAAGGCGCGCGGGCATCCAGTCGGCGCGACGGGAATTTATCAAATCGCCGAAGTTGTCCAGCAATTGCGCGGCGAGTGCGGTGCGACACAAGTAGACGGCGCGCGAATCGGCATGGCGCAAAATATCGGCGGCTCGGGCGCGACGGTACTCACGCACATTTTGAGATCCGATTGACGCCCACAGGTTGGAGCGCGGTTGGAAGAGCCGCCAGATATGGTTTGGACGCGTTACAAACGCATTTTTATTTTTGACATTACTTCCAGGCAGACGTATACTGCATGGAAAGAAGGAGTAAGAATGTCAGATAAGAGAAAAATCGACCGCCGCGATTTTACCTACTACATGCAAGTCAAAGACGAATCCACAAAGCAGACCATCGGCTATCTTTCGGATATCAGTTCGGGCGGGTTCAAACTTGATTCGCCGAAGAATATTCCACCGGGGAAAGATTTTCACATGCTGATCGAACTGACGCCCGACATCTCTGAGAAGGAGACGATGGCGTTCATCGCTCGCAGTAAGTGGGCGCGTCCCGATTTTGTGGACCCGAACACGTTCAACGTGGGGTTTGAACTGGTCAACATCTCGTCGAGCGATATGCTGGTCTTCCAGCGCATGTTTGAAAAATACGGCGCCGAAAAAGCGGCGCGAAAAAAGAGCTCAAACGATTATTTGTGGCGGTGACCTGCTCCATTTACCAGTAAAACGGGCGATGTATAGTCGCCCGTTTTTTTAATTCTCTGGGAAGTCTGTCCCACCCGCGCGCCGAATCGTTGTAACTCTTAGCGCGCCTGTTTTTTTCACCAGACTGCCTTGCTTGTTGTAAAATTGGCGCATGAAATTCCGACTCATCCGCTCCATCATCCGTTTCATCATGAACCTGATCGCCGACATCGAAGTGCGCGGGCTGGAAAAAATGCCGCCCGGTAACTTGATCGGCGCGTCGAACCACCTCGGCAGGCTGGATACCGCCGCCATGCTTTGCGTGGTGGACCGCGAGGATATCATCATGCCGGTGGCCGAGAAATACAAGAACCACTGGTTGTTCGGTCTCATCGGGCGCGCCGCAGACGCCATCTGGCTCAACCGTTTCGAAGCCGATTTTTCCGCGTTACGCGAGATCCTGGCGCGTATGGAAAAGGGCGGCTTGCTCGTCATTGCGCCGGAGGGAACGCGCTCAAAGACCGAAGCGTTGCAGGAGGCAAAACTGGGCGTGGCGTTCCTCGCCAGCAAGAGCGGATTCCCCGTCCTACCGGTTGCCGCGACGGGGACAGAAGACCGCGTCGTTCTGGAAAATTTGAAGCGTTTCCGCCGCACGAAGATCGTCGTCAGTGTTGGCGACCCGATCCGCGTCGAGATCCCAAAAGGGAAGGGACGCGAGCATGCCCTGCGTGAAGCCACCGATGAGATCATGTGCCAGATCGGCGCGATGCTCCCGGAGTCGTATCGCGGCTTTTATGCGAACCATCCGCGTTTGCTTGAGCTTGTGAATCAACATGATACTGCGCCTGCTTAGATCGCTCATTCGCCTGGTACTCAATATGATCTGCCGCTTTGACATTCGCGGCAGGGAAAACGTGCCGCTCACCGGCGGGATGATCCTGGCGGCGAATCACATCGGCTTCCTCGACCTGATATTGGTCTACTTCGTCATCGACCGCACGGACTTGTTCATCCCTGTGGCGGAAAAATGGGGAAAGGTCGCATGGATTCGCGCTCTTGCCGGACCATTGAACATGATCTTCGTTGACCGCTTCAACCCGGACCTGAAAGCGATTCGCAAAATGATCGCCCTCATGGAGCAAGGCAAATGCCTGATCATCGCCCCCGAAGGGACGCGTTCACCCACCGGCGCGTTGATCGAGGGTAAGCCGGGCGTTGCCTATCTGGCGGCGCGCTCGGGATTCCCGGTGGTGCCTGTGGGAATCACAGGGACGGAGGATAAATTTGTGGTGAGCAACCTCAAACACTTGCGAAAATCGAACATCACGCTGACCGGCGGCAAGCCGTTTGTCATTTCTCGACTCCCCAACAAAGACCGCGATTCCGCGCTACAAAACGCCACCGATGAGATCATGTGCCAGATTGCCGCGCTCCTGCCCAAATCGTATCGCGGCGCGTATACGGAACATCCGCGCATGAGGGAAATCCTTCGCGCTTCAAAGTAGACGGATAAATTTATGAATGAGCATGATATGACGTTGGGGAAGCGCAAAGTGAACTTTGCGGTACGAGTCATCCTTGCATCTTCGCGCGTTCCGCATCCCATAGTTTTGTAAAGCGTTCAAAGACATCGGAGATGATTTCCAGTTCTTCGGCTGAATAACTTGAGATCAAATCGTCTTGCGCCTTTCTGGCGGATTCAAACCATGCCGCCATTTTTTCTGCGCTCGATTTTTGCGGGGAGATTAGGAACCCGCGTCGGTCGTCGGGATTTGGTCGGCGCTCGATCATGCCCGCTTTTTCGAGGCGATCCAACATGGCGGTCGTCGCGCCTGAGGTGAGACCCGTGTACCGCGCAATCTCGGAGGGGGTGGCAATGCCTTTGGCGAATAACAGCCTGAGGCAATCGGTATCGGTGACGTTCAGCCCAGCCGATTCGCTGGCGGCGATTCGGAAAAGGGTTAATTGCACGCCGTAATCGCGCACGGCGGCGAGGGCTCGTTTCTTTAATTCTGTTTTTGTGGCGTTGGTCATAGTGACACCCTTGACATTATCTTTATTGTAAAGTATCTTTATTATATAACTAAATTTGGATAGTGTAAAGAAGGAGATTCTTATGAGCCCAAAGAAAGTTGTAAAAAAGCCTAGCAAAGTAAATAGCGGGTTATCGGCTGAAGAGATAGCGGCGATGAAGGAAACGCTCAAAGAGCGGAAACAAGCCGCAAACAAGGAAGAGGCGGAAAAAGCCGTCTTGGAGGCGATTGCAAAGATGAAGGAACCAGATCGCGCGCTGGCAAAACGAATCCATGAGATTGTTAAAACTAGCGCGCCTAGCCTCTCGCCGAAAACCTGGTATGGGATGCCTGCGTATGCCGACGCAGACGGCAAGGTGATTTGCTTTTTTCAAGCGGCGAGTAAATTCAATGTACGGTATGCGACATTCGGCTTTCAGCCTGACGCTACTCTCGATGATGGCAATATGTGGGCGGCTAGTTTTGCTCTCGTCAAATTGACTTCCGCCGAGGAGGCGAAGATCACCGCGCTGGTGAAAAAGGCGGTACGCTAAACAGGTATGATGAGCATCCGTTTTGAAACCACGCCGCTTAAAATCGGCAAGTGGTCTGCTTCGTAAGAGCGCCTTACAATGCCAAAAATAGCCACAAAAGTGTAGGGACTTTTGTGGCTATTTTTTCTTGACAGGTATAGAATTTATGTTCTATAATCGGACAGTTCTTGTCTGGAATTAAAGCAACATCTCTTGTGAAATCAAAATACATCAAACAACTATAACTATTCGCTAGCCACCGTCTCGAAGTTTTTTATTCAAGCAGGCTTTTTCGAGAGAACCTTCGGGCGTTTCACATAAGATGAACTATTCCTCCATTGGAGAAATGATGGCAAATAAACTTTCAATTTCAAAACTTCGCAAAACATTTAAGCATGTGATTGCTCCCAAAGATGCTGATTACGACAAAGCGAGAACTGTCGTCGCGGGCGATATTGACCGCCGACCTGCTGTCATCATCAAAGTAACAAATGCAAATGAAGCGGCGCAAGTCATTGCGCTGGCAAAAGAAGCGGGGTTGGCGCTTGCGGTTCGCAGTGGCGGGCATAGCGTGCATGGCGTTTGTGAAGGCGGCATTGTTTTGGATCTTTCGACGATGAAGGATTTGCAAATTGATATCGAGCAAAAAACGGCGTGGGCTGAGTCGGGTCTTACCGCTGCGGAATATACAAGCGCGGTTGCCGAACATGGTCTCGCCACTGGCTTCGGCGATACGGGTTCGGTCGGGCTGGGCGGCATCACGCTCGGCGGCGGCGTTGGCTTTCTCGTCCGCAAGCACGGGCTGACGATTGACAATTTGCTCGCCGCAGAAATTGTGACTGCCGACGGAAATATTTTGCAAATTGACGAATCGAATCATGCCGATTTATTTTGGGCGATTCGCGGCGGCGGCGGAAATTTTGGCGTTGCCACGAAATTCAAATTTCAATTGCAGGATTTACCCCAAGCCTACGGCGGGATGTTATTCCTTCCCGCCACAGTGGAGACCATCGCTTCTTTCTTAAGGGAGGCTGATTCGGCTCCCGAAGCATTATCCACGATTGCGAACGTGATGACCGCGCCGCCGATGCCGTTCCTCCCCGAAGACGTGGTCGGCAAACCCATCATCATGGCGATGATGTTATATGCGGGCGATTCTGAATCGGGCGAGAAGGCGATGACTCCATTTAGAAACCTCGCCGCGCCGTATGCCGACATGCTCCGCCCGATGAGTTATCCAGAAATGTTCCCGCCCGAAGAAGGCGAGTATCATCCGATTTCCGTGATTGCCGTATCAAAAACGATGTTCCTCGATTATGTGGATACCTCCGTCGCAGAGACCATCTTGAATCATTTGCAAAAGTCAACGGGCATGATGGCTGTGGCTCAACTGCGCGTGTTGGGTGGAGCGATGGCGCGCGTGCCAGCAGATGCGACGGCGTATGCTCATCGCAAATCCAAAATCATGGCGAACCTTGCGGCGTTGTATCAAGACTTGGATGAGAAATCTGTCCACGAAACATGGGCGGATGAATTTCAGAACGCCATTCGACAAAGCGACAAGGGCGCGTACGTCAACTTCATCAACGCTGTCGGCGAGAAAGAACTCGAGGCGGCGTACCCAGCCTCCACGTTGGAAAAGTTGCGTCACGCCAAAGCAAAGTATGACCCGACGAATCTATTTCGCATGAATCAAAATATTTCCCCATCAAATCAATAAGGAGATTTAGTCATGGATAAAACAAACTCGTGGGTAAAAGAAATCGCCGCCATTACTTTGTTTGCTGAAGACCTGTCCGCTTCAAAACACTTCTACCAGCAAGTTTTTGGGTTGTCCGTGATGTTTGAAGATAAAGACTCATGCGTGTTCAAGTTTGGAAACATGCTCGTCAATCTATTGAAATCCACAGAGGCGAAAGAACTCGTCGAACCTGCCAAAGTGGGGAGCCGTGACGCTGGCTCCCGCTTTGTGTTCACGATTGAGGTCGCTGATGTAGATGCGATGTGCGCGGAACTGGCGACGCGCGGAGTGAAACTGCTGAACGGTCCGATGGATCGTCCGTGGGGCGTGCGAACCGCCAGCTTTATGGATCCCAGCGGGTATATCTGGGAGATTGCGAAGTAGGAAAGGCGAGCAGGAATTACGTAGGGCGGGTTTTCAACCCGCCATGTATTAAATTTCAAATGAACGTCAGGCTAAAAGCCTGACCTACGAAAGGGTACGTGTTATGACCAAAGTTATTCTCGGTTTCAGCATGTCGTTGGACGGCTTCATCAACGACAAAGATGGAAGCGTCTCCGCTTTATATCCAGATTGGGATACCTTTCGAGAGTCCGCGCCGCTGACAGAGGCAATTCAAAACACGGGCGCGGCGGTGATGGGACGCAAGACGTTCGAGATGGGAGGAGATTTCGACGCATACGTGGAGGGTTATGAATTCCAAGTCCCAATTTTTGTGGTGACGAAAACGCCGCCCAAAAAGCATCCGAAGGAAACCGAGAAATTGACGTTTACCTTTGTCACAGATGGCGTTGAAAGCGCGATTCAAAAAGCAAAGGCGGCGGCGGGCGGAAAGGACGTGACAATTGTCGGCGGCGCAAACGTTGCCACGCAAGCGCTTCAGGCGGGGCTGGCGGACGAAGTCCACATGGATATTATTCCCGTTTTACTCGGAAGCGGATTGCGCCCATTTGAAGCGTTGGATTATTCACAAATTAAATTAGAAAAGATTCGCGTTATTGAATTGCCCGTCCGAACTTGCGCTCAGTTTCGCGTTGTTCGATAAACCGTCTTTTTACAAAATGTGTTTTTAGCGATCGATCAGGATGTACCGTGAAAACTTTTTATCAAATTTTAGCCAATACCGTTCTCGCCAACGTCACCAACATGACCGTTTGGTTCGCGTTGGTATTTTTCACCTATCTTGAAACAAAATCGGTCACTGCCACTTCGATCATTTCGGGTATTTTCCTTGTGTTCACTGCTGGCTTTGGCATTTGGTTCGGAAGCCTTGTGGACCACAACAAGAAAAAGAACGTGATGATTCTTTCTGGAGTCATTTCACTGTTAATTTACATCGTCGGTTTTGGGATCTATCTCGCCTTCCCCGCCGAAACGTGGAAGAACCCCACCAGCGTCACACTCTGGATATTCAATGTGCTTCTATTAGTTGGCGTGATCGCTGGCAACATCCGCTCGATTGCCGTGCCGACATTAGTCACCATTTTGATTCCCGAAGATGACCGCGCCAAAGCCAACGGGCTCGTAGGCACAGCCTTTGGTATTGCATTCCTGATTTGTTCCGCCATCAGCGGTTTGTTAGTTGGCGCGGGCGGCATGTTTTATGTTTTGATTCTCGGAATTGCGATGATGACGCTTTCCATCGTCCACCTGTGGTTTTTGCCGATTCCAGAAAAAAAAATCGTGCATCTCGAACACCAACCCAAAGTGGATTTGCGCGGCACATACGCAGTCGTCGCCGCCATCCCTGGTTTGCTGGCGATGATTCTCTTCACCACCATCAACAACTTTTTAGGCGGCTCGTTCATGGGTCTCATGGATGCGTATGGTCTCTCGCTCGTTTCGGTTCAAGCGTGGGGTCTGCTCTTTGCAGTGCTCAGCACGGGCTTCATCGTCGGCGGGCTTGTGATTGCCAAATATGGCTTGGGTAAAAATCCGCTGGTTGCTATGTTCGCCGCTAACATCATCATTTGGATTATCTCCGCCATCTTCACGATTCAGCCCTCTATCATTTTGCTCGGGGTGGGCATGTTCATTTACATTAGCGTTGTGCCATTCATCGAAGCCGCCGAGCAGACGATTCTCCAGAAGGTTGTCCCGCTTGAAAGACAGGGACGAGTCTTTGGATTCGCCCACAGCGTGGAGCAATCCGCTTCGCCTCTGACGACCTTTCTAATTGGTCCAATTGCGGAAGCCTTTTTCATCCCTTTTATGACCACAGGCGCAGGCGTTGGCTTGATCGGCAGTTGGTTTGGGACGGGTCCCGCACGCGGCATTGCGTTGGTGTTCACCGTCACGGGTATCATCGGGTTGATTCTCACCGTCATTGCGATGAATACAAAATATTACAAGTTGCTGTCGGATAGATATATGAATGGTGTCAGCGAGTCGCCAGCATTGCCTGAGGGTGAGTTGGCGTAATTTTTTTACAGAGCGCGGACTTCAGTCCGCTAATGCAAAGGCAGACTATTGTTTGCAATCCGAAAAAGGAAAATAATTATGCCCGCCAAAACCCATCAAGCCGACCTCCCAAACATTGGCGCGCCCGCCACGCGCGCCCTGACTCTCGGAGGCTACGCAACGCTCAAACAGTTGACCAGAGTCTCCGAAGCCGAATTGAGTCAGTTGCACGGAGTCGGACCGAGAGCGATTCGTATTTTGAATGAGGCATTAAAGGCGAAGAGCTGGTCGTTCAAGCCATCCAAAGCGGGCGAGAAGTTGAAGAAGAAAGGCTCGCCCGTCAGCCGCGTGGATGCAGTGGAGGCATTTCTTCGGGAACTGAGTCACCCGCTCACAGCGGAGATAGAAGCGGTGCGTTCCATCATCAAAGGTGCGGATAAAAATATCAATGAAGAAGTCAAATGGAAAGCGCCGTCTTTCAATTTCAAGGGTGAATATTTGGTGACGTTTAATTTGCGCGATGCAAAACGGATTCATTTGGTTTTTCATAACGCGATGATTCCAAAAGTTAAAAGTGATTTGCTTGAAGGCGATTATAAAGACAGACGCATGATGTATCTCGCGGATATGAAAGATATCAAGGCGAAAAAATCTGAACTCGAAAAAATCCTCAAGCAGTTGATAAAATTGAACGCCTAATAAAGAACATCCCGCAGATTGGCTTGAAAGTCATAACGCCATCAAGGAAACCTGTGGGACGATGTATCAGCAAAGGAGATAACTATGGCAGGCTTAACCCCATCCCAAGAGATTGACAAGCAAATCAAAGATTTAGGCAGTGATTGGCGCGGCAAGATGCTGGCGCGGTTGCGGAAATTAATTCTCTCCGCATCCTCCGATCTCACCGAAGATTGGAAATGGGGCACAGCCGTTTTTGTTTCTAAAGGCAACGTGGTGGCGGCTGGGATTTTCAAAGACCACGTCAAGTTGAATTTCTTCAAAGGCGCGTCGCTGAAAGACCCGAAGAAGTTGTTCAATGCGGGGCTGGAAGCAAAAGGCTCGCGCGGGATTGACTTGACTGAAAAATCAAAGATTGACGAAGCCGCGTTGAAGGAATTGATTCGTGATGCGGTGACTCTTAATTCAACTAAGAAGAAATAAAAGGAGATACAAAATGAGAAAAATAATTGTGCATGAATTCATAACTTTGGACGGCGTGATTCAAGCGCCAGGCAGTCCAACGGAAGATACCGATGGCGGTTTTACGCACGGCGGCTGGACGTTGCCATTCTGGCACGATGATATTGGCGCACATTTCGGAGTCTTGTTTCAAGATGCCGATGCCTTGTTGTTAGGGCGAAAGACCTGGCAAACTCATGGTGAAGCCTTTGAGCCAAACCCTGCTGAAGACCCATTTGCGGGCATGAAAAAATATGTCGTCTCTGGCACATTGAAATCTACCGAAGCATGGAGCGGCACCACCCTCATTAGCAAGAACGTGGTGGAAGAAGTTCGGAATTTAAAAAATGAGTCAGGCAAAGATATCATCATGGATGGAAGCAGTGTTTTGCTCCACACGTTGATAGAGAATGACTTGGTGGATGAATATGCTTTGCATGTCTATCCGCTGGTGCTTGGAATTGGTAAAAAATTATTTCCCGCAGGGAAACAACTGAATCTGAAATTGATCGAATCTTCTTCACTTCCAACAGGTGTTACTTATCAACGATATCAACCTGCTTGATAAGAAATGATGTGTCACTCTCCCGAAGGGACGTCTCTTCGGGAGAGTGACACACTACAACAATCATGCTCTTCAATTTGAAAACCCGCCCTTCCGATTCGCCGTTAATTGAAACTGTTTGGCAGACTCAAACAGCGCTTCACGGCGGCTCGTTTATCTCTACAGCGGCGAGTCATTGGGAGATGGTAGTTACTCGTCGTTTAGGGAAACTTACGTTAAGTATTCGCGGACCTGAGACTGTAGCGTCGCCTGCGCCAATCCCTGATGGTGATGTAGAGTATGTTGGTATAGTTTTTAAACGCGGCGTTTATTTACCACAACTTCCCAAAGCCAATTTGGTTGATCATTCAATTCATTTGTCTGAATCGCTAAATAATAAATTTGATTTTCTAGGCAAGGCTTGGGAATTTCCAAATTTTGAAAATGCAGATACTTTTGTAAACCGACTCTTGCGTGACGATGAGTTAATCCGAGACCAACTTGTGGACGATGTACTTGGCGGTCAAATTCATGCCTTATCCCTGCGTTCTCAACAAAGACGTTTTCGATATGTAACAGGATTGACGTACACGACCATCCAACAAATTGACCGCGCCAATCATGCGCTTTCTCTTTTACAAAGCGGAGTGCCAATCCCTGAAACCGCATATCAAGCAGGGTACTATGACCAACCACATCTCACTCGCTCATTGAAGGTGTTCGCGGGGCAAACGCCTGCGGAGATTGCCAAAGGAGATTCTCCTACATAGTGTCGTTTTTATACAAGACTGATTTTCGGCAAGGGGATATGATGGCGACATTCTATACTATCAAGGAGAAATATCATGCGTAAACTATTTGTAACCGAATTTATCACTTTGGACGGCGTTGCCCACGCTCCCAATGAATGGTCTTTTCCATATTGGGTTGATGGCATTGGGGATTTTAAACTGGCAGAAACGATGGCTAGTGATGCTCTTTTGTTAGGACGTGTAACGTATGAAGGCTTTGCTGCTGCTTGGCCCACCCGTACCGATGACGCAGGCTTTGCAGACCGCTTCAACTCAATGCCCAAGTATGTAGTTTCTACTACACTCACCAAGGCTGAGTGGAATAACACTACTATTATTTCTTCCAATATTTTGGATGAAATTAAGAAACTCAAACAACAATCTGGCCAGGATATTGCCATTCATGGGAGTGTTGAACTTGTTCGTTCACTAATGCCCCACAATTTGATAGATGAGTATCGTCTCTTTGTATATCCATTGGTGTTGGGCAAGGGCAAACGAATGTTTGAAGATGGCAATGAGGCAAAACTGAATCTGACCGAGTCAAAATCGTTCAGTTCGGGTGTTGTATTGCTTCGATATGAACCTGTGAAAACATAATAATGGCTCTCTGGGAATTCCAGTGATGAATACCCAGATTTAGGGGTGCGAGCGGGCGTACGCCCGCTCGCACCCCTAAATCTGGCCTCTTTCACGGCAAAGGCTGGAGAACCATAATAATATGAAGGCAGAGAAGCGCTGATTTCGCTTACAATCAAAGCAAATCAGCGTTTTTGTTTCTACATTAATATGGCGACCCGCCTTTGATGATTGTGTTAAGAGTTAAACGTTGATGGGTCGCCCTTACGTTTATTGAAAGGAATTTGCAAAATGAAAATCCACCTCATTGACGGCACCTACGAACTCTTCCGCGCGCATTTCGGCGCGCCGCCCAAAAAGGACATGAACGGACAAGAAGTCGGCGCAACCCTCGGACTCATCCGCAGTTTGTTGATGTTGTTGCAAACCGAAGGCGTGACTCATGTCGCCGTTGCTTTTGACCATGTGATCGAGTCGTTTCGCAATAAAATGTATGCAGGTTACAAAACCAGCGAAGGCGTGGACCCGATTATCTTGAATCAATTTGAAATCGCTGAAAAGGCAGTCTCCGCTTTGGGTGTGCCAGTGTGGTCTATGGTCAAGTTTGAAGCGGATGATGCGATTGCGACTGCAACAGCGCGATTCAAAAAAGAAAAATCCGTCGAGCAGGTCATCATCTGTTCGGTGGACAAAGATTTGACTCAAATGGTGGACGGCAAAAAAGTAGTCTGTTGGGATAGAAGACGCGAGATTACGTTGGATGAAAAAGGCGTGGTTGAGAAATTTGGCGTGAAACCCGAATCAATTCCCGATTATCTTGCTCTGGTTGGTGACTCAGCAGATGGCTATCCTGGAATCAAAGGTTGGGGGGCAGCGTCTACTTCCGCTGTGTTGGCGAAGTTCAAGCATATCGAGTCAATTCCCAAAGACCCAAAGAAACTTCCGCTTGGTTTGGGACGTGCCACTACGCTCTTAGAAAATCTGCAAGCAAATTATGAAGATGCTTTGTTGTTCAGAGAGTTATCCACGCTTCGGGTGGATGTCCCGTTGAAAGAATCCCTCAAAGACTTGGAGTGGAAAGGGGCGCGGTCAAATTTGAGGAAAGTGTGCGCAGAATTGAGGGAGGAGAGAATCGTTGAGCGGGTGAAGAAGTGGGGATGAAAAAGTAACCTATCGTGTCTTGACTGGTAACGATCCGCTTCTTCTCTTAACTTGATAACTGGTCGCAGACTCGCCGCTAAATTCCTCGCTGATTTGAGCGAGGGTATAATCGCAAAATGTTAAACATACCTTACCCGCTGACTCGTGACAGCCGGCTAGCGATGGACCGAGCCGGGCGCATTGCCGAACAAAACAAACAGCGCTCGGTTGATTCATTGATGCTCTTACTAGCGTTATTGCAATTGCCAAATTCACAGGCGCAGGCTGTCTTGAGGTCTCTCAATGTAAAGGTGGATAACCTTGCCGCGCGTATCTCAGCCACCATCAAACTGGAGGCAGAACAGGCAGTTCTGCCTCCAGAAACGGAAATGAACCTGAAAAGCGAATGCGTATCTGTTCTGAACGCATCTTTTACAGAGGCAAAACAAACTGGACTTAACACTATTG
>Ga0138256_10002198_pt1 | contig 21055 bp, 19 predicted proteins | sample KNB2016incub_MG_FD_105486 | JGI IMG/M metagenome (GOLD analysis project Ga0138256, IMG submission 105486) | Active sludge microbial communities from wastewater in Klosterneuburg, Austria - KNB2014incub_MG | ecosystem: Engineered > WWTP > Activated sludge > Unclassified | place: Austria... | reverse complement strand
CGGGCCTGCTCGGCGGCCTGCGCTTCGGTCAGGCGGCGGGTCGGCCAGCCCGACAGATGTTGCTCGGCGAGCGTGGCCAGCGCGTCGACGAACTGCGGCGACTCGTTCAGGCATTCGATGTACTGGAAGGCCTGGCCGCCGGCGTCGAGAAAGGCCTGGCGGCCCTCGATCGCGATCTCCTCGAGGGTTTCGAGGCAATCGGCGATGAATCCCGGGCAGATCAGGTCGACGCTGCGAACGCCGGAGGCCGCCAGTTGCCGCAGCGTGGGCTCGGTGTACGGCTGCAGCCACTCCGCCCGTCCGAATCGCGACTGGAACGTGACGAGCCATTCTCCGGGGCGCAGGCCGAGGCGCTCGGCCAGCTGCCGGCCGGTGGCCTGACACTCGCAATGGTACGGATCGCCGAGCGTCAGCGTGCGCCTCGGCACGCCGTGAAAGCTCATCACCAGCCGCTCGGCGCGGCCATCGCGCTCCCACGCGCGGCGCACGCTCGCCACCAGGGCGTCGAGGTAGCCGTCGTCGTCGTGGAAACCGCGCACGGTGCGCCACTCGGGCTGGTTGCGCCAGCCGGCCAGCTCGCGGCCGAGCGCGTCGAACGCCGTCGCAGTGGTCGATCCCGAAAACTGCGGATACATCGGCAACGCCAGCAGCCGGGTCACGTTGCGCTCGCGCAATTCGCGCAGCACCTTCGCGATCGACGGATTCCCGTAGCGCATCGCGAACGCGACCTCGACGTCGTGGCCGCGCGCGCCGAGGGCGCCGCGCAGCAGCGACGCCTGGCGGCGGGTATGCACCAGCAGCGGCGACCCCTCGCCGGTCCAGACGCTGGCGTACTTGCGCGCCGACTGCGCCGGCCGGGTGCGAAGGATGATGCCGTGGAGGATCGGCAGCCACGCCAGCCTGGGGATCTCGACCACGCGCGGATCCGACAGGAATTCGCTCAGGTAGCGGCGAACCGCCGCCGGCGTGGGCTCGTCGGGCGTGCCGAGTTGCAGCAAGAGCACGGCGGCGCGCGCCGGCGCGGCGTGGTCGAAAGTGCCGATGGCGGTATAGCGGGTCATGACGGGGAGGCGCCCTCGCGCGCAATGAAGCGATCGAGTTGCCCGCGCGCGGCGCGCTGCACCGCGCGGCGGTAGGCGGGCGCCCAGCCGAGCAGCCAGCCGCTCGCGCCCAGCGCCTGCCGGCTCCAGGACCAGAACGCGAACTCGTCGACGTGACGCACGATCGCGCCGTCCCACACGGTGAGCGTCGACCGCACCCGGTTGTGCACCTTGCGCCCGGGCCGGTATGGATAGTCGGCCTCCCACAGCACCTGCGCCTTGCGCTCGTCGAATCGGGCAATCCGGTAGTCGACCCGGAAGTCGCCGCTGCGCGCGGCAGCAGCGGTCAGCATGCGCCACATCGCCCCCGGCTCGCCGCCGCGAAGGTCCGGAAACACCGGGTCGCTGAACGAGGCCTGCGGGTGATAGCAGGCCGCCATCGCCGCGCCGTCGAGTGCGGCGAACGCGTCGAAGAAGCGGCGGATCAGCGCTTCGGACATGCAGGCGCCGGCATCCGCACGGGCGACGATCGTGTCGGAGCGTCCACTCGCGGCATCAGCCGTGGTGGCTCAGCGCGGAGGACACCAGCTTCGCGGTGATGTCGACGATCGGTATCACCCGTTCGTAGGCCATCCGCGTCGGGCCGATTACGCCGAGCGTGCCGACGATGCGCCCGTCCGCCTCGTACGGCGCGACCACCACGCTGATCTGGTCCATCGGCACCAGTTCGGACTCGCCGCCGATGAAGATCTGGACGCCCTGCGCACGGCTCGACGCGTCGAGCAGTTGCACCAGGCTGGTCTTGTGGTCGAACAGGTCGAACAGCCTGCGAAGCCGTTCCATGTTGTCGGACAGGTCGGCGAGGCCGACGAGGTTGCGCTCGCCGGAGATGACCACCGGCTCGGCTTCTTCGGTGAGCGCTCGGTTGCTGGCCTCCACCGCCTTGTGCATCAGCGAGGTGATGTCGTCGCGCAGCGATGCGAGCTCGGACTGAAGGTGCGCACGGATGTGCTCGAAGTCGAGCCCGGCGAAGTGCGCATTGATGTAGTTGGCCGCCTCGACCAGCTGCGCCGGCGTGTAGTCGCGCTCGGTCGACAGGATGCGGTTCTGGACGTCGCCCTCCGGCGTGACGATGATCAGCAGGATGCGCCGCTCGGACAATCGCAGGAACTCGACTTGCCGGAACAGCGAAGCCCGACGCGGCGTCATGACCACGCCGGCGAAGTGCGAGAGGTTCGACAGCAGTGACGCCGCTGCCGAGAGAAGTCGTTGCGGCTCGTCGGCCTGGAGACGGCCCTGGATGGCTCGGGTCTGCTCGCCCTGCAGCGGCTCGACGGTCAACAGCGTGTCGACGAACAGCCGGTAGCCGCGCGGCGTCGGGACGCGACCCGCCGACGTGTGCGGGCTGGCGATCAGGCCGAGTTCCTCGAGGTCGGCCATGACGTTGCGGATGGTGGCCGGCGAGAGGTCCAGACCGGAATAGCGGGACAAGGTGCGGGAACCGACCGGCGTTCCGTCGGCGATGTAACGCTCGATGAGGGTCTTCAGCAGGGTTTGCGCGCGGGAGTCCAGCATGTGTTCATTGTATGGGCAGGCGGCGCAAGCGCAAGCGACCGCGCCGATGGGAACCTGGCGCCGGCCACCCGACGTCGGCCCGACGGTCGGACGGCCGATGGCGGCCGGACGAATCCGCGCGCCGCAGCGCCCACCGACGCCCCGCCGGCTTGTGCTCTAATCGGTGCGATGAAGACCCGATTCAACCGCGTGGCGCTGGTGAGCCGGCCGCAGACCGAAAGCGTGGGGGGCAGCGTGCGCGAGATCGCCACGTTCCTGCGCGCGCGCGGCGTCTCGGTGCTGGTCGAGGAGCGTTCGGCCGTCATGCTGGGCGCGGCCGAACCGGAGACGGCAAACCTGGAACGCATCGGCCACGAGGCCGACCTGGCGATCGCGATCGGCGGCGACGGCACGATGCTGGGCGCCGCGCGCGCGCTGGCACCGCACGAGGTGCCGCTGGTGGGCATCAACCACGGGCGGCTCGGCTTCATCACCGACATCGGGCTGGACAGCTGGCGGCAGGCGCTGTCGTCGATCCTCGAAGGCCACTACGCGTCGGAAGAGCGCACGCTGCTCACCGCGCGCGTGGTACGCGACCAGGAGGTGATCTGGACGGAACTCGCGCTCAACGACGTGGTCGTCAACCGCTCGTCGCGGACCGGCATGATCGAACTGCAGGTTCACGTCGACGACCTGTACATGTACAGCCAGCGCGCCGACGGCCTGATCGTCGCGACGCCGACCGGATCGACCGCGTACGCGTTGTCGGCCAACGGGCCGATCCTGCATCCCCAGATCAAGGGAATCGTGCTGGTGCCGGTGGCGCCGCAGTCGCTGTCGAACCGGCCGATCGCGTTGCCGGACGACGTGACGATCACGATCCGCGTCGTCGAAGGGCGAGAGCCGCGCGTCGCGGGCGACATGCAGGTCTTCAGCGACCTGCAGGTCGGCGACGACATCATCGTCCAGCGCGCGCCGTTCACGACCCACTTCCTGCACCCGCCCGGCTACAGCTACTTCGCCACGCTGCGCGGCAAGCTGAACTGGCACGAACTACCCCACCTGCGGACGACGCAGCGCTGAGCCGCGGCGCCGAACCCGCCCGCACCCCGCTCCACTCGATGCTGCTCAGCCTTCGCCTCGAGAATTTCGTCATCGTCGACGCGGCCGAACTCGAGTTCGGACCGGGCTTCACCGTCTTGTCGGGCGAGACCGGGGCCGGCAAGTCGATCCTGATCGACGCGCTGTTGCTGGCCATGGGCGGACGCGCCGACGCCGGCGTGGTGCGCGAGGGCTGCGCGCGCGCCGACATCGCCGCGGAGTTCCGCAGCGACGACGAGCTCGACGCCTGGCTGGCCGAGCGCGCGCTGCAGGGCGACGCCGGCAGCGTGCTGCTGCGGCGCGTCGTCGAAGCGGACGGCCGCTCGCGCGCGCTGGTGAACGACCACCCGGCCACGGCGGCGGCGCTGCGCGAGATCGGCGAGCGGCTGGTGGACATTCACGGCCAGCACGCGTCGCAATCGCTGCTGCGCGCCGACGGGCAGCGCCAGCTGCTCGACGGCTACGCGGGCCTCGCGCAGCAGGCGCGCGCGGTTGCCGACGCTTTCGCGGCGTGGCGCCGGCTCGCGCGCGAACTCGACGAGGCGGAACGCGGCGGGCGCGAGCTCGCGCTCGAACGCGAGCGCCTGGAATGGCAGGTCGGCGAGCTGGCTCAACTGCGCCTGCAGCAGGGCGAGTGGGAGACGCTCGGCTTCGAGCAGAAGCGGCTGGCGCACGCGGCGTCGTTGATCGAGGGCGCCAGCGGCGCCGCCGACGCGCTGGCCGACCGCGACGACGCGCTGTCGGTGCGGCTGCACCAGGTCACCCAACGGCTGCGCCCGCTCGCCGCGATCGACCAGAGGCTGGCCGAGGCGCTCGAGATGCTCGACAGCGCGTCGATCCAGATCGACGAGGCGGCTTCGAGCCTGCGCGACTACGCCGGTCGCGTCGACCTCGATCCGCAACGACTCGCCGAAGTCGAGGCGCGCGTCGGCGCGATCTTCGCAGCGGCGCGCAAGTTCCGCCTCGCGCCCGAGGCGCTGGCCGACGAGCTGGCGCAGCTCGAGGCGCGACTCGCGACGCTGCGCGCTGCGCTGGACGTCGACGCGCTGCGCGCCCGGGCGGACGCGGCGCGCAGCGATTTCGTGCAGGCGGCCGGCGAGCTGTCGAGGCTACGGCGCCGGGCGGCCGCGAAGCTCGCCAAGGGGGTGTCGGCGCACCTGGCCTCGCTCGGCATGGCCGGCGGGCGCCTGGAGATCGCCTGCGAGCCGGCCGAGCCCGCCGCCTCGGGCGTCGACGCGATCGAGTTCCGGGTCGCCGCGCACGCCGGATCGACGCCGCGGCCGCTGGCGAAGGTCGCCTCGGGCGGCGAGCTGTCGCGCATCGGGCTGGCGATCGCGGTCATGGCCGCGCAATCGAACCCGGTGCCGACCCTGATCTTCGACGAGGCCGACGCCGGCGTCGGCGGCGCGGTGGCCGACGCCGTCGGCGAGCTGATGCGCCGACTCGGGGAGGACCGGCAGGTGCTGTGCGTCACCCACTTGCCGCAGGTCGCCGCCAAGGCGCACCACCACTACCGGGTCACGAAGGACACGGTCGGGCGGCGCACCGTCAGCCGGATCGAGGCACTCGACCGCGGCGCCCGTGTCGAGGAGATCGCGCGCATGCTGGGCGGCGCGGAAATCACCGCGACCACGCGCAAACACGCGCGCGAAATCCTCGCGCAGGCCTGAGCGGCGCGCGCGCGCGGCGCTCAGCCGCGCCGGTGCTCGCAGTTCGGCTTCGTGCAGTTGCCGTAGAGCGCCAGCGCGTGGTCCTGCAGCGTGAAGCCGAGGTCCTTGGCGATCTTCTGCTGGCGCTTCTCGATCTCGGCGTCGTAGAACTCCTCGACGCGGCCGCACTGCACGCACACCAGGTGGTCGTGATGCCGACCTTCCTCGAGCTCGAACACCGCCTTGCCGGACTCGAAATTGCTGCGCTTGAGCAGGCCCGCCTGCTCGAATTGCGTCAGCACGCGGTAGACGGTGGCCAGTCCGATCTCCTGGTGCTCGGCGAGCAGTTCGCGATAGACGTCCTCGGCGCTCATGTGCCGCTGCTTGCCGGCCTGGAAGATCTCGAGGATCTTCAGCCGCGGCAGCGTCGCCTTCAGACCCATGCTCTTCAGTTCGCTGGTGACGGTCATGCGCATCGGCCCGGATGGCAGGTAGGGGTCCCGTCGTATGATAACGGTTTTCACCTTCATTCCTTCGCCACGGTCCCATGAGCAAGGTCTTCGTCCAGCACTGCCGCTCGCCGGTCGCGCGACTGGCGCCACTCGTGCTGCTGGCTGCGCTGGTCGCAGGCGGCTGCGCGCAGCGCGATCCGAACCGCAGCGGGCTGCTGCAGCCCTACCGCTCCGACCTGCCGCAGGGTAACTACCTGACGAAGGAAACGCTCGACCAGGTCAAGCCGGGCATGACCCGCGACCAGGTGCGCTTTGCGCTCGGCACGCCGTTGCTGCGGCACGTGTTCCACCCGGATCGCTGGGACTACGTGTTCCGCTACCAGTTCCCGAACGGCCGAGCCGAGTTGCGGCGCGCGACGATCATCTTCCGCGACGACCGCGTCGCCGCGATCGAGGCGGACGCGCTGCCGCCGAAGGAAGATCCGACGGACCCGGCCCTGCCCGGCTACCGGCCGCCCGCCAGCGCAGGAAAGGCCGGCCCATGATGCGAATCGCGATCGCCGGCGCCTCCGGGCGAATGGGGCGGATGCTGGTCGAGGCGGTGCTCGACGCGCCCGATGCCGGCTTGGCCGGCGCCCTCGACGTCGCCGGCAGTGCGGCCATCGGTCGCGACGCCGGCGAGTTCCTCGGGCGGACCACCGGCGTGGCGATCACCGACGACATCGACGCCGGCATCGCGGGCGCGCAGTTCCTGGTCGACTTCACGCGGCCGGCCGGCACGCTCGCTCACCTGCGCGCATGCGCGGCGCACGGCGTCGGCATGGTGATCGGGACGACCGGTTTCGACGACGACGGCAAGCGCCAGATCGCCGCGGCGGCCGGGCGCGTGCCGATCGTTTTCGCCCCCAACATGAGCGTCGGCGTCAACGTGACGCTGAAACTGCTCGAGCTCGCGGCGAAGTCGCTGGCCACCGGCTACGACATCGAGATCATCGAGGCCCACCATCGGCACAAGGTGGACGCGCCGTCGGGCACGGCGCTGAAGATGGGCGAGGTCGTCGCCAACGCGCTCGGACGCGACCTGCGGCAGGTGGCGGTGTACGGCCGCGAAGGCGTGACCGGCGAACGCGATCCGACGACGATCGGATTCGCCACCGTGCGCGGCGGCGACATCGTCGGCGATCACACCGTCCTGTTCGCCGGCATCGGCGAACGGATCGAGATCACGCACCGCTCGGCGAGTCGCGTCACCTACGCGCACGGCGCGCTGCGCGCCTGCCGCTTCCTGTCGGGACGAACGAGCGGGCTGTACGACATGCAGGACGTGCTCGGGCTCTGACGCGCCGTCAGCGCGGCGACGGCTCGGGCCGCTCCGCTGTCTCGCTCGACGGCGGCTTGCCGGCGCGCAGTGCGCGGCACGGATCTTCGCGAACGGCCGGCTCGGTCAGTTCGGCGTGGTCGAAGGCGTTCGAAGGTCCCTCAGGCGATTCGACCATCCCGATGACGAACACCCGATCCTGCGGCGGCAGGCCGGCCAGGTAGCGCGGAACCCCGATGTCGCGACGAACATGGCCGTTGCCTGCGAGCAGCACGACCGGCAGGCCGCTGCGCCGGCGCACATCGATCAGCGAACGGGCCATTCGCGCGTCGCGGGTGCGCTGCGCGGCGGCCATCGGCACGATCATCGATTCCGGCAGGGTGTCGCAATGGCCGTCCCGGATCGCGTCCTCGAGCGCGCGCCGCTCGTCGCTGCCCCAGCCGGCAGGTTCCGGCGCCGCGGGCGCCCGTCCCCGCACGACCGCGACGGACTCGCTTCGCGACAGGTTCGCGGCAATCAGCGGCAACTCGCGTCGCAGCGCGAGTTCGATCACCGGCCCGTAGAACCGCCAGTCCCAGCCGCGGAAATCGAAACCGGCGGCCTCGGCCAGCCGGCGCGCGCGCAGCGGCAGGCTGTCGGCGCTTCCCGCGTCGGCGGCCCGCGCCCGGTCGAGATCGTCCTGGCGCGCCGCGTCGAGCTGCTCGAGCGCAAGCGCGACCCGACGATGCCTGGCGATCGCGTCGAGCCACTGAAGCCGGAGCCGGTGTTGCGCCGCGTTGTCGTGGACCTCCCCGATCAACAGCACGTCCGCGGCGAGCGCCGCCCGCGGCGGCCCGTCGCGCCCGGGCCCGGCGGCCGACGGTCCGGGCCGCGTCGCGCAACCCGGCAGCACCGCCAGCGTGGCGAGCGACGACGCCGCGCGCCGCAGCGCCGCGCGGCGACCGGACGGGCCGTCCCGACCGGCGCCGGAGGCGGACACTCGTCCAACGCGCCGATCTCGACTCATGCGACTGCCTCGCTCTTGAAAGGAGCGCATTGTTGCAGATGCGCGCCGCCGCGGGCGGCATGCCGGCTTACACGACCGGCCGGTTTGCGCAATTCAATGCGATTGATCATCATTCGTTCCGTCGAGTCGGCGCGACCCGCACCGTCACCCGCATCGGCGTGCGCCGCGCACGGATTTGGCCTTCCTCGCGTCGACCGCGATAATTTCCGCATGAACGCATACCGGCTGTCAGCGGCAGGCGGCGCGCTGGCCCTGCACGGAATCGTGCTCACCGGCGTGCTGTCGCTGGCCCTTGCACCGCCGGCCCACCGCGAGATCGAACCGGTACAGGTCGTGCTGATCACGCCGCCAGAACCCTTGCCCGTCGCGCCGGCGCCGCGCGAGCCCGTGCCGGCGCCGCACCCCGTCGAGCCGACGCCGCAGGTTCGTGCGCCCGCGCCCGCGCCGCCAGCGCCGCGCAAGCCGGTTCTCGCGAAGCCGGCTCCTCCGAAGCCCACGCCCCGCCCGGTCGCACGTCCGTCTCCTCCGCGGCCGGCCCCGGCACCCGAGCCGGCAGCCCAGGTGATCGCACTGCCGCCCGCCGGCGCGACGAGCGAGGCGGCGCCGCCCGCCGCCGAGCAGCCACCGCCTTCGCCGCCAGCTGCCGTCGCGTCGACGCGCAACGACGCGGCCACGCAGACTGCTGCGCCGAGGCGCAACCCGCCGCGCGTCGATGCGAGCTGGAGCGGCAACACGCCGCCGCCGTATCCCGGCGTCGCACGGCGCATGGGCGATCAGGGCGAGGTGCGCCTGGACGTGCGCGTCGACGTGGACGGGAAGGTCACCGAGATCCGGCTCAAGCAGTCGAGCGGATCCGCGCTGCTCGACCGCACCGCGGTCGACACGGTGAAGAAATGGCGCTTCAAGCCGGCCACGGTCGACGGCCAGCCTGTGGCGGAGTGGTATCACGACTGGCGATGGGTCTTCCGACTCGAAGGCTGAGGGAACGAGCAATGCAAGAGCAACAACTGGGTCTGATGCACTTCTGGCAGGCGGGCGACGTCGTGACGCACGCTGTCGCGTACCTGCTGCTGGCGATGTCGGTGGTCAGCTGGTACTTCATCCTGTCGAAGGCGTGGAGCACATGGCGCCTGCGCCGTGGCGCCCGCGCCGCGCTCGAGCAGTTCTGGAACGCGCGCTCGATGGAAGACGCGGTGGCCACGCTCGAGCGTGCCGACACCGAGAGGGTCTTCCTGCCGCTGGTGCAGAAGGCGCGGGCAGCCGCGGCGATGCAGCCCGACAGTTCGCTCGCCGCCTCGATCGACCGCGACGAGCTGGTCACGCGCGCTCTGCGCGGCGAGATCACGCAGGCTTCGGCGCGACTCGAGAGCGGGCTGGCGTTTCTCGCATCGGTGGGCAGCACCGCACCCTTCGTCGGTCTGTTCGGCACCGTCTGGGGCATCTACCACGCGCTGCTCGCGATCGCATCGAGCGGCCAGGTGATGATCGACAAGGTCGCGGGACCGGTCGGCGAGGCGCTCGTCATGACCGCAGCAGGCCTCGCGGTGGCGATCCCCGCAGTGCTCGCGTACAACGCCTTCGTGCGCGCCAACCGGATCGTGCTCGCGGAACTCGACGGCTTCGCGCACGACCTGCTGGGGCTGGTGATCACCGGACGACGGCTGAAGGACCACGAGGGCGACGCACTGCGCAGTGCGGTCGGGCCGCTCGCGGCCAGCCAGGTCGTTCGCTGAGCGGCCGCGTTCTACCGCGACACGACGAGGAGCCTCGACGCGATGGCATTCGGAAGTTTCGACACGGGAAGCAACCCGCAGCCGATGGCCGAGATCAACACGACGCCGCTGGTCGACGTCATGCTGGTGCTGCTGGTCATCTTCATCATCACCGCGCCGCTGCTGACGCACTCGATTCGCCTGGACCTGCCGAGCGCGCAGGCACCGGTGTCGGCGGAAAAGCCCGAGACGATCACCTTGTCGATCGATCCGACCGGGGCGCTGTTCTGGAACAACGAGCCGGTCGCGGGGATCGACGCGCTCGGCGAGCGCTTCCTGCAGGCGGCCGCTCGACAGCCGCAACCCGAACTGCATCTGCGCGCCGACCGCGAGACGCGTTACCAGCGGATCGCCGAGGTGATGTCCAGCGCGCAGCAGGCCGGCATCACGAAGCTCGGCTTCGTCACCGAACCGCGTGGCGACGCCGCGCGATCCGACACGGCGCCACGACCCGGCTCGGCCTCACAGCGTGAACCGCAGCGCGCCGACCAGCGCTGACGGGGCGCAGGCGCCGCCGGGTTCCCGGCCGTCCCAGGTCGCCGTCTCGGGGAAGCGTCGCGCGACGTCGGTGAGTCCGAGCAGCTGCGAGCCCAGTGTGCGGTACAGGCTGTCGTCGAAGCGCATCGGTTCGATCGGCGCAACCGGATGCCCGTTCTCGACCCACAGCGTCGCGAAGCGCGTCATGCCGGTGGCCCGACAAGCGTCGCGGTCGGAGTAGTTCAGGTACCACACATTGGAGATCGCGATGCCGGTGTCCAGCGCCCGCAGCGCGTCGGCGGCGGGCAGCCGGCCGGGAGCGACACAGGCGGCCAGCGGGCGCTCGTCGTCGTCGGCACCGTTGCACGTCGCGTCGAACTCGCGCGCGCTGCGCGGCGAGACGAGGCGTTGGGCCGGACGCCCTGCGTCGATCAGCGGCACGCGCGCGGGCCGCTCGAAGCCGTCGTCCTGGAAGCGCGGCACGCCAAGCGCGTCGGCATCTTCGGCCACCGACAGGCCTGCATCGAAGGCCTCCAGGCCGCGCTGCGCGCGCGACAGCGGCGACTGCGCACTTCGATGCGCACGCTCCGAGAACCCGCCCCAGCCAAGCAGCGCAACCAGGTCGGCCACCGCCTGCGGCGACAGCAGCACGCGGTAGTCGCCGGGAGCGAGCCGCCGCGACGGGCGCCGCAGGACGTCGGCGCGTTCGCGCGCCGCGGCAATCGCCGCGTGCAGCGACTGCGCATCCCATTGCTCGGCCGCCCAGGTGTCCTTGAGCGCGCGGCCGCCTTCGAGATGCAGCGAGAAGTCGAAGCTCGACGAGACCGTCTCGTGGTAGTGCCGATGTCCGAGGCTGCTTGCCAGGCCGCGCACCACCGGCCCACCGGCGTACAGGCCGACGAGGTCATCGCCGTCGGCAGCGGCGGCGATCGTGTCGATGATCGCAGCGGGATCGGCGGCCGGACCGCCGCGAACCCGCTCGCTGAACGACGGCATCGGCTGCCAGCACGCATACGGATCGGCAGGCAGGCGTGCCAGCACGGCCCGCAGTTCGGCGTGCGCCTCCGCGAGCACGGCGCCGATCGCCGCGTCCTCGCCCAGCGTGCGCACGCTGCGCGCCTGACGCTGCGCGTCGACGACGCGCAAGCTCACGACCGCGCGCTCGACGCTGCCGGCCTGCCGCACGCGTGCACCGTTCAGACGCAGGTAGTCCGCGCGCTCGCCGCGCAGGCTCGCGAACAGGATCTCGCCGGGTCCTGCCGACGACGACACGAAGGCCGACATCGCGTCGAAGCGGGCGGCGAAACGCGGGTCGCGCCGCACCGGCGCCGCCGGGTTGCCGTCGGTCACGACTCGCCCCCGAACACGTCGATCGCCCGGAACAGGCACGCCGGCGACGCGTGGCCGACCCGCGCGATCTGCCCCGGTTCGCCCTTGCCGCAGAACGGCGTGCCCAGGACCTGCATCGTCGCCGGGTCGCCAACCATCGCGAGGCTGCGCCAGAAAGTGGCAGAGCGCCCCCGGTAGTTCGGGTTGCGAACCACGGTCGTGAGTTCGCCGTCCTCGATCAGCCGGCCCCACTCGCAGCCGAACTGGAACTTGTCGCGCGCATCGTCGATCGACCAGGAAGCATTGGTCTGCATCCAGATCCCGCGTTCGACGGCAGCGACCATCGACTGCATCGTCGCGTCGCCCGGCGCGAGGTTCAGGTTTGCCATCCGGTCGATCGGCGGCCGGTGCCAGCCGCTGGCACGCGCCGCCGCGACGCCGCCGATCGGCCAGCCCAGGGCACGTGCGCGAAGCTGCGACAGTTCGCCGCCGAGCGCGCGCTTGAGCACGCCCTTCTCGATCAGGCGGACCGGATGCGCGACGGCGCCGTCGTCGTCGACCGCGTAGCTCGCGACCTCGCCAGGCACGCCGGGGTCGAAGCTCACGTCGAGCAGCGGCGAACCGTAGCGGTAGCTGCCGAACATGTCGGGCGTGACGAAACTGGTCCCCGCGAAATTGCGCTCGTCGCCGAGGATGCGGTCGAGCTCGAGCGGATGCCCGATCGACTCGTGGATCTGCAGCATCATCTGGTCCGGCGACAGCAGCAGGTCGCGCGCGCCCGCCGGACAGTTCGGTGCGTAGAGCAACTCGAGCGCCTGCCCGGCGATGCGCGCACCGCCGCCGATCAGCCCCGAAACGCCCAATACGGCCCGCCCTCCCTGCTGGCTGAAACCGTTGTACTGCCCGCCGAGCGTGCGCGTCTGCGAACGTCCGCCATCGCAGGCCGTGACCTCGAGATTCGGCTCGACGAAGCGGAATCGCTGGTCGGCGACCAGTTCCCCGTCGATCCACAGGCCCTGCACGACTTCGGTCGCGCCCAGGACGGCCGACGAATGAACGATGCGCGGATCCAGCGCCATTGCGACGGCCTCGTCGCGCAGCAGGTCGATCAGGGCTTCGCGTGCCGGCAACGGCTCGTCGTCGGGCCCCCGGTAGCGCGCCCCGAGCTCCGGCGCGCGCCATGGAGCGCTCGCCAGCCCGAGTCCGCGACCGCGCGCCGCGAGCGCCCACGCCACGGCGCGGTCGGCCGCGTCCTGCAGGCCGCGCGCCGACAGGTCGGCGCTGGCGCAGTAGCCGAGTTCGCCGTCGAGCCAGACGGTGACCATGGCGCCGCGGTCGACCGACGAAAGCGGCGGCCGGAGCACGCCACGAACGACGGCGAGCGTCTCGCTCCGCGCTTCGACCACGCGCAGCGACACGCGCGCGCCCCGCTGCGCGACGACCGGGAAAGCCGGAACGGTCAGCGCGGCGGCAGATCCGTCGATGCTGCGCGCCTCAGCGGCCGAGCCACTGAAGCAGCGGCTCCCAGGTCGCGCGGTCCTTGTCGACGCGCTGCGACGGAACGTCGAACACCGTCAGCCCGTGCGCGGCAAGATGGACGTAGTTCTGCGTGTCGCGAACGTAGCCGGCGACCGGCAGGCCGATGCCGCCGACGAATCGCGCCAGTTCCTCGGCCGCGCGCGTTCGCGTGTCCACCCGCATGCCGACGATGCCGACGGTCTCCCGGAACTCGCGGGCACTCGCGAACAGCGCCCTGAGTTGCTCGAGGAAGCGCTGCGTCGCCATCACGTCGAACATCGACGGCTGCAGCGGCACGACGATCCGGTCGGACACGCGCACGACGTCGGCCAATCGCTTGCCGCCGATCTGCGCGGGCGTGTCGAGCACCACGTGGGTGACCCCGCGGGGCGGACGCGCGATCTCGCCGTTCATCGTCCAGGTCTCGATGGGCTTGACGCCCGCCGGCCGCAGGTCCAGCCAGTTCCTGGCCGATTGCTGCTGGTCGAAGTCGCCGAGCATCGTCCGCTTGCCGGTGGAGGCGTAGTACCCGGCGAGGTTGGTCGCAAGTGTCGACTTGCCCACACCTCCCTTCGGATTCACGACGGCTACGACGGGCATGCGGCAACTCCCTGGCTGCGTTGTTCGGATCGACTTTTCCCGGCCCGATGTTAGCAAAACATCGTGCATCACGGTTGCATTCACCGCACAGCGCGGCGGACCTCGTCGATTTCCACGCACAGCCTGTCGAGCGCGTCGAGCACGCGCGGCCCCGGACGTTCCATCGTCGATGCGTCGAAAGCCGCGAAACGCGCCGCGCCGCGCGGCGCAAGCAGGCCGCGCTCGCGCCAGACGCGCTCCGAGCGCGTGCCGTCGGTGGCGAGGATCAGCTCGGGCCGCGCCGCGATCACCGCCTCCGCGTCGAGTCGCGGCGCGGCCACCGCCGAGCCGGCCAGCACGTTGCTGCCGCCGCAACTTCGCACCGCGTCGCCGATGACGTCGCGATCGGCGACGCCGATCAGCGGCGACGACCAGACCTGCACGAACACGCGCACCGGCCGCCGGTTCGCGTAACGCTGCCGTACCGCGGCGACGCGCGCGCGAAACGCGTGCGACGCGGCGAGGCCGACGGAAGCGTCGGACGACATCCTCGCGAAGCGCTCGATGCTGTCGGCGACGTCGTCGAGCGTGCGTGGCTCCGAAACGAACACCGCCAGTCCGAGCGCGTCCAGCCGCTCGAGCAGCGCCCGGTCCGCGCCGGGCCCCCAGATGACGACCAGGTCCGGGGCGAGCGCCAGCAGTTCCTCGACGTCGGGCCGCGGATGCGATGCGACGCGCGGCAACGCGCGCGCCGCCTCCGGGAAGTCGCTGTCCCGATCGACGGCCACGACGCGCGCGCCGAGACCGCTCGCGAACAGCAGTTCGGTCGCGTGCGGCGCCAGCGACACGATCCGTGCAGGCGCGCGCGGCAACGCCAGGCGGCGCCCCCGGTCGTCCTGCGCGAGCCGGGTGGCCTGCGTCCGTGCAGCCGCGGCGTCGATCGGCTGCGCTGCCGCCGCGGGCACGGTCGCGACCAGCGTGGCGAGCAGCCACGCGATCGCCGGCAGGCGCGCCGGTTGCATCAAGGCGCCGTGTAGCGCACGCCGACGAACAACGAGCGCGGCGGCGACCGATAGCCGGCGGCGGTTTCGTAGTCGCGATCTGCGAGGTTTCCGGCGCGCGCGAACAGCGCCCAACCGCGATCGATCTGGTACGAGGCCCATGCGTCCACGAAAGCATAACCTCCCATCCGCTGCCCCTGCGTGTCGAAGCGGCGCGCCTGCGCAATCGCCTCGGCGCCGATCCGCCATCGACCGTGCCTGCGCTCGAGGCCGAGCACGCCGTAGCCGGGCGCGCGACGTACCAGTTCCGCCTCGGTGCGCACCCCGGTGATCGGGTCGACCGACTCGCCCTCGGTGTCCTGCAGCGTCGCGGAACCGCGCAGCGTCCACGCGCCCACCGCGCGGTGCGCATCGAAGGTGATGCCGCGCACGCGCGCCCGCGCGAGGTTCTGCGCGGTGAAGCTCGAGTCGAGCTCGATCGCCTCGTCGATGCGGCTGCTGAACGCCGTCGCGCGGAACAGGTCGGCACCGGTGCGGTGCTCGACGGCGAACTCGAAGCCGCGCGACTTCTCGGGCTGCAGCGTCGGGTTCGGCGAGAACGGGTTGTACAGGTCGTCGAAGGTCGGCGCGCGAAACGCGGTGCCATAGCTCGCGCGCAGCAGCCACTGCGGCGCGAGGCGCCAGCCCCAGGCCAGCGCACCGGTCGTCTCGGACCCGACCGACTCGATGCTGTCCCGGCGCAGCGTCGCGCGCAGCGTGTGCTCGCCCCAACTGCGCTCGTAACCCCCGAACGCCGAGTCGGTGTCGCGGCTGTCGCGCGCGTAGACGAAGCCGCCTCCGCGGGTCAGGCCCTCGCCATCGATGCGCTGTCCGAGCGATTCGACTCCGAACAGCAGCCGTCCGCCCCACGCGTCGACGGTGTTCTGCCACGCGATCGTTCGCGAGTCGGTGCGCGGCGCGAAGGTGAAACCCTCGTAGCTGTAGTCGATCGCGCTGTTGCCCACGCGCAGCTCGGTCTGCCACGCACCGGTCGGGCGCCCGCGCACGAAACCGGACACGACCGTGGACCGGTAGTCCTTTCGCGCGGTGTCCGGCGTCGAGAACGCGTCGTCGTATTCGACGCGGCCGTCGTTCAACAGCAGGCTCGCGCCGACCTCCCACTGCGCCGCGAGCCGGTGCGACAGCGACGCAGTCAGCGAGCTCTGCCGGTTGCCGTCGCGATCGGCCTGGTAGTCCGGGCTGCCGGGCAGCGTGGCCTCGAATCCGTCGGTGCGCTCGTGCGCGAACGACAACGCGACGCGTGTGCCGCTGCGCGCGCTGCGAAAGCCCGCCTGCAGCTGGCGGGTGCCGTGCGTGCCAAAGCCGGCCGATGCGAACGGCCACCATCCGTCGGCATCGGCCTGGCGCGTGAAGAGCTGGACGACCCCGCCGATCGCGCCCGATCCGTACAGCGCGGACGCCGGGCCGCGCACCACCTCGATCCGGTCGATCGCCGACAACGGCAGGTGCTCGGGAAGTCCGCCGCCACTCAGCGGGCTCTCGACGCGCACGCCGTCGACGAGGATGATCGATTGCGAATTGCGCGTGGCTCGCACGAACAGCCCCGACACCGAGCCTGCACCGCCGGTCTGCGAAACCTCGATGCCGCCTGCGCTGCGCAGCAACTCGGGCAGCGTCGCGGTGCCGGCATCGCGAATGGCAGCCGCGTCGATCACGGTGACGTCCGCCAGCGCACCTTCGATCGGAATTTCGGAGCGCGTGGCGGTGACGACCACGGGACTCATCGACTGCGCGGATGCGCAGACCGGATGCAGACCGGAAAGCAGCGTGCTCACGCACGACACTGCGAAGGCGCACGGACGCGCCAGGGCGAACGCGCGCGCGCGCGCTGCCACGGGGGGTGTGGAAGATCGGGACATGGGAACTCCTGTGCGCCTGGCCCACCGCAAGGCGCTGGTTCTTCGAATGATCGACAGCACGAAGCCGCGATCGGCCCTTCCGGCCGGTATCCGGGCTTGCAGCGTTGCGGGTCGCGTCAGGCGCGGCCCGATCGGAAGCGCACTGCCTTCCCGGACCGCCGACCGCGCGAAGCGGCGGCCGGTCCAGTGGCGAGGGGTGCGCGACTGTCCGCGCGAACGCGGACACCGCTGCTTACCGTTGCGGGGGCAGCACAGGTTGGCCGCGGACCTCGGACCGCGGCTCCCTGTTTCCCGTTTAACCGCGCGTCGGGAGGGACCGCGCGGCACCGGAAGCGAAGCGGATTATAGGACGGCGGCGCGTGCGTGCGCGCGGGCGTCTCGGCGAGCGACTTGATCCAGGTTCAGCGATCGCCAGGGCGCGCGACCGGCGCCGGCACCAGCGGCGCCAGCGCGTCCATGACGAGTCCGACGGTCAGCAGTTCGGGAAGGACCTGGGGTTGCGGCTCGCCGGGGCGGTACATCAGGTACAGCGGCACGCCGTTGCGCCCGAAACGTGCCAGCTCGGCGGTGATCGCCGGATCGCGATTGGTCCAGTCGCCCCTCAGGCGCAGGACGCCTCGCTGCGCCATTGCCGACACGACCGCGTCGCGCTCGAGCACCAGCCGCTTGTTGGCCTGGCAGCTGACGCACCAGGCGGCAGTGAAGTCGACGAACACCCCCCGGCCTCGCGCCAGCGCGTCGTCGACCCGCTCGCGCGACCACGGCTGCCAGGCGATCGATTCCGCACCGGCCTGCATCGGCGTTGCGGCGCCGCTGCCGACGTCGCGCGGCCACGCGGTCCACAGCCCCAGCGCAAGCGCCGCGACCGCCAGCGCCGCGGCGACGCCGCGCCGCCCGCCGCTGCCCTGCTGCACGAAGCGACCGGTCAGCCAGAGCCCGAGCGCGAGCAGCACCGCACCGATCGCAAGCGCCAACACCGCGTCGATGCCGGCTTGCTGCCCCAGCACCCACGCCAGCCACGCCGCGGTCGCGTACATCGGGAACGCGAGCACCTGGCGAAACGTCTCCATCCACCGCCCCGGCCGCGGCAGCCAGCGCAACCAGGCCGGGAACAGGCCGAGCAGCACGTACGGCGCCGCCATGCCGACCCCGATCGCAGTGAACACGACCAGCGCCTCGAGCGTCGAACTGCCCAGCGTGTAGCCGAGAGCAGAGCCCATGAACGGCGCGGTGCACGGCGTCGCCACGAGCACCGCCAGCACCCCGGAGCCGAACGAACCGGCGAGCGGATGCGCGGACGCCGCGGCGCCGCGATCGAACCGGCCGAGCCGGGTCGCCGAGACGCCGATCTCGTAGACGCCCGAGAAGTTGAGCGCGATCGCGACGAACAGCAACGCCATCGCCGCGACGAACAGCGGCGACTGCAGCTGGAAGCCCCAGCCTGCGGCCTCGCCAGCGGCGCGCAGCGCGAGCAGTACGCCTGCGAGCGCCCAGAAGGACACCACGACGCCAGCGGCGAAGACCAGCGCACCGACGCGCGAGCCGGCGCTGCCCTCGCTGCCATGGCGCGCGAAGCCGAGCACCTTCAGCCCGATTACCGGGAACACGCACGGCATCAGGTTCAGGATCAGTCCCCCGACGGCGCCGAACAACGCGGCCATCCAGAGACTGCCGGGCAGGCCGGTGGCGGGCGCCGCGAGTGCCGCCGACTCCGGCGCGACGCTGCCCGAGCGCAGCCCCGGCAGGTCGAGTCCGCGCCGCGCCGGCTCGGCGGGCGCCTGCGGCGCACCGGCGACTCGAGACAGTTCGGAACCGGCGGCGAACGCAGCCGGTGCGATCGATACCGCGAGCTCGCGTGCCTTCCCGTCGATGACGACGATGCCTTCAGCGGCCGACTTCACTGCCTCCGTGCCCTCGCGCACCCTGCGCGCGCCGTCTTCGGTCAGCCGGACGTCCAGGCGCGCACCGACGCCATCGCCGTCGCTGGCATACAGCACCTGCGCCTCGGCATTTCGCAGCCAGCCTTCGCGGTACGGAAAGAACTCGACGGCGGCGGGACGCCCGGGCAGGCCGATCGACAGCGTCTCGCCGTCGGCGAAGACGCGAGCGGCGATCGCCTGCCGCGGCATGCGCCGCTCGGCCTCGTCGAACAGCGCGGCGAAGCGCGATCGGGCCACGACGCCCGCGCGCTGCACCGGCAGCTCGAGCGCGACGTCGGCTTCGCCCGGGATGCAGACTTCGCGGCACATCAGCCACGACGCACGGGCGGCGAAGCGCACCCGCTCGCCCTCGATCGCGGGTGGCACTCGCAAGGGCACGGGCAGCACGACCTCGTCCTCGTAGCCGTAGTTGGCCAACGGCGGGATGAACAGGCGCCGCGGCGCGGGCCACTCGATCGCACCGGCGTCGAACCCGGCGGGCAGCCGGAACGCGAGCTGCGTCGCCAGTCCCGAGTCGCCGGGGTTGCGCCAGTAGGTGTGCCAGTGCGGGTCGTGCCGGATGCGCAGACCGAGCCGCACCGGCTGCCCCGGCGCGAGCGCCGCGTTCTCGGCGACCAGCTCGACCTCGACCGCCTCGACGCGGGTCGGACCGGTGCGGGCGTCCGCGGCGGGGACGCCGGCGCCCCCGCCTGCACCCGCCTGCGCCGGCTGCGGCGCTCCCGCGCCGGCCAGCGCCAACGCAGCCAGGCACGTGGCGGCCAGCCGCGTGGCAGCCAGCGAGCGGCGAAGCATCGAACGCAGTCTCATCGGTGTATCCGGATCCGGTCCCGGCATGCTACCGGAAGCCGGGCGCCCCCTCCGTGAACACCCCGGGGTGGCGTCTTCATATACCATCTCGCCATGGACCAGGAAGTGGATCAGCTGGGCGAGCGGGTCGAGCGCATGCTGGAGCTCGTTCGGCGGCTGGCCGACGAGAACGCGAACCTGCGCGACCAGCTCGAGGCGAGCCGGAGCGCGAACCAGCAACTGCAGCAGCGCATCGCCGAGGCCCGTGCCCGCGTCGAGTCCGCGCTGGCGCGACTTCCGCTGCCGGCCGACAGCGCCGAATAGCGCCGACCCCGACGGACCCGACCATGGAACAGATCGACGTCAAGATCCTCGACCGCGACTACCGGCTGTCGGTCAGCGGCGAGACCAAGCCGCAGCTCCTCGAAGCGGTGCAGATGGTCGACGAGAAGATGCGCGCGATTCGCGAGGCCGGCCGCATCTCGGGCATCGACCGCATCGCGGTGATGGCGGCGCTGCAACTCGCGCACGAACTGCTCGGCGCGCAGAGCCCGGTGGACGGCACGCCCAAGGCGGAGATCCTCGGCAAGATCCGCAAGATGCGCGACGACCTCAGCGCCGAACTCGAACGCCAGGAAAGCCTCTTCTGACGTCCGCTCGCGGCAGGCCGCAGCGGGCCGGAGTGCGGCGCACGGGCCGGGCGGCACGCGCGGGGCAGCGGCGGCAGACGGTGACGCGTACGCACTGGGACTCTGACCGCGGCGGTCGGTGCTGCGCACCGACTTCCCTCCGCTGCTCGCCCCGGGGTCGCGCGGCGAAACTCGCTTCGCTCGCTTCGCGAGCTGCGCTCGAGCAATCGCCGCGAGTCAGATCAACGAAGCGCGCTTCGCGCGCCGACCCCGAGGCTGCGCTGCTCGGCGCCGCAGACATCGTCCCAGTGCGTGCGGCGTCACCGCCTGCCGCCGCTGCCCCGCGCGTGCCGCCCGGCCCGTGCGCCGCACTCCGGCCCGCTGCGGCCTGACGCTAGAGCGACGTCGCTGCGTTCGAACGCAAAATGCACCTGTTGCCCGCGAGCGCCGCGACGCCGCCCGCAAGGGCGCGGGCACAGGGACGGCCGAAGGGGGCGCGCAAGGGGCGGACTGCCCGCCGCCGGCGCGCCTGTGCGCAGCCGAGAAGCGCAGGCGTGCCGGCCCGCGCGCGAAGCGCGCTTCGTACTTCTGACTCGCGGCGACTGTCCGAGCGGAGCGCGCATGGCGCGCGCAGCGAGTTTCGCCGCGGGGCCGGTGTGCCGAGCATCGCAGGGCACCCCCGCGCAGCGGGGGCAAGCGCCGGCGCACCGGCGGCGGGCAGTCCGCCCCTTGCGCGCCCCCTTCGGCCGCCCCTGTGCCCGCGCCTTTGCCGCGCGGTCGTGCGACGTTCCGGGTTAGAATGGCAGCGACCCTGCAGTGTTCGACAAGGTCATACATTCCTTGAACCAATGCATTGCATCCCGGTCGCGGCTTCCTGCGCACTGCTGTTGTGATCGTCCCCAGTCGGACGAACCTGATGTGGTGCCTGCTGCGGCCAAACTGAACTGAACGGTTCAGGATGCCGGCCTGCCGGCACAGGCGGGGT